>Ga0222715_10005815_pt1 | contig 10467 bp, 10 predicted proteins | sample C33_9DmetaG_FD_165056 | JGI IMG/M metagenome (GOLD analysis project Ga0222715, IMG submission 165056) | Estuarine water microbial communities from San Francisco Bay, California, United States - C33_9D | ecosystem: Environmental > Aquatic > Marine > Unclassified | place: USA: California... | reverse complement strand
TTTTTTGCCAGTTTTACAACAGTCTCTCATAATTTATATTTTAAAAATAAAAAATATAAATTAAATATTTTTTATTGTTTTATTGTTTGAATTTTTTCAGGATTTTTTGTTATACTTGCAAAAAAATAGTATATAGTATAACGCCATATAAAATAAAAAAAATCTACCAAAAATGAAGCTAATATTTTTGGAAATTCTATTAACATATAAATTACCCACATTTATATAATAATTATATTTTAATTTTCATATTTTTTCTTTCTTTAAAAGTTTTTGCTTTACTACGTTGTCCTAAAAATTTAAAATATTTTTTTGTTAAATTATACCGTTCTCTCACATACTTAGCTTTTTTATAACGAGTTTTTTTATGTTTTAACATTGCTTCCATTCTTACTTTCATAATCATACCAACTTGCCATATACGTTTATGTGGATATTTTTTTGTTTTATATAATCTCTCTAATTTTTTAATAGTTTTTTTTATATCACCAGTATTGCTATATTTAATACTAATAGTATTAGATGGATCTTTATCAATATATACATCAAATGATTTTTTAGGATCATTAGGATTATAAAAGAATTGCTTCTGTTGGGTTTTCTTGGACGTATTTTTAATATATTTAATATATTTCTTTGTTTTATTCATTATATAATAAAAATAAAACATTTTTATAGCATTCTCTCAAATTTTTCTAGTATTAACTTTAATTTTTTTATATTTTTTTGTTTTATTATTATTCTTATGTTTTAAAACACAATCTAATTTTGCAATAACTTGTAAAGAACTGTTTAAAGCACCTTCACACCAAGCTTGATAATTAGAATAGTTCTCTCCACAAATATAAAAATTAGGCATTAAATTTAATATTTTATGAGAGACATAATAACTATGTACATTTTTTTTCCAACATGCAACACCAGATTGCCAATAATGTAATTTAATGTATTTACTTTTAGGAACATCTATATTAAAAATAGCACTTAATTTTTTATTTAATATATTTGCTAAAATAGATGTACCCTTCTTTTTTAATTCATTCCAATAATTACTATGAGTTGAGAGATTCTCATTATATGAAGACATTATTAAACCTGTTTCAACATTAACAGGTATAATAAATTGTAATTTTTCATTTGTTACTGTTTTAGGTATATTTTTGAACCACATTTCTCCATTTTCATTTTTATCATATATTTCAAAAATACGCACTTTACTAATTTCGTTAATAGTATTTAAATCACTCGTATAATCTTTTAAAATATTAAATTTTATTAAATCGGAACGAGGTAATGCACATATTATATAATTAGCACTAGCAGTAACCAGTTTATCATTATCATTATCATTATTTTTATTTTTATATTTTATAACATAGTTTTTAATATCACTATTATAGTTTATATTGTTAACATATGCATTTTTTTTAAGTTTGTAATTTTTATTTTGAGAGACAATAGCAATCATAGAATCAATTACACTACTTAATCCATTAGTCATAATAAAAAAATTACTTTTCAAATTATAATCTTCTTTAAAATATTTAACTGCATTATATGAGTTAAAATGTTCTAATTTTTGTTTATATTCAAAAGTGTTTTCTATATTATTATAATCTTTTTTATTGAAAAATTTCATTAATAATTCTTTTAAACTTAAACTTTCTAAAAATGATTGTTTTAATTCACTTAATTTTTTACTATTAAAAAAAGTATATAATAGCTTACTATATTTTTCTTTAATGGAATTTTTATTACTGCTCTCTCCACTATTAGAATTATATTCTATATAATTTTCTGTATTAGTAATGGAATGCATATATTTATCCAATTTCAATTCTTTGATTAGATTAACCATTAATTTGTGATGATGACCGATGCGTCCAGCGCCTAAATCCATGATGTAATCCACGTTATCTACTTTTTCATGATGAGTATAAACTCTTCCTCCAAATCTCTCGTTTTTTTCAAGAAGTAAAACTTTTAAATTAGGGTAATTTTTTTTCAAATTATACATAGTATATATTCCACTTATTCCACCACCAACAATTATTATATCATATTTTTTCATAGTTTTAATTATCTAATATAATGAGAGAAAATAATATTATAACAAAATAATATTTTCTCTCATTATAATATATTATAAATAATGATACCTAGTCTTATTGTTGAATTTCTTGGAACATTTATTTTCTTATCAGTAATAATAAGAAGTTCTAATGCTCTTTACATTGGTTTAACTTTAACTTTAGTAATATTATTGGGAGGGTGGATATCTGGTGGTAATTATAATCCAGCTGTAAGTTATATGATGTTATTAAATGATAAATTGGATTTAAAAACAATGGCTATGTATATAGTAGCGCAAGTATTAGGAGCAACTGCTGCATTTATATATTACAAAAGAAGCAATTAAAAAGAAGTAAAAAACATAAAATAAAAAATTATTTTTTACTTTTTTCGTGTTCTTTTTTCCCTTTTTCTTTTTTGATAAGTTAGCTATATAATTTATATAGCTAACTTATTCATTGTCTCAACCAGATCCTCAACATCCCAAACAAGAGCATCTTGATATTCTTTTGTTGTCAAAAGAATGTTGCGATACTCTCCATTGTCTTCTTCGAACGAATCATAGTATTCGTTGCGCAAGAGAAGGTCGTGGCGGTCCTCTCCCTCCATTTTTTTTGGGAGGTTTTTGAGTGTTTTTTTTGTCTCTTTTTTGAGAGTTTTACTATTTAAATAACAAAAAATATTCGAATCAATTTTTTTGAGAACCCCCAAAGCTTTAAATTGCCTCACAATTTCCGGTTTTAGGATTACGACGAGTTCCATTTTTACACCTCGGTTTTTTGACACCTGTTTTAACTGGAGAATTTTTTTTAGTTCTTGGTTTACTTTGAGTTTGAGTTTTACCTTGAGCTTGGCCAAAAAATTCACACATATTTGTGGGTTTGTGTATTCTGTAGCCTTTAGGGCATCTTTTTCCTATAAGAGCAATTTTATGATTTTCCATTAATTCTTCATATTTAGCATCTATTTTTAATGGTTTTTTATTTTCATCTTTTGCTGCAGTTTTTTTGTCTGCCTTTTTGTCTGCTTTTTTGGTTTCATTAACAATATAATCAGGACTATAAGGAACAATAATTCCAAGTAAAAATTTTTTGCATCCAGTTGTTAATTTAAATTGGTCTTTATCTTGTAAATGAACTTTTATATTTGCAATAGGAATTTTTCTTTTAAGATAGTCAATAATATCAACACTGACTAATTCAAAAACAAGATTTCTAGGTAATAATATTTCTTTTTCTTGTTTAAATTTGGTTGTTCTAACCATATCAATTATTGGAATCCCTTTATCAATTTGTAAACGATATAAACAACATAGTGAACCACGTAATATACCAGAAAATCTTAATGCAACATTATACGCACTACTAACAGAAATAAAATTACTAATAGTTTCTTTATTACCAACTTTATCTAATTTTTCAAAAGGTTTTTGCATACCCCGATAATAAAAAGTTTGATTATTTTCATTTCTTGGTGCTGCTTCTAAAAATGCTCTATCAATATCTAATACTTTTTGTTTAACATTTTCAATAGCTTCTTCTGTTGTTTTACCAAAACGTTTATAATGTTGTTTAAATACTGGTGTATTAAAATAATCTTCACCAACTCTCAAATAAAAATTAATTGCGCTATCCCATTGATATGAATAATTAAGTAATGCTTTTGCCATAACTTCTTCAAAATAAACTTCTTTTTTTATTGGTAAATTTTTTTTAGCATTATAAGTTTCCATTTTATTAGCGTCTGTAATACGTTTTTTTTCTTCTATTGTTGCCCCTTTTGGTGCTTTTAACAAATTTTTTGTGCTTAATGCTATTTGACTCATTATTAAGGATTCTTTATTTATAAAATCATCAAATTCATTAGAAGAAAAATTAAGTTTAAACATTCTATGTTTATTCACATCTTTTGAAATCGCTTCTTTTAAATCAATTAAAATAGGTTTACCCAAATAATAACCTAAATTATAATAACTCATTTTTGATTTAAATGTTTCATTAACCATAAGTTGTCCTTGTTCAAGAATACATTGATGATATATGTGTTTTAATTCTGGGACTTGCAAATAACTTCTTTTAAAGAGATAAATTTTATCATTGATTTTATTTTTTGCAGCAGAATCTGAACGACTAAAACTAACATTTTTAGCAGATTTATCTAATATTAATAATATATTATCATCAGTTTCATCTAACCATTCATTAATTTCTATTGTTTCTTTTGTAATTGGATCTTTTCCATAAATCATTTAATATTATATATATAAAAATATAATATTAACCAAATTAAATTAAATTAAATCAAATCAAATATTATGATTTAAAATCAGTATAATAAGCAGTTGGACCACAATCTTTAAATTTATCATTACCTGTTATACTTGGTTGGCATTCATATTTATTATTTGGATCAGTTTCATATTTGAAGAAAGTTGGAGTTTTAATTTCAAGATTATCATTCTCAAAAACCAATTGGTTATTTGCACTATGTGTTTTTGGTCCCAACATATTTGATATATGACGTTCGTAAAATCCATTAATTGCATTTAAATATTGATTAATAACTCCGACAGGAGCATTACCTCCAGGTGGAACATTTTGAAGTCTTCTTAATTCCATTTCTAGTTCGGCACTGGGTCCGTAATTATTTGACGAAGATTGTTCAAATGTTGTTAAAGTTGGATCACTTGAACCAAAGAAATCCCCTGATGCAGTAAAATTAAAACTTAAATCAGGTACAGATTCAATGTGACCAAAACAATTTAAAAATTCATTTTCATTTAATATGTATGTTTTACTATAACCAGGCGGTGCATCTATAGTTTCTGATATAAATCCTTGTCCAGTATTAGTAATTTTTGATGGAGTATAATTAAATATTTGATAACTATTGTCATAATAACCATCTTTATTATTATAATTAGATGGTGCTTGATTATAATGAGCAACTAAATCAGTTAATATAATATTAAGTGTTTGTTCAAAATCAGCATTACTCATATTTAGAGTTTTTAATGCATTTAATCGTTTATTATGTTTATCAATTACTTGATAAAAGCTATTACTAACATCTATTATTACATCATTTACTATATAATTAAAATCTGTTTTCATAATTTTATTACCATTATAAAATATAAAATCACCATTACTATATTTTTTTTTTATAGCATCATTACTAATATCTATTAATTGTTGTTTACTAATAATGTTATCAATAATAGTTTTTCTGGTTAAACCAGGTTTGCGTAATCTTGGATCTTGTAAAACATGACCAGTGTCACTAATATCTACTTTAAATAATATTCCACTAAAATCATCAATATTTGAACGTGCTGCAAAATAATTTTCATGTGTTTTATCATGATTTAAACAGAAATTTTTAACTTTTGCATAATTAGTTTGATCTAAAACATATCCTAAATTAGTTTTCTCTAGTGAAGTTAAAGAATCATAATTTCTTTTAGGATAGACACCATAATTTGATAAATCTATATCAAATTGATTACACATATTACTAATATTATTTATAGTATTTAAATTATCAAATACACTATAATAATTTTTAGTTTCAGCAGCATAAAATGGATCATTATTAGAACAACATCTAATATTATTTAAAGAACCAAACATATTAGCTTCTAATTCTGAATTACTTTTTAATTGTCTAGAATCACGATTTAACATATTTGCTTTATAAGAACTACTAATATCACAATTTGGTTCCCATGGACAAAAAATATAACTTGTATCTATTTTTTCAAATGAAATCGTTAGTTCAGTTTGGGCATCATATTCATCTATAATTGAATAACTGAAATCATAAATTTTAATACAATTTCCACTAGTAGGTTTAACTTCACATTTTGAGCAATCGGAAGTATTCGCAAAAGATTCTACAGTTTTTAAAGATGAAAAATACAGAATATATATGCAATAAATAATTAAAAATGCTAATATTAAAAATTTAGCACTATTTTTTATAAAGTTTAAATTAATTTTAGTATTGAATAATTTCATAACTTAGTTACTATAATATTATATTATAATTATAAATTTTATTTATAAATATAATCTTTAAATTTATTTAAAAGTAGAATTTATTTTCCATTAACTAAATTAGCATTATATTGATTATTTACTAAAATAAATTGACAATTATTTGCTAAATCTTCAATTTTTCCAGAATTAGTATAAGTACATGTGCTTCGCAATCCACCCAAATAATTTTCAATAGTATTGTTTAGAGCTCCCTTATATTTAATTTTAATTTCTCTACCTTCTGATGAGCGATAATTTGTATTATTATTTGTAGCATAATTATTTTTCATAGCATAACTAGAACTCATTCCATAAAAAAATTTATAACTTTGTCCACTTTCCTCATCTACTATTAATTCTCCGGGATTTTCATCATGTCCAGCAAATTCACCACCAATCATAACAAAATCCGCACCAGCACCAAATGCTTTACCTAAATCACCTGGACAACTAATTCCACCATCGCTTAATATATAACATCCACTGTTTTTTGCGGCTTCAACGCATTCTAAAATACAACTAAATTGTGGCATACCAATACCGGTTTGAATACGTGTAGTGCAGACACTACCAGGGCCAATACCACATTTAATAATATCAACACCACATTCAATCAAATCTAATACACCTTCTTTTGTGGTTACATTTCCAGCAACAATAATTTTATATGGATATTTGTTTTTAACTTGTTTGCAAAAACTTTTAAAATTACTAATATAACCATTTGCAACATCAATGCAAATAAATTTAACATGAAAATTATCTAAAATATACACAAGATTTTCAAAGTCAGTACCGCTAATTCCAGTGGAAATCATAAAATAATCAGGATCTAATTTAACATTTTCTTGATTTTCATTATATTTAACAAGATCTTCTAATTTATGAAATTTATGTAATGCAGTAATAATTTTTTGTTTACTCAAAACTTTATAAACATCAAGTGTGCCAACAGTTGTCATATTTGCAGCAATAATAGGTAATCCATTAAAATTTAGCTTATTTTTAAAAGTAATATTTCTATTTAAATGTACTTGAGAACGAGAATTTATATTACTAGATTTTGGAAGAATTAAAACATCTTTAAAATCATAATATTTAACATCATTTATTATTTTATTATTTTTACTTTTTGTTTTATTCATTTAACACAATAAAATTTAATATAATTATTTATAGTTTAATTATTTTAAATTGTTTTATTTTATTATAATAAGATATATTAATATTAATATTATTATGAGTTATAGAAAAATTTACGGAGAAGAAATACAACAAAAAGTAGGAAGTATTAAACATTGTCCATCTAAGGCAAATTTAGTTGATGGATTTTATAAAATGGTACCAGATCCAATTACAAAAACAAAAATTTTAACAATAGATGCAAGTGGAGCAATGAATAAAGATTTGACTAACATTCCAAGAAATAAAGAGAATTCTGATGGTGGTTGTTATGCACTCATACCAAAAGGAGAATTAGCGTGTGATCCAACAGATCATTATATGGGCATTGATTATAATATAGATGGTGAAAGACATAATATTTGTCATAAAGAACCAGTTCAAACATATTTTAGTGCTATGTTTGATGACCCTAATACTTTAACAAGATTTTTCAAATTATTGATTGGAGCAATCATAATATTGTTAGTAACAACAATATTTGGATGTTGTTATGAGTTTTGGTTAAGATATGGTAATTCAATAAACTGTTTATATTATTTTAGTAAAGAATGTAAAAATATAAGCGAAAAACTAGACGGAAAGGTAAGTTTATTAGATTATTTATATCCAAAAAGTATATGTGTATTTCCTTATCAAAAAGCAATAAAAAAAACTCAATCAGGTGGTTTTAAAAAGAATTATATTATGAAAGGTGGTGAAGTTAAAGAAGGATTTAATAGCAATAGTTTAGAATTCAAAAATGTAAACGGAAATAACACAAAATGTATAACATTAGAGGAAAATATAGATGAAAGTAATAATAGACGTTTTCCTTATAATTTAGCTGATTATGTCCATGATAGTGATAGTTATAATATTATAAAAATTCCAATTAAACTTTTTAGTTTTACATTTTTATATTGTGTCTTATTTACCCGTGCATTTTTGAATTGGACACTTTCAACTTTATCTACTAAATATCAAAATAATGTTAAATCATCAGCTACTCTAAGTAATATAGTTTTTTTATTATTATGTGGTTTATTAATACCATCTAGTCCATTTGCGATACTTGGTTTTATATTATTTATTATTACTGCAATAATGTCTATATCTACAATTTTTTCTATTATTTTATGTATTAATAGAGATTTACTTGGTTCCGTTTTTCCTTTTTTAAAAATAGATAAATGTATAACGAATGATGATCAAGTTTTAAAAGATTATTATGATGTATTTAATTCTATTAAAAATAATTATTTTTATTCAATTTCAAAAAAAGATGGTATATATTCTGGTGCTATTGTTCCATGTATAATTTTATTTATTTTTGCAATGATAAGTCTTAGTATATCAATAAATCCAGATAATGAATCAACTAATGCTTTAAATGGTTTTATTATTTTTTGTTATTGGACATTTATTGGTGTTGCTGTGAGTTCTTTATTATTAAAACTTTTTTCAAAATATAAAGATAATATAATAATAGCATCATTAATAACATTTTCTAAAGCAGTGAATGATGGATTTTTTAATATATTTTTACTTATTAACCTTTTATTTATTTCAGTATTAGGATTTTTTGGATTAATATTAGGAAATATGTTTGCAAATGTATATATGACATTATCCACATTATTTAATTTCTTTTATATACCAATAACCAATCCATTAGAATTTTTTGATATAATGAAAGATCATGCAGATTTATTAACAATATTATTTTGTATTGGAGTAATTGGTTCAGTTGGTTTTGCATTTGATAGAAATACAACAGGAGTTATGAGTGGTATATTAGTTATATTAATTTTATATAAAATTAGCAAAGGATTAAAAGCAAAATAAATACTATGATTAAAATAAATATTATGATTAATATAAATAAATAATAATATAAAAATATTTAATTAATATTATTATTATGGGAAAAAAATCAAAAGATAAAGATAGCAAAAAGGTACTACCATTTGTTAGTGTATGTACTCCAACATTCAACAGACGTCCTTTTTGGGAATATACTATAAAATGTTTTAATCACCAAGATTATCCAAAAGATAGAATGGAGTGGATTATTATTGATGATGGTTCAGACTTAATTGAAGACCTTGTAAAAGATATTCCGCAAGTAAAATACTATAAATATGATACAAAAATGCCACTTGGGAAAAAGAGAAATATTATGCACGATAAGTCTAAAGGAGATATTATTGTTTATATGGATGATGATGATTATTATCCAAAAGAAAGAGTTTCTCATGCAGTAAATATGTTACAAACACATCCAAATGCTTTATGTGCTGGTGCAAGTGAAATATATATATGGTTTAAACATATTCAAAAGATGTTTCAATTTGGACCATATGGACCGAATCATGCTACAGCAGGAACATTTGCATTTAAGCGCGAATTATTAAAGGATCATAGATATGATGAAAATGCTGCATTAGCGGAAGAAAAAGCATTTTTAAAGAATTATAGTGTTCCATTTGTTCAATTAGAGCCGAAAAAGACAATTTTAGTATTTTCTCATATTCATAATACATTTGATAAAAAAAAATTATTAGAAAATGGGGAAAATCAATTTCAAAAAACAAGTCCACGAACGGTAGATGAATTTGTAAAAGAACCAGACTTAAAGGAATTTTATATGAATGTTATTGATGGGTTATTACAAAATTATAAACCAGGCGACCCTGAAAATAAACCGGATGTATTAAAACAAATAAAGGAAATAGAAGAAGAACGTAGAAAGATGATTCAACAACAACAACAGGGAAATGGAAAAATAATATTAAATCAAAATGGACAACAAGTAGAATTAAACAATCAACAAATTGTTCAAATTATGCAGCAACAACAAGAGCAATTACAGAAATTTTCGCAACTTTTACAAGAAAAAGATAAAATGATTGAACAATTACAAAATAATAATAATGATGGATTTATTAATATTAATAATAGTAATAATGATAATAATAATAATGATACTAAAATAGAAGAATTAAATAAAAAAATAATTGAAAGTGATGTTAAAATTAATAGATTAGAAGAGGAATTAAAAAATAATAGAAATATGAATGAACGTGTTAATAAAATGTTAGATTTATTAGAAAAACAAAATTCAAAAAAATGAATTAGTAAAATCTATAGAAGATAATAATATTAATTTAGAAATTAACTAAGAAATTAA
>Ga0222715_10005813_pt1 | contig 10468 bp, 11 predicted proteins | sample C33_9DmetaG_FD_165056 | JGI IMG/M metagenome (GOLD analysis project Ga0222715, IMG submission 165056) | Estuarine water microbial communities from San Francisco Bay, California, United States - C33_9D | ecosystem: Environmental > Aquatic > Marine > Unclassified | place: USA: California... | reverse complement strand
AATTAGACGAATACGTCCTTACTTAAAGTTACCCAAGTCTCAATTCCCTGCTGCAAATTACAGCAAAGAAAAGGTTGTTAAAAAAGAGCTTAATACTGCTACGACTACTGATTTGCAGCTAGTAAGTGGTATTGGCAAGGTTTACGCACAACGCATTCTTGAATTACGAAATAAATTAGGCGGATTTTTAGTAAAAGATCAGTTGGCTGATGTTTGGGGGCTTACGCCCGAAATCCAACAGCGGATTTGGGTGCACTTCAAGCTAGACTCTATTCCTTTTATTCAAAAAAAGAATATCAATGAGTTAACACTTAGTCAACTTTCTGGTTTGCATTATGTAAATAATGCATTGGCTAGTAAAATTGTTGCAGTGAGAACACAGAAGGAAAACTTGAATTCGTGGGAAGACCTATCTGTTATTCATCAATTGGATTCCGTTAAAAAAGCAAGATTATCATTATATTTGTCCTTTAATTAGTATGAGAACTGAACTTCAATCTGGTCCTATTTTTGAGTTAGGGGAAACCCATGAAATGGTAGCGGCATCTGCCCGCGAATTTGCTAAGCAGTACATTGCTCCTCATGTTATGGATTGGGATGAACGCCAGTTTTTCCCAAAGGAAGTTTTGCATCAAGCTGGGGCTATGGGTTTTATGGGAGTTCTCGTTCCCGAAGTATATGGTGGTGCTGGATTAGGTTATTTTGAATATACCGCCATTATTGAAGAAATTTCAAAAGTTGACCCATCCATCGGATTGTCTATTGCAGCGCACAATTCACTGTGTACAAACCACATTTTACAATTTGGTTCAGAAGAACAAAAACAACGTTGGTTGCCTAAACTTGCTTCAGGGCAGTGGATAGGCGCGTGGGGGCTTACTGAACACAATACGGGATCCGATGCAGGCGGGATGAACTCTACTGCGGTACGTGAAGGCAATGAGTGGATAATCAATGGGACTAAAAATTTCATTACTCACGGGAGCAGCGGAAATATTGCTGTTGTAATAGTGCGTACTGGTGAAAAAGGAGATAGTCATGGCATGACTGCGTTTGTCGTTGAGCGTGGAACACCTGGGTTTTATGCAGGAAAGAAAGAAAATAAGCTTGGCATGCGTGCCTCAGAAACCGCAGAATTGGTGTTTGATCAATGCCGAATTCCTGACGAAAATAGGTTAGGAGATATCGGCGATGGCTTTATACAATCAATGAAAATTTTGGATGGTGGTCGCATTTCTATTGCAGCACTATCTTTAGGTATTGCCCGTGGAGCTTATGAAGCTGCATTAAAATACTCTTCAGAACGAGTTCAATTTGGTAAACCTATTAATTCTTTTCAAGGGATATCTTTTAAATTGGCACAAATGGCAACAGATATAGAAGCATCGGAATTGCTGATGCACAAAGCCTGTTACGAGAAAAATTCCGGCCGCAGAATGACAAAAATTAGTGCGATGTCTAAATTGTTTGCATCGGAAACTTGTGTGCGAGCATCTAACGAAGCGGTTCAAATTTTTGGAGGTTATGGGTATTCTAAAGAATTTCCAGTAGAGAAATTTTACCGCGACGCAAAACTTTGTACCATCGGCGAAGGAACATCCGAAATACAAAAAGTGGTAATTGCTAATCAAATTTTAAAATAGCCTTGTGGGTTATTAGAAATAACCGCTATATTTGCAACCTTAATTTTAAAGAGAGGAGGTAAGGTTCATGTTAATTATTCCAATTAAAGACGGTGAAAATATCGATAGAGCGCTGAAGCGTTTTAAGCGTAAATTTGATAAAACAGGGGCCATGCGTCAGCTTCGTGAACGTCAAACGTTCACAAAACCTTCGGTTTCTCGGCGGGCACAAATCCAAAAAGCTTCCTATATTCAGCACCTTCGCGATAAAGAAGAAAATTAATTTTTCTTTTCATACCTTGTCTGTATGGACAATGTTGATGCTTTTCTTCGTTATTTAGCGGCTGAGAAAAACTATTCTGCACTCACAATTATTGCATATCGTAAAGATATTCAGGATTTTACGGTGCACTGCAGTGACACGTACCAATTGCAAGACTTATGTAAAGTGCACTACGGTATGGTTAGAGATTTTGTAATTTCACTATCTCAACAAGGCATTTCTATGCGCAGTATCAATAGAAAATGTGCAACGCTAAACTCATTTTATAAATACATGCAAACTATTGGCTTAATGCAGAGCCATCCTTTAGCACAGCATAAGACCATTAAAGCAAAAAAAACATTTATTCTTCCTTTTAGTATTGAAGAGGTTGAAAATGTGCTTTTGGCGATAGATAAAAGTACGTTTCCAGGAATTCGAGATGCAGTGGCCATAGAACTAATGTATACCACTGGTATGCGCCAGTCTGAATTGATTAACCTCAAGCTTACTGATGTGGATTGGATGCAACAACAACTCAGAGTGTTGGGAAAAAGGAATAAAGAGCGAATTATTCCAATTTTACCCTCTTTTATACATGAATTAGAGTCCTATTGCGAACAGCGGAATGCAATTGATGGAGCCTCTAAGCATAACTTTCTGTTGGTTACTGATAAGGGTAAAAAAACCTACCCTAATTTTGTATATCGCCTAATAAAAACGTATTTTAGAGCAGTATCAAGTAAGATACGCACTTCTCCACATGTGCTACGCCATAGCTTTGCTACTCACATGTTGGATGCAGGTGCTGACATCAACGTGGTTAAGGAAATACTTGGCCATGAAAGCTTGGCCGCTACTCAAGAATACACTAAAGTTCAGCTTCCAAAAGTGCAAGACGCCTACCGCGCTGCACACCCTAGAGCAAAAAAGTAAGTATTCGCGCCAAGTTCGCCCAGTTTAAATTTTAATTTATAATTATGCGAATCACAATTCAAGCCCTTAACTTTTCATTAAAATCTAGTCTTAAGAAATTCATTGCCAAGCGCATTGATAAGTACCAACACTATTACGGCAAGATTTTGTCTACAGATTTGTACATGAAGCTAGAAAAATCAGCGCAAAAACGCACGACGCAGGTAGAAATAAAAGTTAAAATTCCAGGCGATACACTCATGGTTAAAAAAGAAAGTGGCACATTCGAGGAAGCTTTTGACGCAGCATCTAGAGCGGTAGAACGCTTACTTATACGAAGTAAAGAGAAACATTTAAGATCTTTTCAAAATGGGGTTTAATTTTTTTGAAGCCAAATAAATTAATTATTACATTTGCAACCGCTTCTAAATGGGAGCATTCGCCGATGTAGCTCAGCTGGCTAGAGCAGCTGATTTGTAATCAGCAGGTCGTGGGTTCGAGTCCCTCCATCGGCTCTATATCATTCTCTAGGAATGATGTTCTTTGGAATAGGGGAGATACTCAAGCGGCCAACGAGGACAGACTGTAAATCTGTTGGTTTTTACCTTCGCAGGTTCGAATCCTGCTCTCCCCACATGCCTTTTTTGGCAACAATTTAATATGCGGGAGTAGCTCAGTTGGTAGAGCGTCAGCCTTCCAAGCTGAATGTCGCCGGTTCGAACCCGGTCTCCCGCTCTTTTTCTTTCAAGCCGATGTAGCTCAGGGGTAGAGCGTTTCCTTGGTAAGGAAGAGGTCACGAGTTCAAATCTCGTCATTGGCTCAATCACATTCTCTACAACACTTTTTTTCTTGTACTTTTTGCATTAGAGCAAAAACAAATAACCCCTTGGCAATAAAATAAATGCCTATGGCAGCATATAAGTAATCCTCTTTATATAATGCCAAAATTCCGCCACCTATCATTCCAAAAGCGGCAAGGATGCTTAACAAGTTAATAGTTTTAGATTTCATAAGATTCAAATTAGGTTATTTCAATATACAAAAAAATCTTATCATTTTTTTAATGAATTATGTTTATTTAAAAAAGGAAAAGATTATATTTGCGCTCATTTTAAAAGAATAAACGTACATTATTATGGCTAAAGAAACTTTTGATCGGTCTAAACCACACCTTAACATTGGTACTATTGGACACGTTGATCACGGGAAAACTACGTTAACAGCTGCCATCACTAAAGTATTGGCTGATGCAGGTTTGTCTGAAGCAAAGAGCTTTGACCAGATCGATAACGCACCCGAAGAAAAAGAAAGAGGTATTACTATTAATACTTCACACGTTGAATATCAAACTCAAAATCGTCACTACGCGCACGTTGACTGTCCTGGTCACGCCGATTATGTTAAAAACATGGTTACTGGTGCTGCGCAAATGGATGGCGCTATCTTGGTAGTTGCAGCTACCGATGGGCCAATGCCACAAACTCGTGAGCATATCCTTCTAGGTCGTCAGGTAGGTGTTCCGCGTATAGTTGCTTTTTTGAACAAAGCAGATATGGTAGACGATGAAGAACTACTCGAGCTTGTTGAAATGGAAGTACGCGAACTGCTTTCTTTCTACGACTATGACGGTGACAATGGTCCTGTTGTACTTGGGTCTGCTCTTGGCGCATTAAATGGAGAGCAAAAATGGGTTGACTCTGTAATGAAGTTGATGGATGAAGTTGACGCTTGGATTGAACTTCCTAAGCGTGATGTTGAAAAGGACTTCTTGATGCCCATAGAAGATGTATTCTCTATTACAGGTCGTGGTACAGTTGCTACTGGTCGTATCGAAACAGGTGTTGCTAACACGGGCGATGCAGTAGATATTATTGGTATGGGCGCTGAAAAACTTGACTCTACTATTACTGGAGTTGAGATGTTCCGCAAAATTCTTGATCGTGGTGAAGCAGGTGATAACGTAGGAATCTTGTTGCGTGGTATCGAAAAAACAGATATTAAGCGAGGAATGGTAATTTGTAAGCCAGGTTCTGTTACTCCACATGCTAAGTTTAAGGCAGAGGTTTATATCTTGAAAAAAGAAGAGGGTGGTCGTCACACACCATTCCATAACAACTACCGTCCACAGTTTTACGTACGTACAACAGATGTTACTGGAAACATTGTCTTACCTAACGGTGTAGAAATGGTAATGCCAGGTGACAACTTGACTATTACGGTTGATTTGATTCAACCAATTGCCCTTAATATGGGTCTTCGTTTCGCAATCCGCGAAGGAGGACGTACTGTAGGTGCAGGTCAGGTAACAGAGATATTAGATTAACACAATTAACGTTTTGTGCACTAAAGGTGCTGCTTTTTAGTAGCACCTTTTGCCGCACTTAGCGGGTGTACCGACCCAGATTGGAGTTGTGCACCAACAGAGACGGGTTTAGCTCAGTTGGTAGAGCACTGGTCTCCAAAACCAGGTGTCGGGAGTTCGAGTCTCTCAACCCGTGCAAGGAGAAAATAATGATGGCTATTATTACATACATAAAAGACGCTTTTGCGGAGTTAAAAAACCACGTTTCTTGGACGCCTCAGTCCGAGTTGTTGCGCCATACAACAGTTGTGGTCGTTTTTTCTATTATTTTTTCGCTTGCCATATGGGGAGCCGACTCCGTACTATCGCGTATTGTTAAATTTTACTTCCAATTAATTAGCTAATCATGACAATTGAAACGGAAGTTAAAAAGTGGTATGTTGTTCGAGCTGTAAGCGGACAAGAAAATAAAATCAAATCATATATTGAATCTGATATTGCACGCCTTGGGCTTTCGGATTATGTAGAAGAAGTTCTTGTTCCGACAGAAAAAGTGGTTCAAATTCGGAATGGAAAAAAAGTAAATAAAGAGCGTAATTACTTTCCAGGGTACATTATGATTAAGGCAAATCTTTCTGGAGAAGTACCTCATATTATACGTTCCATTACAAATGTAATAGGTTTTTTAGGGGAGACAAAAGGTGGTGAGCCTGTGCCTCTTCGTTCAACAGAAGTAAATCGAATGCTTGGAAAGGTAGATGAGCTTTCTGTTCAATCTGACAATGTTGTAATTCCATACAAAATTGGCGAAACCGTTAAGGTTATTGACGGGCCATTTAATGGATTTAATGGTACTATCGAAAAAGTAAATGAAGAAAAACGCAAGTTGGAAGTTATGGTGAAGATTTTCGGAAGAAAAACACCACTGGAACTTTCATACATGCAGGTAGAAAAAGTTTGAGTGTTACGCACAACGATGACTGTATAGCTTCCACTTATACAGTTTTCAATAATGTAGATTAAATTAATAATGGCTAAAGAAGTAAGTAAAGTAGTAAAACTACAAGTTAGGGGAGGCGCCGCGAATCCATCGCCGCCGGTTGGACCCGCTCTGGGTGCCGCAGGGGTAAATATCATGGAGTTCTGTAAGCAGTTTAATGCCAGAACTCAAGATAAACCAGGCAAAGTATTGCCAGTAGTAATCTCTGTGTATGCAGATAAGTCTTTTGACTTTGTTGTAAAAACACCACCCGCAGCCGTTCAATTGATGGAAGCCGCTAAGGTTAAAAAAGGATCAGGCGAACCCAACCGCAGCAAAGTAGCGAGTGTTACTTGGGAACAAGTAAAAGTAATCGCTGAAGATAAAATGCAAGATTTAAATGCATTTACAGTTGAATCTGCCATGAAAATGGTAGCTGGGACAGCACGATCAATGGGATTTACTGTTAAAGGAAATTCTCCTTTTTAATTGAAGTGAAATATGGGAAAAGTTACAAAAAAGCGTAAAGAAGCGCTCAGTAAAATAGACCGGACAAAACTGTACTCGTTGCAGGATGCTTCCGCATTGGTTAAACAAATCGCTAGTTCGAAATTCGATGAATCTGTAGACCTTGCCATTCGTTTAGGTGTTGACCCTCGTAAAGCAAACCAAATGGTTCGCGGCGTGGTTACGCTTCCGCATGGTACCGGTAAAGATGTTCGGGTTTTGGCCTTAGTTACACCTGACAAAGAAGCTGAAGCCCAAGAGGCAGGTGCTGATTTTGTTGGATTAGATGAATATCTGCAAAAAATCAAAGATGGATGGACTGATGTTGATGTTATCATTACCATGCCAAGCGTGATGGGTAAGTTAGGCCCATTAGGACGTGTTTTAGGTCCTAGAGGATTAATGCCAAACCCTAAAACAGGTACGGTTACTATGGACGTTGCAAAAGCTGTTCGTGAGGTAAAAGCAGGAAAAATTGATTTCAAAGTAGATAAAACAGGAATTATTCATGCTCCGATTGGTAAAGTGTCTTTTGATGCTGATAAAATTTCGGGTAATGCTAACGAACTGTTACAAACAATAATCAAACTAAAGCCATCGTCTTCTAAAGGTATTTACATTAAAAGTATTGCCTTATCTAGCACGATGAGCCCAAGTATATCCATTGATACTAAGGCTGTCTAATAGCGTATAGAATATATGACACGAGAAGAAAAAGCAATCGTAATTGAGCAGTTAACTGCCAAACTAGCAGATAGTCCAAACATCTATTTAACAGATGCTTCGGGTTTGAATGCTGAGGTTACTTCTAATTTAAGACGTGCCTGTTTTAAGGCAAATATTAAACTTGAGGTAGTAAAAAATACGTTGTTGACCAAAGCCATGGAGGCTTCTGATAAAGATTTTGGTGAGTTAACCTCAATCTTAGTTGGAAATACCGCCATGATGCTTTCAGAAACAGGTAATGCACCTGCAAAACTGATCAAAGAATTCCGCAAAAAGTCGAATAAGCCTATTTTAAAAGGGGCCTTTATTGAAGAGGCCGTCTATTTAGGTGACGACCAAGTGGAAGCTTTGGTAAACATCAAATCAAAGGACGAATTGATTGGCGAGATTATAACCTTGCTACAATCGCCCGCTAAAAACGTGGTATCTGCCCTTCAATCAGGTGGAGGTACCCTTGCTGGAATAATCAAAACACTTTCTGAAAAGGAAGCTTAAAACGTAAAATAAAAACAATTAAATAGTTCAAAAATGGCAGATTTAAAAGATTTTGCAGAACAGTTGGTCAATTTGACCGTAAAAGAGGTCAACGAATTGGCCAACATCCTTAAAGAAGAATATGGCATAGAGCCTGCAGCAGCAGCCGTTGCTGTAGCTGGACCTGCTGCCGGTGGTGGCGGTGAAGCAGCTGAGGAAAAATCAGAGTTTGATGTTATCCTTAAAGCTGCTGGAGCTTCTAAACTTGCTGTAGTTAAGCTTGTTAAAGAACTTACCGGCCTTGGTCTTAAAGAGGCAAAAGAGCTTGTTGACAATGCACCTAGCCCAATAAAGGAAGGTGTAGCAAAAGATGAAGCTGAAGGACTGAAATCTTCACTAGAAGAAGCAGGTGCTGAAGTTGAGCTTAAATAAGTAAGCTTAAGACGTTAATCAGAGGTTTAAGCCTTCCCGCACGGCGGGTTGGGCTTAAACCATTTGGTGTTTTATGCCCCATGTAATAAAAATTTATAATAATTGACCCGTATGTCCAATACAACAAGCGTAACCCGACACAATTTTGCTTCGGCCATTGGTACTCCCCCTTACCCAGATTTTCTAGATATTCAAATAAAATCTTTCCAAGACTTTTTTCAACTTGAGACCAAGTCTGATGAGCGAGGAAATGAAGGTTTGTATAATACCTTCATGGAAAACTTTCCGATTTCTGACACCCGAAATCAGTTTGTTTTAGAGTTTTTGGATTATTTTGTTGATCCTCCTCGTTACAGTATTCAAGAATGTATCGAGCGTGGACTCACGTACAGTGTTCCACTTAAGGCTCGACTTAAATTGTTTTGTACTGACCCAGAACACGAGGACTTTGAAACCATAGTGCAGGATGTTTACTTAGGAGTAATTCCTTATATGACTCCTAGCGGTACCTTTGTTATTAACGGAGCAGAACGAATTGTTGTGTCACAATTACACCGCTCTCCTGGTGTGTTTTTTGGACAATCGTTCCACGCTAACGGGACTAAATTGTATTCCGCTCGTGTAATCCCTTTTAAAGGTTCTTGGATTGAATTTGCTACGGATATCAATAGTGTTATGTACGCTTATATAGACCGTAAGAAAAAGTTGCCTGTAACTACCCTTTTCAGAGCGATTGGATTTGAGCGTGATAAAGATATTCTTGAAATTTTTGATTTGGCAGAGGAAGTGAAAGTTTCTAAGGCCGGAATTAAAAAAGTACTTGGGCGTAAGCTTGCGGCACGCGTACTTAATACTTGGTTTGAAGATTTTGTTGATGAGGACACAGGCGAGGTTGTTTCTATAGAACGTAACGAAATTGTGTTGGATCGTGATACTGTTCTTGAAAAAGAACACATCGATCAGATTTTGGAAGCAAATGCTGCTACTATCTTATTGCATAAAGAAGAATCGCAGTCGGCTGATTATGCAATTATTCATAATACGCTTCAAAAAGATCCTACTAACTCTGAAAAAGAAGCTGTTGAACATATTTACCGCCAGTTGCGTAACGCTGAACCGCCAGATGAAGAAACGGCTCGAGGCATTATTGATAAATTGTTTTTCTCTGATCAACGGTATAATCTTGGTGAGGTAGGACGTTATCGAATGAATAAAAAACTTGGTTTGGACATTGATATGGACAAGCAAGTACTTACCAAAGAGGATATCATTACTATTATTAAGTACCTTATTGAGTTAATAAACTCTAAGGCTGAAATTGATGATATTGATCACTTATCTAACCGTCGCGTAAGAACTGTAGGCGAGCAACTATCTTCGCAGTTTGGAGTAGGTCTTTCTCGTATGGCACGGACTATTCGTGAGCGAATGAATGTACGCGATAATGAGGTGTTTACTCCGATTGATTTGATTAATGCGAAGACACTTTCTTCTGTTATCAACTCATTTTTTGGAACCAACCAACTTTCGCAGTTTATGGACCAAACGAATCCACTTGCAGAAATTACGCATAAACGACGATTATCTGCTCTTGGACCAGGAGGATTATCTCGCGAGCGTGCTGGATTTGAGGTTCGTGACGTACATTACACCCACTATGGAAGATTATGTCCGATAGAAACACCGGAAGGGCCAAATATTGGGTTGATTTCTTCTTTAGGAGTATTTGCAAAAGTGAATAATCTTGGATTTATCGAAACGCCTTATTTCAAAGTAGAAAATGGTGTGGTGGATATGTCATCTTCTCAATATCTTTCTGCTGAAGAAGAAGAAGGAAAGTTATTTGCTCAAGCAAATATTGAAAAAACAGAATCTGGAGAAATAGTTGCCGATAAGATTATTGCCCGTTTAGAAGCTGATTACCCGGTTGTTGATAAAACAGATGTACACTATACGGATGTTGCGCCAAACCAAATTGCTTCTATTTCGGCTTCGTTAATTCCGTTTTTGGAGCATGACGATGCAAACCGTGCCTTAATGGGATCTAACATGATGCGTCAGGCAGTGCCTTTGTTGCGCCCACAAGCTCCTATTGTTGGAACAGGTTTAGAACGGCAGGTTGCTTCAGACTCGCGCGTCCTTATTAATGCTGAAGGAATTGGAAAGGTTATTTATGTAGATGCTGAGAAAATCACCATCAAATATGATATGACAGAAGAAGATAAACTAGTATCTTTTGATTCTGATGA
>Ga0222715_10005811_pt1 | contig 10468 bp, 8 predicted proteins | sample C33_9DmetaG_FD_165056 | JGI IMG/M metagenome (GOLD analysis project Ga0222715, IMG submission 165056) | Estuarine water microbial communities from San Francisco Bay, California, United States - C33_9D | ecosystem: Environmental > Aquatic > Marine > Unclassified | place: USA: California... | reverse complement strand
GGCAAATGTGTGTGTCCCTTTTCAAAATAATTTAAGCACACGAATTTTAGAAAAAGATTATTTTACACCAAAGAGAGACTGTTTCGTAAATGAAACCAAAAATTATTTACCTTCGAGTTATAATTTAATTAGAGGCGGTTATGTAGGGGGGCCAAATACTTGTCAACAAACAAATTCTTGTCAAAATGTTTAATTAATAAATGATTTTAGATTATTATATGTGAATAAAAATATAATACTCTATATATATAAATATGGAAATTGCCATTCCTTTAATAGCATTAGGTGGTATGTATGTGGTATCAAATCAATCTAACGAATCATGCTCTAAAAAAGAAATAAGACAATCATTACGACAAAAAGAAAATTTTAATAATATGGGCATTAGAAGCAATTTGGGCGTAAAAACAGATAATTACTTGCCAAACACAAATATTCCTCCACAAAATTTCCCTGTTACTAATATAAATCAATTGGTTGATACTGTTCAAGAATATCCTAATCCAAATGTTGCTACAGATAAATACTTCAATCAAAACTTATATAAAGAAAAGGTTAGAAATCACGAACCCGTAAGTAAAAATCCTCAGGAAATTTATTCATTAACTGGTAATTATTTGGATTCTGAACAATTTAAACACAATAATATGATTCCCTTTAATGGTGGAAAGGTAAAAGGTAAAACATACGATATGAATGCGAACGAATCTGTCTTAGATAACATGATTGGTTCTGGTTCTCAAACTATAAAAAAAATAGAACAAGCCCCTCTTTTCAAACCTGAACAAAATATGCAGTGGGCTTATGGTATGCCTAATCAAAGCGATTTTTACCAATCCCGTGTAAACCCAGCAACGAAAAACAACAATGTGAAACCGTTCGACTCCGTTATGGTTGGACCTGGATTAGATCAAGGTTATGGAATAAATGGTAACAATGGTTATAACTCTGGTATGGTTGCTCGGGATAAATGGTTACCAAAGACAGTAGACCAATTAAGAGTTGACACAAATCCTAAATTGGAATACGAGCTTATAAATCATGAGGGTCCTGCCATATCAGCCATTAAAACCGCACCAACTACACAAATGATTGGACGTGTAGAAAAACAACGTCCTGATACATATTTTATCAACACACAAGATAGATGGCTAACAACTACAGGTGCTGAAAAAGGTGAAACATTGAGACCAATCCAAGAGATGGGTATTTTAAGACGTAATGACAAATCCAGCGATTATATGGGACCTGCTGGGGCTATGGATGTAAAAGCTACTACTGCTCCACAAAATTATGAGCCATCAAAACGTCAAGAAGCTTTGCAAGGCGGCGTAAATCCCTCAACAGCAACAGCTCAAGGAAATCATACAGATAAAGATATATTTCTTAGAAGTCATACCAATTATGAGAATAATAGAAGCACTGTTAAACAACCAGAAACATTAAGGAGTGGATTTAGTGGAGCGATTGGTGCGGTTGTTGCTCCAATAATGGATATGTTTAGACCAACGCGCAAAGATGAAACTATTAATAACGTTCGAGTTTATGGTGATGCCGGAACTTCGTCGATGGTTAAGGGGCCTGTATATAATCCCCTCGACGCTACACCTACAACAATTAAAGAAACCAATTTGCATACAGTTGATTTCAACATTAACAATCAAAAGGAAGGAATATATGTCAACAATTACACTTCTCCCGATAACACACAGAGAGACACTACCAGTTGTCAATATTATACCGCCGCAGGTGGAGCAGCGACTGGTTATGGTGATATGAGTTATGACGCTGCTTATCGTCAACATAATAATGACATTAAATCACAAACTATCGCAAATAGACCAAATCAAGGAGGCACTCAAATTTTCAATCAAAAAATGCATTTAACCACTATAAAACCGGATACTGATAGATTAGATGGCAGAGTAAATCCCGCTTATTCTAGTTTATCAGGACTTCCGCCATCTGCTCAAACATATGGCGCAATTAGAGCACCACAATATTATGACGAATGTGCTGGCTGTGACCGCATACAACCTGACATTTTAAGTGCTTTTAAAAAAAATCCTTATACTCATTCGTTAACAAATTCTGTTTAGATAATATTACACCGTTTTTAAATTACTGTTATAATTTTATATTTTGTAAATAACATTACGTTATAATAAAATATAAAAACACTTTTTAAAATATAATAGATACTAAATGCTTGACATACATAAAACTATAAAAAATAAATTAAATTTCTTTCATGAATTGAATAAAATACCTAATATACTATTTCACGGACAATCTGGTAGTGGTAAGAGAACAATTGTTAATGATTTTATTCATAAAATATACGATAATAATAAAGAAATCATAAAATCATTTGTTATGTACGTTAACTGCTCTCACGGTAAAGGAATCAAATTTATAAGAGAAGACCTTAAATTTTTCGCAAAAACACATATAAATTCTAATGGTGGTAATACATTTAAAAGTGTTATATTATTAAATGCAGACAAATTAACACTTGACGCGCAATCTGCGTTACGAAGATGTATTGAATTATTTAGTCACAATACACGTTTTTTTATTATCGCTGAAGATAAATACAATCTAATGAAACCAATTTTATCGAGATTCTGTGAAATATATATTCCAGAACCGACATTAAATAATAAAATAATTAATCTATATAAATATAATCTAAATAAGGTTTATAAATTAGAAGACATTAAACAAAATAAAATAGAATGGTTAAAAAAGGAAATAATTAAGTCTTGTGTGAATAAAAATATAACCTTGGAAGCCCTTATATTATTATCAACTAAACTTTATGAAAAATCTTATTCTGCTTTAGATATTATTCATTTATTGGAAAAATCGCACTTTTTTGAAACAATAATATCTACTGAAAAACGTTATGAATTACTTATTTGCTTTGAACGTGTAAGAAAAGAATTTAGGAATGAAAAATTGTTAATTTTGTTTATCTTGAACTTTGTTTTTTTAAGTTCAGAATTGTCTTTAGAAAATATTAGTTTTATGTAAATGGATGACTTTAATGTTAGCGCTCTTCACGAATCCAAAAACGAATGGGGGTCTCGTTTAGTTACAATCCTAACACCATTAATTATTGATGGTTACAAATCTATTTTAGATGAATCTATTAAGCTTTGCAAAGAAAATGGTGAAATGGATAAATATTTAATGACATTTCAAAATTTAATTTCCCGAATACCAAAATGGAACACTGAAATTATTGAAACAGAGAGAAAAAGAATTTGTGACAAATCGGGATGCAATTATTTAGAAGATTTAGTTACTTGTGTTCATATAATTCAGCTTAAAATTTTAACTGCTATGCGCGTTGGACAAAAACAAAAAAAGATAGATATTAATATACCCAAGTTGGACGAATTCATACATAAAACATACATTAATGTAGCCAGAAAAGTATATAAAAATGTTTATTTATTTGAAATAAATATACAACCATTAACCATTCAAAAACATTACAGAGAATTAGAAATTATTGTACAAGAATGCATATTAAATACATTGAGAGAAAGCATACCAGTTGAATCCATTTTAAAGGCTTACATGGACGAAACAATCGAGGAAGATGTAACACAAGAAGTAAAAGAAGAAATTATTGAAGAACCTATAAAAAAACCCATAAATAATGAACCCAATAATAATAGTAACGAAGCAACAAACAATGGAGCAGGGTTGAGTTTCAATGATATTGATTATGTTAAAACAGATGATGGCAGTGTATCAAATGTGAACGCACCCAAATCTATTGAACGTTTGGAAGAAATTAGTCAGATTAGAAATCAACAAAGAAAAATGGAAGAAGACGAAGATGACGAAGACAACAAACTTGTAATATCTGACCAAGAATTCGCATTGGATACATTAGATCTTCATAACATTGAAGAACCGAAATTGGAATTGTTGCCCGACTTAATAATAGATGATGTTGAAATTTTAGATTAATTTTGCGTAAAAATATAAATATATTATCCGTTTATTATTTTAAATGGATAATATATTTGTAATTTCAGCCGTTATTTCAGTAATATTTTTTATTTCAAAATTTATTGAAATGCGGTTTGTTGAAAAGGAAATTAAACCGTTAAAATTATTAATTCGCGATTCATTGATTGTTTATTTTAGCGTAGTTTTTGGTGATTTTATATTCGGACAAATAAATCCCGTTGTTAAAGGAGGTTCTGTGATTACACCTGCATTTACAGACAATCCTGGATTTTAATAAAATTTTATATTTTCTATTTTTATATTATAATGAGAACAAAAAAAGGAAAATATAAAACAAACACAAAATATAAAACAAACAAAAAATATAAAACAAACAAAAAAAATAAAACAAACAAAAAAAATAAAACAAACAAAAAAAATAAATATAAAACAAGGCGCCGTTTTAGAGGTGGAGGGTATGGAAAAGAAGACCAAGAAAATAAAGATCATTTTAGAGACACATTTATGAATTCATTCGATCAATTGCGCACAGCAACTAAGGAAAAAAACCCGGAGAAACTCAATGACGCAACGGAACATTTTAAAAATTTCTTTGAAACGAATGAAACATTCATAAATACATTAATCCCTATAACTACTAATTCGTTGCCAATTAATAAATATCAATATAGTGAAGGCACAACACCCTTACTTGCGTTTGTTCCTCCATTAGTTATTATTTTTAACGCAGTTGACGATGAGACTGTAAGAAAAACATTCATTGACAATTTTATACTCTACAAAGGGAACATAAATCTGGTTAGTTATTCTAAAAATATTTCGGCATTATCAGAAGCAATTAAATTGCAAGATAAAGAATTAGTTAAGTATCTGGTTGAAAAAGGTTCCGATAGCAACATTTTAACAGAAGAACAAAAAACGTTGATGGAAAATTTAATAAAAGATAGTGAAATAGATGCTATAATTGAAGAGAAAACACCAATTCCTCTTGTTAAATTAACATTTCCTACTGCTTTACCGTCTAGTTATGATTCAGACATAGAACCAGAATTTTGGAAACCGATTTTTAAAGAAAATGAAATGATTTCAATAAGGAATAAAATCCTAGAAATGATTGAGAATGACAAAAAAATAGAAATAAAACCAGATGATACAGTTAATGGCGAATGGAGTGTTTGTAAAATTAATAAAGCTATAATTCCTACATATGATATACCAACTAAAAACGAAACTTATGATTCATTCGGTTCATTATTCAAAGACATAAACAATGACTTCACTCATTACAATATTATATTATGTGCTTCTTTACTGTTGTTTGGAATTATTTCAGAAAAGATGAATGGACAAGATTATAAAATAATATTTAAGGGTGGAAAAGCGATACAATTAGTTTTGTCTGGATTGTCTGATAAATCAACATACAAATCAGAGGACATTGATGTTTTAATAATGCCTATTGTGGGTGTTCCATATGTAGATAATAATGTTAAAAGTTTATCAGGTCATTTATCTTATTTAATAAAATGGTTTTTACAAAGTTGTCCGGTTTCTGTTCAAGAACCTAACCCAGAAAATATAAGAGCAAATCCATTTATTTTCAAACTTAGTTATGTAAAAGAGACACAAAAATATAACTATAGAACAAAAAAAATGGTAGATGATTTCAAACAATTTTCAGATATAGATTTCAAGGAGATTCCAGAAAGTGTAAAACCATATTTTGAACAAACGATTGATTTTAAATTTTTCATAAGTGAGTTGCAACAAAATATATTATTAAGATGTCCTAATGTTGGTTCTCTATTAGATGAAAAAATATATTATTATTCAAAATATTTTCAATTTAAAAATATGTTAGAAGAGAGAAAACCTATAAAGGAAGAAGGATATGAAAAATTAACTGTTTGGGATTGTGAAAGGATAATGAATAAATTTAAACGAGCAATTTTAGCTATGAATAAAGGTCTTCAAAGGAAAAGATTTCCTGAATTATCACCAGAGGATTTACAAAAAAAAGAAAAACAATCGTTGTTAACAAGACTAACCAAATTAGGCTTTGAGAATAACAATATTATTGAAAGCATATATCAGTAATAAATTTATTTTATTAGTAATAAATTTATTTATCAACAATTATATTTTTTGAAATATTTTTTATGATTTTTTCTTCTTTTTCAAAATCGTTATCCCCAGGACCTCCCATTGATTCAACTACTATTTTATTGTATTGGTCAGAAAATTTTGAATTATATTTTCCACAATCTGGGTGTTCTTTTTTAAATTCTGTTAACATGCGTTGATTTTTGCATGTCACCCTTCTTATTGCTTTACGCAATTTATTTTTCTCGTCATCCTCTTTTTCCCATTTATTTTCATCTTTAATGTAAATAGTTTCTCTCTTTTTGTCTGTGCAATGTACTGGTCTTTGATGTACATCCAATTCTTTCAGGTTTTTCGTTATTATATTAGATATTCCTTCAACATACCCTAGTTCGCCAACTTTTTCTAAGTCTGATAACTGAAGTTTTATAGAATCGACAAAATCCATAATATTCATAGCGTCCTTGCAAGTTTCATTTAAAAATAAATTAAGATTAAATGCTTTATTATGAGAATTAATGGTATTATTACAATTGTTATAGGAATCCTTTTTAGCCAACTCTAATATTAATTCTTTTATTTCTTTATTTTCTTTCATTAGATAATCAATTAATTCATCTTTTTTATCCATAATACTTATTGTTTTATTATTTTCACAATCACAAATTTTGTTATGTTTCCATAACCCGGAACGAGATTTAAATTCTTTATTACAATTTTCACACGAAAAAATATTTTTTGCTGATTTTTGCTGATTTTTGTTTCCAAATGTTTCCAAATTGTTTCCACACAGCTTTTTTTCGTGTTTTGCTGACAAATTATGTTCTGTAAAATTGCTTTTGCGTGATGTAAAATAGTCACATTTTTTACAATGAAATTTTTTTGCTGATTTTTGCTGATTTTTGTTTCCTAATGTTTCCATAATTTATAAACCGATTTTATTTTTAAGTTTATATTTTAAAAATTACAATCACAAAATTTTTGAAAAATTTTTAGTGACGAGACGCTAATTTTTCATTATGGTCACAAATTTATGTTTTTTGACATAAAATATCCAAGGTTTTCAAAAATGGACAAAAATAAATGTCCAAAAACCCAAATTCAAAAAAACTTTCCCATCGTTTTTTTAACATTTTATATAATAAATCAAATTTCCTACTTAAAGAAATAATATAATAAATCAAAAATCCAACTTAAAGAAACAATATAATAAATCAAATTTCCTACTTAAAGAAAAGTATCAGTTTCGTTTCATTTTATTACATTGTTAAATTTAATAAAATAAAATTATTTATAAATATTTTTAAACGTAAGATGATATATTGTCAATATTTATTACATCTTTTGACACATCACCTTTAAATTTACTATAAGCATCAAATTCTGGTCTATCCAATTGCATTTGAGGGGTATGATTATGAACACATCTTGCTATCATTTTATATAATTTAAAATCAGGGTATCTATCTACACCATTACCTTTATATAACATATTTATTCCTTTGTCATCCAAACACCATTCAACTATTATACGTTTTACAGGGTTGTCACATTCACTCAAGTCTTTAATCTCATCAAAATCTTCTACCAAATAATCAAAGATCGAACAAGCAAGACGACATAAATCAAAACTATAATTTGGTTCCAATCTTGGTTTTTTATCATTTAAATATGGCTCTGTATTATATTGTGTAGCAGCATCACCACCTAATTGAAAACTATCACTACAGAAAATTTTACCGTCAAATTTATATATACTTCTACCAAAATCAATAATTTTAAATATGCGTCCAAAAGTCGGAACTTTATAATACTTCTTTTTGTAACAATAAAAGATGAATTTTTTATCAGTATGGTTATACATTACATTATTTGTGTGTAAATCATTGTGTGTGAAGTTAAACGCTTTTTGATATGTAATTAAAATCATAATTATCTGCATTAAAGCAGATAACCATTCTTCTTTTGATAAATCACTTGTTAAAATTAAATCATCAAACGTATTTTCACAAGATTCCATACCAATAACTTGAACCGGAAATTTTGGTATAGTCGCATTAATTTCTTCTTCTTCGTCACTATCATCTTCGTTATATCCATCTGGTTCATAATTTTCACCGTTATTGCTATCTAAATTTTCAATTTCACCACAATCATCACAAACAGAATGTTCTTCTTCATTATCCGTATAGGACGACCTCGATGAACACGTTGAATTAGATTTTAATGTAACGTTCGCTATGGTTTCTTTTCCTTGTAACAGATTGTTGTCTGTTATATCTATTAAATCACTATGTAAATCCAAAACACACGTGTTGTTTTCATCAAACACATTCTCAAACATTTCATTATCAAATGATTTAATCGACATTTGTGATTTAGCACTTGAATTATGTTGAATTGTAATGGGTTTTAGTTTTTGGATTTCATCTTGAAATAAATGTTCGTAATCCTCTATTTTAAATAATATATTTTTATTTTTATTAAAGTATTCAGAATCATTCAAATAATCAATATCATCCGCAACATTCAATATGAAATTATTTTTGATTCCTAAAAATGAACCATAATAATCAACACCGTGATAAAATCCATTCGAATAAATTAAGTTGCTTGATAAGAATAAAAACAATCCATCAACGTAGGCAGAATTATTTTGGTCTAAAAATTTTGGATGACAATCATTTTCGGTTGAATTAATTTGTGGCAAGGTGAATAATTTATCATCCTTCGCATTATACTTTCCTACTAAATATTTGAATGGGTCTAATAGAGGCGCCATCTTAAAGAAGACCTCTTTGTCCTTTACTTTGTTATTTTGTATATTTTTAATTCTACAATCAAATAAACGGCACCCCTCTTCATCTCCTTCATTGACATTCGAAATATACCATTTGTTGTTTAGATTTATGTTATTGTAATTTGCGTCATTCAAAGAGAAAAATTTATTGTAAATAGGAATATAGTTTTGGGCATTTGAGAGAAAAAGGGTATCGGTTCTTTCTAAAGTTTTAAAAAGGTCAGAATTTTTTCGTTTTTGATAATTCACTTGAAACATACTTTAGCTATTTAATATATAAATTATATCTATTTTTAACTTATTATAAATGAGAATTATATTATTGCGTAAAATAATTTTAAATAAATTGATGTTTTAAAATAACAATGTCTTTAGAACTTAAAAAATTTGATATGAAAAGTATAAGTTTTAAACCAAATGAAAATAAAGGTCCCGTAGTTGTTTTAATTGGAAAGAGAGATACAGGCAAGTCATTTTTAGTAAGAGATTTACTTTATTATCAACAAGAAATACCGATTGGAACCGTCATTTCTGGAACAGAAGAGGGCAACGGGTTTTATGCTAAAATGGTACCAAGAATATTTGTGCACAATGAATATAACACCGCCATTATTGAGAATGTTTTGAAAAGACAACGCACTGTTTTGAAACAAATTAAACACGAAATGGAAACATATAAACGCAGCACTATTGATCCTAGAGCATTTGTGATATTAGATGATTGTTTATATGATTCTACTTGGACACGTGATAAAATGATGCGTTTGCTTTTTATGAACGGTAGACATTGGAAGGTGATGTTGGTCATCACAATGCAATATCCTCTGGGCATACCACCAACATTGAGAACAAATATAGATTATGTTTTTATTCTTAGAGAGAATTACATCGCAAATAGAAAGCGCATTTACGATAATTATGCTGGAATGTTTCCTACTTTTGAAAGTTTTTGTCAAGTAATGGACCAATGTACCGAAAATTATGAGTGCTTAGTTATTAATAATAACTCAAAATCAAATAAATTGCAAGACCAAGTTTTTTGGTATAAAGCCGACGGTCATAATGATTTTAAATTAGGCTCAAAAGAATTCTGGGAATTATCAAAAGGAATGAAAGATGAAGATGAAGAGGAAGCATATGACCCTAATAAGTCTAAAAAAAGAGGTGCTGGACCCAGGATCAGTGTAAAAAAAACTACTAAATGGTAGAATGGTTTTTTCGAAAATAATATACAAAATTAATTTTATATTTACACCTTCGGACATTTAAAATTTACAAATTTTCTCAATGGTTCGGTTTTTAACATTTCAAACGCCGATTATTTATATTGATATAAAATATTACACAAATATTTTATATTATCATATTCAAAATTATTTTTTATTTATTTTATTTTAATCAAGGTGTTCGATTGAATCCTTTTTATTTGAAAAAGGTCCGCTTACAAGCTGACTTTGTCCGTTGTCGCTCTTGCCAACAATAATGTTGTCACCTTCAAACAATTCCTTACATATATCAGCGCTGGAAATGGTATCGTTTGTCTTAAGTGTTTCTTCTTGTGTATTAACATTATTA
>Ga0222715_10005797_pt1 | contig 10480 bp, 20 predicted proteins | sample C33_9DmetaG_FD_165056 | JGI IMG/M metagenome (GOLD analysis project Ga0222715, IMG submission 165056) | Estuarine water microbial communities from San Francisco Bay, California, United States - C33_9D | ecosystem: Environmental > Aquatic > Marine > Unclassified | place: USA: California... | reverse complement strand
CTGAGGAGGAATGGGACAAGCATTTTGAAACGCATGGTGGCGAAACCAAAGGAACACACCGCTATAAAGTTTTAGATAAAGAAGAAGTTATCATTAACGAAGATGATACGGAGATGTGGGACACACAGGCTTGTTTAGATAATGCTATGGCAGATGTCGAGGCAGAAATAAAACAAAAACTAGGGGGGACGCATGGCTAAAAAACCAAAAAGTACATGGTCATTGGATAGTATTAAAATTTATTTAACCAATGACAAAGGGGACGAGGTCATTTTAAATAGCGGGGACTTAACCGACTATACCATGACCGAAATAATTGATGATGTTGAATTGTATGTAAACAATAGTGGAGGAACTTTAGAATGAGTAATGAGTTTGAGGTACATAATTTTTATAACCATGATTTAGGAGAACTCGACCAAATCAAAAATGAGTTTATGCATTTATGGAATTCAGCAGTAGCCTTTAAAGAGGGTTATAAAGATTTAGGAACGCTGTCTATGGACGAATGGTACAAAAAACATGACGGTATAGAAGATGAGTTAATTTATGAGTATGCTGAAAATGAATATAACAATGGTAATTCTATTATTGAATGGCAAGGAGTAAATTATCGTTATCCCTGTAAGATTACTGATTTAATGGACAACGGGTTTAAAGATGTATCCTATGAAAATGATACTTGCCCAAGTTATGAAAATAGTAAATCTAATATTGTAGTTTATCTCGTGGATTTAAAAAACCAAGAGTGCCAACGATACTTTCAACATAACTATTATATATATCGCTTTGATGAGAAAAAAGGTATAGAGCCTACACCAAGTGCGAGTACCGATAATTTTGATGACATGATAAAAATAGTTAAAACCTTAGAAGGAGACCAAAAATGAAAACAATCAAAGAAATAAGAAAATTAATCTCAAATGTATATTGGGATTTAAAAAAAGATGTAGAACGAATGGATACAAGCGATATCTATTTTGATGTTGGCTACATGTCATCTTTATGCGTTGCAATCGGTAAAGTTGAACTTGGTCAAAAGATACACGATAAGTTTGCTTTGAAATAGGAGTAATCATGCATACAATTAAAATTTTTGTCAAAGGCGGTGTAGTCTGTGAAGTGGATAATTTACCAGATGGATTTGATTATGAAATTATTGACCATGACACAGAAGAAAGTGCAACGGATTGGATAGACGAGAAAGAAGATGATAGAGGATAAAGTTTTAAGATGTTTTAACTGTGGACATATCTTAAAAGAGAATAACGAAGATAACCTAACTTGTGATAGGTGCGGGTTAGTTTATGATAATGACAAGCGAAAGGAGACAAAATGGTTGACCAAACCTTACCAGAAATTAGTGCAGTACATGAAAAAAATAAAGCAAGAAGATACTACTATCGATTAGAAAGAGATTTCGATAAGTGGTTGAAACAATGCCCTGTTAAATTTGAAAAGGCGATAGCTTTAGGACACCCTAAGACTTTAGCGTATCAATTTAATATTAAAGAGAAAAGGAGTACAGATGAGTAAAAAATTTACATTGATAACATTTCAAATACAAGATGGAGATTATGAATACTTTAATTACAAAAGTTTTCTAACTTCCGATATTCAAAAGATGAACGATATGCAAATCGTTTCATATTTTTTTAAAAACAATATGAATGAAGTTTTAATGCAAGATGATGGCTCATATTGGATTGATGATACCAGAACTTCATATGTTTTTGATCATAAAACGATTAGCTTAGAAGAACATAATTTGTTAGAAAAGTTAGAAATTTTGTTTTCGAAACCAAAACAAATATTTAAAAAAGAAAGTAATGTAGTACAACTAAAAAGAAAGGTAGGGTAAATATGGTTGTAAGTAAAAAAGATGTAGAGGAACATCACCAAGTCATTGATGTTCTCACCAAGAAACAACAAGAGTTAGTAGAAGAAACAAAAAAGAATGTATTAACGGAACGCACATTCCAAGCATTAGAGAATTTATTTAATGTGGTTGATGTAGAGATAAAACGATTTAATCAATCGAATATGTTGAAATCAGCTATGGAAAATGCTCACAATATTATACAGGAAAATAAAATAAAAACAAATAAAAAATAGGATTAATTATGTTACATAACATTTTCTTTTTTTCTCTATTTCTGATATTGGTGGTTTTATTATGAGTATGGAAAAAACAAAAAGACTTTGTAAAGAATACGAAGACAAAGGTAAAATAAAAGTTAATTGGGATACAGGCGATATTGAATTCCTAATTAAAGATAAAAAAGAAATTGAAAAGATTCATCAAAAAATCGCTTTCTCTAGTCCACAGGCTTTATTAGATACTATGTGGCGTAGTGAGAGAGATAAAGGTTGAAACAATTTTAGTCCCGTGAGCCGTGATTCATGGTCACAATGCTTATTGGTCTAATGCCCTCAATTGAGGACGCTAAGCGATAGGGTAGAATGGGTAGGGGTATCTGTTCTACCCTTTTTAATTTAATACTTGCATTTAATCAATACTCGTGCTAATTTCTTAATTGTAGTAGTTTTTTTTCATAACTACTCCCTTTCTACTGGTTGTTTTTTAACAATGTGCTAGGGTCGGGAGACTGACCCTAGTATTAAATTTTAAAAGGATTTATTTTTTTATTTGTAGAGTGGGTAACTAAACTTCTTAAATATTCTACAATCTTTCGAAGTCTTTTTCTTTCTTCTTTATCTTTTTCATTTTTAAGTATTTGAAAATTATCGTAATATTTTTTCCATTTAACTTGTCGATCGGTAAAAGTAATCTTACCTTTATTCACGGCTCTAATATATTGTAATCTTATGTTTGATGGCTCTAAGTCAGCGTAATAACATACCTGTTGAAAGTCAGACTCATTGTTCATGATCCAATGGTGGACTTGCATTTTTTGTATTGATGATTTTCTGTCGGACAAATTGATTGTGACATCGCCTAAAGCATTGTTGATGACGGCTCTCCAAAGTTTGACTTCATTAGGTTTATCTTGCTTAACCATTTCGGTTGCAAAATTAATGCCCATAAGTTTTAACAAGTCTTGATAATAGCTCATGATAGTATCTTATTAGCTTAGGGGGAGCGTAAGAATCCATTAGAAATTCAGTATCGTTGTGAATTTCGTGCATGAGATCATTAATTTCATCACGGCTATACGAAGCGATTTTCTTTTCAAAATCTTTTATCGTATGCTCATCAGCTAAATAATCATCAAAGTTATCAGACATAGCTCTATTGTAATTAGTTTTAGTCATAGTTTAAAGTCCTTGACACAATTTATTTGTGACAATTTTTAATTACTATGTTATTTTATGGGAAAATACAAGCAGTTGTTGTATATTAAGTTCTTCTGAGATAATACGCCCCCAGAAGATACTTAATAAATATCGTGGTAAATTTAAGATTTGCCGTTGAGTAATTTTTTTCTGTAATTATCAGGGCTAGTTTTTTCTTTTTTAGCTTGATAAACTACATAATCATTGACAAGTTTACTGATCATAGAAGCGGGTGCTCTAAATTTATTTTTAGAGATCGCTTTTAAAACTTCGTAATCGTCTTTTCTTACAGCAACGGATTTCCATTTGTTAATATCCATAATTACTCCTTTGATGTCCCACCTTTTATCTTAAATAAAAATAGATATCAATACAAAAATATATGTGATATTCTCACACTATGAAATTTATATTAGCTTTTTCAATTTGTTCTGCTATCACAGGATATTGTAATAATACAATGACACTTCCTACTAAATTTGATTCATGGTCAGAATGTGTGGGTGCTGGTGGTAAATTAATACAATCTTTTTCGGTAGATATGGAAGAAACTATTGAAGAAAGAAAGCTTTATATGAATTATTTCTGTAATGAAAAAAATGTTGACAACCCCACATAAATTGGTATATATTATCTCATGAAGGCTTATCGTGTCCAATGTCGTCAAGGCGGTTATCTGATTGTCTCAGAATTTAAAGGACAAAATGACGACACGATACAAAAAGACTTCATTAACGAATTAGAAAAAGGAAACTATTCGGTTGAAGAAGAAGGAGTTTATCGACCAGATTATCAATTCTTTTTCTATGAGGAGATAAACCATGAGCCCAGAAGCAAACAAGGAACTGTTGGCCAGAAAGATGGAGCTTGAAAACAAGTGGAATAACAAATACCTAGTTGAAGGTAGAGTTACTGTTGACATGAAACCCATCGAAGAAGAAATAAGACGAGTCAGAAAAAAAATGGTTATGGCTGACGTAGAAGTATGTAGACTCGCACACAAAGATTACAACGCAGAACAGAATAAATTAGTTTCTAACTCTTAGTTGTTGTAATACTTTATTTTTCAAAACAGGTTTACTGTTACGGGGTATCTGTCGCTTTATTATTTTCATCATGCACTTTGCACAAAAGTATTCTTTTTCATCTATGATGTGAGCTGTGTTATTACAAATTTGACAATTGTATTTCATTTTTTTTGTCCCCCAAAATTTCGAACCAGTTATAAAACTTCGGGGAACATCTCAATGTTTACAATAAGAGATTATTAAAAATTTAAATAATTGTCAATTAAGAAGTTTCACCCCAATTGTCACCAATTGCTTTGTCTACTACTGATGGGACTTTTAATTCCATACAAGTTTCCATAATTTTTTGAATCTTATCTTCATCTTCTTTTGATTTAACATCGAAACATAATTCATCGTGGATTTGTAGTTTAGGTAAATAACCTGCATCATAACATTTAATGATTGCAAGTTTAGTTTGATCGGCAGCGGAGCCTTGTATCAATCTATTCAAAGCTTTGTATGTACCTGCTCTTTTAATATTATCTTTACCATATTTTGCGACAGCGTTTTCAAAAGTTTCACTTGTCCATAGTCCCCAATCTTTTGGCTCCCACATATCGAAACGACATTTTCTACCAAGCTTAGTTCTAATCACACCATCGTTTTCGGCTTTCTTCATACATCGATCAGATAACATTTTAACAAAAGGTACTTTACGATTGTATCGTGCAATAACTTTATCGCCTTCTTCTCTTTCTAAACCTAATTCATTAGCAAGTTTATTCTTACCCATTCCGTACATCAAACCTAATCCAATAGTCTTAGCTTGTTTACGTTCAATACCTGCTAAATCAGCAACAGTTTGATGGAAATCAGCGTCAGAATTGGTATAAGCCTCAACTAATTCATTTGACCCCTCATAGCCTTCTCCTATAGAAGACGCATAATGCACTACCAACCTAGGCTCTTGCTGAGAATAGTCAAAAGAACCCCATCTATGGCCTTCTAATGGCATAAATAAACCCCTTATCTTAGGCCCGAAATCCTTATTTCTAGCAGGAATTTGCTGTAAATTAGGGTTTGACATCGATAGTCTTCCTGACACAGTTCCGCCATTATCTGATCTCAGTTGGTTTATCTCAGCGTGTATCTTACCTTTATGATTATATTTAATTAATCCTTGTAAAAATGTACCGTGAAATTTATTGACTTCTCTAGCTTGTACGATAAGTTTTGATATCTCATGAGGAGAGTTGAATAAATAATTTTGAGTAAAAGATGGTTCTTTTGTTTTTTCAGTTCTTGGATACTCTATACCAAGTTTATCGAAAGCTTCGCCAATTTGTCGAGCAGCCCATATATCTATATCTTTACCCGTTAACTTTTTTATTTTCTGTAATAATACTTTTTCTTGTCCTGCAAATTCTTTGGTTAATTGTTCAGCTTTTTCTAAGTTGATATCAATACCTTTAAATCTCATTTCAATTAATATTGGAAGTAAATTAGATTCTAGTTCCCAAATCGTTTCAAGAGATTGTGTTCTTATTTCAGATTTAAATCTTTGCCATAGAAGAAGCGTGAGCCGTGCATCTTGTTCCGCATAATGACCAACATGTTCAGCAGGTAGCTTCCACATTTCTGCTTTAGCATCTACACCATGTGATGCCGCTGCCTCTTTCAAATCATTCTCAGCTTTTACTTCTCCAAGATATTCAACCGATAAAGCATTCAAAGAATAACTCCATCTATTTTCATCGATCAATGCTGCTGCAATCATAGTATCTACAATCTTACCTTTAACTTCGATACCTGATGCTTTTAACCAACCAACATCGTACTGTGCGTTATGAAATATTTTAGTTGCAGGTAATGAACAAACATCTTTCATATATTGTTTAACTTGTTCGGGTATTAAATTACCACCACCAAAGTGCCCAAAAGGAAAATAACCTTGCCAACCTTCTACCGCAACAGCAAAGCCAATGATCTCTCCATTATTCGATGCCCAACCTGCACCCATTCTTTTATTAATACCATCGTCCCTTGTTTCTAAGTCAATTGCTATTTCAGAATAACCAGACAAATCTTTAAATTCATTAGGTGCTGACCACATATTCTTTTTCATATTAAACACTAGTTGTAGACTCATTTATCATCCATATAGTTAATTTGTCCTTCAAGTGGACAAACGATTGGTAATTCTTGATTGCAAAATATAAAATCAATACCCATTAGTTTTGTGTTCATAAATATAGTATCAATATCAAAAATTTTAAAACCAATGCTTTCCATGTAATTGATATAATTAACAAATCTAGGAGCCTTGTCGTTGTTGTCATAAACAGGACATTCTAATTGCACCCATTTAGTTTTTTTAAATAAATCTAGAGACCCTTCTATGATTTCTAATTCAGCACCTTGTACATCTAATTTAATTAAGTCATACTTTTGATCGGGTACAACATTGGATAATTTTTTAACTGGTATAGTTTTTTCATCAAAAAGAATGTTAGAGTTTTCTTTATATAATGAAGATCCAGTAGATTTATCTTTGTTTTGAGCAAAGTAAAATTTTCTATCTTCATTTCTCATACCTAATGCAACACAATAAAACTGACCTATTTGATCTAGTTCTTTTCTAAAATCATCTTGTGCATCGATTAAATAAAAATTAGAATCTGGATAAATTTCTTTTATTCTCTTTGACCAATTACCTCTATGACAACCGCCATCAATAATATTATCTAGTTTCACATTGAAAGCTTTTAATCTTTCATAAAATCTTAAATTTACTTCTACTGGTTTAAACATTGAGTACCTCTTGTTTGAATCTTAATGAATTATATATTCCTTCATTAACAGCTTTTACTATTAAACTTGGATAGTTTTTTATGGTATTAAAATTTTTTTCATGTTCCCAATGGGTAATTAAAAAATCATCTTCCCATAAAAAATAATTATTCCACATAAATTTATCCTCTAAATATTGATTAGAATTTAATTGAACATCTAAATGTTCACTAATAGGATATTTATGTAAAATATTTATTTCTTTTGCTATAGACCATACAAAACTAAAATGATGATGATAGCCTTTATGATTACTTTTTTCTCCTTCTATATATTTAGATGTTTCTACTAAAGGGGATGGAGTTTCAAAATATCCTGCTCTAGAAATACGTTTACATTCATTTAAAAAATGTTTTGGATTATATAAATCTTCAACAACATGTCTTGCATAAACAAAGTCAAACTCTTTATCTTTGTATGGGAAAACTTGGGATGAGAAGTCACACGTTGAATAATTTTGAAATCGAGATTTTTCCTCTTCGCTATGGCCACAAAAGTGTGTAGCTTTTTCAAAAGGTGTTTGACCTGGCCCTAATTCTAAAACTTTTCCCTTTGCTTTTTTAGCAACATAATCAGTTACTTCTTTAATTGGTGCAAAGTATCTTTCTTTAATCATAAAAATTTTTGTTCAATTAATTTATTTAATTTATCTTTATTACTAAAAGCAAATAATGCTGCATGATAATCTTCGGGAAAGATCTCCCAAAAGGGGCCTTCAGTTCCAGAGCAACCTTCTCTTGCAGGATATATTTCTAAAGTAAAACCAACTCCATCAACTTTAATTTGTTTTGTTATTGTTCTAGAATTTGGCATTATTTTCTTTTCTTTCTGTGTCTTCCCATATACCAGTCTCCTGGTTCATAGTTCCACTTCTTACCATGATGACCTCTTATATCTGAGTACCACATTCTTAGTTTAACTATTAATTTTCTTATTCTTCTTGTCACTTTTTCTTTTTTAAATCTTTAAGCTTTAATATTTCTAAATCACAATAATGTTTTATTTTCTCAAGGTCTTCGATACCATTTTTATTTAAATACCTACAAACGTATTTCACAACGTTCCCTTGAAAGAACGAAAGGTTATTCTTTGATATAAATTCATAAGGTTGAATGTGAAATTCTTTGTAGTGATTCCCGCCAATCTGCTTTGATTGTGGAAAGGCTTCTTCTAATAAATCTTTATTGGTCATCTTGTTTCCTCTAGGTATATTAAATAATCTTTACCAATTGGGTAATGATACTTATAGTCTGTAGATAAAATATGTAAAGTGTTTTTTGCACGAGAAGCACCTGTGTAGTAAACTTTTCGCTCTCCGCTTTTATCTAGTTTTGTTTTACGACCAAAGTCAGAAGCATAATCATTTTTACTTGCAAGAACAACATGATCTGCTTCACCACCCTTAACACTGTGTATGGTATCGATTATTATTTTTGGTTCTTCATTTAATTGTTGTTGTCCATATCGTTTAAGTAATCTTATGAAATATATTTTTTGTCTTGAGGTAAAATTTCTACGAAGGATCCACCACCATTCTTTGTTTTTCTTTTCATCTGGCACCGTTAATCCACACCAATCTTTTAATTCTTCAAAGTTATAAGTTTTAAAGTCTGGCTCTCCCATCCAAAATTTGTCTTGTCTAAATGCATCTTTCTCTAAATCCCTTATATATTTAAACATCATTTCAGCATCAGCTTTATTAATTGATTTGCCGTTAGAGATAGCTGTCCAAGCTTTTATGGCCTGCCATTGTTTACGATCAAATGATTTATTACCTTTGTTATCTCCAAAATATAAACCTGCTTCTTTAGCTGCCATTCTCAATTCGTTAACGACTTTGTTAACTCGTCCTAAAATATACCAAGTTCCCTCTTGGTTAAAATCTATTTCTTTAAAGTTTAAATATCTTTTAACAGCACCATCTTTATTTGAAGGTAGATATTCTTTCTCTTCTGAATCTATAATTCCTCTTCTAATAATCTCTGTAAAATGATGGATAGCTTCTCCAAATCTTCTTGTCTTTCTTAGTACAACCTTTCTGCCTGGGAAATAAGTTGTAAAATATTTTGAATCAGCACCATTCCATTGATAGATACCTTGATCATCATCTCCTGCTAAATAAATTCTTTTTGATTTATTTGCTATTTTAAATAATACTGACCATTGTAATGGAGTAAAATCTTGAGCTTCATCTAATATTAAAACATCTAATGCAGGGAAATCTATTTCATCAATAGCTTTTGAAATCATATCTGTAAAATCTATGAATGAAGATTCTCCACCTCCATTCTTATAATGTTCATAAGTAGATATCTTTCTTTGAAATACATCTATATTATCTTTCTTATAAGATTCTCTTTTGTATACTTTGATTGGATCTTCCATCATGTTTCTTGCTTTGTCATAAATGGATAACGACCAATCTTTATAAATAAATTCATCATCTTCTAATCGATTATCAGATCGTTTTAAAATACTTTCCTGTAATGCAAAATCGATCATACAGTTTTTAATATCAAATACTTCTTCTGCAAAATATCTACGACAATATTTGTGAAGAGTTTTAAACCTAGTAAAGTTTTCAATAGTGTAATGAGGAAACGCAGTCAAAGCTCTATCCATCGCTGTGTTTACAGCTTTGTTAGTAAAAGATATAAACGCAATCTTTTCTGGTCTTGTACCGTTTCTCAAATGTCTTTTCAAAATCCTTTCAATTAAAGTATATGTTTTACCTGTACCTGGTGGCCCATATATCTTAATCGTTTTCTTGTGTAGACTTTTCAGTCTTTGGATTTCTAAACTTTCCTGTGTGGTAGTCATCGTCCATTTCCGTTAGTGATGTATCAACTTTCTTTGGTTTATGTTTTTTAATTTCTTGGTGGTTGATAAATTCTGGCATATCAACAGCCCAAATATTTTTCTCTCCCTCATGATATTCTAATCGTTTACAATTTAATAATCTTAAAGCTTCCATAGAATTATTAAATGCTTTATTCATTTTCTTCTTCATCCAATTATCTAATGTAGTCCTTTTGAAATAACAAACATTAGTTTTAGAATCTAATACAACATATCCATCTTTTAGTTTTCTAAAGTCATCCTGTTCGATTGTATCTTCAAAGAATTCTTTAAGAGTTTGATAACGCATATCTTCTAAAGTTTCTAAATAATTAAACTCATCAGACTCATCAGCTTTCTTAACTAAACCATCTAAGAATAAATCCCAAACAATAATGTTCTTTCTCTTAGGTAATGTTTTCCAAAGTATTTTATAATTTAAAAGTTTCTTTTTGAAATTAAGTTCTGATGCTAAATCTTCTGGT
>Ga0222715_10005792_pt1 | contig 10485 bp, 10 predicted proteins | sample C33_9DmetaG_FD_165056 | JGI IMG/M metagenome (GOLD analysis project Ga0222715, IMG submission 165056) | Estuarine water microbial communities from San Francisco Bay, California, United States - C33_9D | ecosystem: Environmental > Aquatic > Marine > Unclassified | place: USA: California... | reverse complement strand
GAAATGCTTTTGGTGTAGAAGGCTCTAATATTACTACATATCCATTTTTTTTTACTACTCTATATATTTCACTTAATCCTTTTTCTAAATTTTCAAAATTCCTAACTCCAAAACCAGCAGTTATTGCATCATAACTATCATTTTCAAATGGTAAGTTTTCAGAATCTTCAATACTCAACTTTATTCTATCATTAAGTTTTTTTTGTTGGATTTTTTTATTACCAACATATATCATCTGATCAGAAATATCAATTCCAGTAATATTTGCTTTAGTGTGTTTTGCAGCAGAGATTGCAAAGTCAGCAGTTCCAGTTGCTATGTCAAGTATTTTTTTTGGATTGTTTAATATTTTTTTAATTGCTTTTTTTCTCCAAACATAATCCATACCTAAAGATAAAGTATGGTTTAGAACATCATATTTTGAAGCAATCATATTAAACATGTGTTTAACTTGATCCTTTTTACTTTGTAATGAATTGTAAGGTTTTATAGAGGGTTTAGACATCAAGTAGCTTTTTTGCTCTTTCTAGTAATTCTTTATTAGTTATTGGAACAACACCAACCTTTTCACAAACTATTCCTCCAGCTATATTAGAAAGTATTGCAAGTTCCTCGAAATTTATATTGCATGCCAAACACATTGCTGCTACAGAAACTACGGTGTCTCCAGCACCTGAAACATCTATTACATTTGATGTTGTAGATTCTTTTATTTTGGAACCGTTTCTTGTGTTTAAGAAAATACCTTTATTTGAAAGAGTCAACAAAATAGCTTTTGCAGAAATTATCTTTCTTAATTTTGAAGTAGTCTCCTCTATTTCACTGAAGTTGTTGATGTCAGGATTTGTATTTAGGCCTTCATTTATCTCTTTTAAGTTTGGCTTAAATAATGTACATTCTTTGTAGGATAAGAAGTTTTGCTTTTTTGGATCTACAATTGTGGGGATATTTTTGCTATTTGCAAGAGATATAATCTTTTCAATAATAGTTTCAGTTAAAACTCCTTTGTTATAATCTTGTAAAATTATTGCATCAATATTGTGAGTTAACTTTTCTATTAAATTATAAAATTGATTTTCAACTTTAATAGGGTAGGTGTCCTCTTCATCAATTCTTAATTGATGTTTATTATCTGCTATAACTCTTGTTTTAGTAGTGGTTTTTCGTCCATTAGAAATTAACATGCCTTCTAAAGATAAACCTTGCTCTTGCATTAACTGTTCAAATATTATTCCTCTATTATCATTTCCAATTACAGTACATAAAATAGATTCGGCTCCTAATTCTTTTAAATTTAGAGCAACATTAGCAGCTCCACCTAATCTGCTATCATTTTGATTAACAGCGACATCAACCACAGGAACAGGAGCTTCGGGAGACATTCTGTGAATTTCTCCCCATAAATATGTGTCAATAATAGCATCTCCAACTATTAAAATTCTTTTAGATTTAAAATCATGAAAGTATTTTGAGAGATTCATTATTATTTGAGATTTGCAAGTTGATTTTTAATTCTTTTTGAAGCTTCTAATAATTTCTCCTCAGATGCTGCATATGAAATTCTAACACATTCAGGATTTCCAAAAGGAGCACCTGAAACTAATGCAACATAACAATTATTTAATAAATACATACATAAATCATTTGCATTAGAAATTGTTGTTTTACCATCTGATTTGCCAAAATAGTGTGATACATCAGGAAAAATATAAAATGCTCCATCAGGAACATTAGTTTTAATTCCTTTAATATTATTTAGTTCAGTTAGTAATAAATCTCTTCTTTTTAAAAATGAATCTTTCATATGAGAAGTTGAAGATTTTGGGTCTGACTTCATAGCTTCTTCTGTAGCTTTTTGTGCAACAGCGCATGTTGCAGATGTAACTTGTCCTTGAATTTTATTACATGCCTTTGCAATCCACAATGGAGCACCTATAAAACCTACTCTCCATCCTGTCATAGCAAAACCTTTGGAAACTCCGTTAACGGTAATAACTCTTTCTTTTATGCTATCTATTCTACCAATACTAAAATGTTCGTCTGTAAAATTTATATGTTCATATATTTCATCTGAAACGATAAATATGTTTGGGTGTTTTTCAAATACTTTTGCAATATCTCTTAACTCAGCTTCAGTATACACCGATCCACTAGGATTACAAGGAGAGCTAAACATAAACATTTTTGTTTTTTCTGTTATTGCTTCTTCAATCTGACCAGCAGTTATTTTAAAGTTATTCTTAACACTAGATGGGATTTCTACAGGAATTCCCTCAGCGAGCTTTATAATTTCAGAATAAGAGACCCAAAAAGGACAAGGAAGTAGAACTTCGTCTCCAGGGTTAAGTAGACTTAAGCATACATTTGCTAATGATTGCTTTGCACCAGTAGAAACAATAATTTGATCTTTAGTATATTCTAAATTGTTGTCTCTCTTAAATTTTTCTGAAATAGAAATTCTTAATTCATCAAGACCAGCAACTGGAGTATAATGTGAAAAGTTATTGTTAATTGCGTTTTTTGCCGCATCTTTTATGAATTCGGGCGTATTAAAATCAGGTTCGCCTAGACTTAGAGCTATTACATCTTTTCCTAACACTTTTAATTCTCTACTCATTCTAGCCATAGCTAATGTGGCGCTTTCGGCTAATCTATTTATTCTTTCTGAGACTTTATTCATTGCTAAAATTCTAGGGACGCAAATATAAGAATATTGAAATAATTTATATTTTTATGTACATTAAATAATTATTTAAATTATAATGAAAATATATTTTATTTTTCTTCTCTCTTTTTTGTTGTTAACAGTTAATTCCAATGCGCAAAAGATTTATGCTGTAGAATATGCTAACCAAGCTGATGTGAAAGTATTTGTTGTTAATTATCAAAGTCAAGCAGATTTATTGGTGTATAAAGTTGATTATGCTTCTCAGGCTGGTAAAAATGATGGTAATTGGTTTTATGTGAAATATAAAAGTCAAGCAGATAAAAATATATATTATTGTGAATATGCATCACAAGCTGATATTAATATATATTATGTGAAATATAAAAGTCAATCCAAGTGGAAAAAAGATAAAAACAAACATCTTTTTTATTAGAGAGATTTTATAATTTGATAAATATTTTTTTTACAATTAATTACTTCTTTTTCTATTTTATAAAGTCTATTTTCTGAAACTAATAGCTTAAATTTTCTGTTTCCAATTTCCTCTTTAATAATTTTATGTATCCAGAATTTTTCTTGATTCATTCTTTTATTTCCAAAGTAATTATCAGATTTAGCATTTGAAATAAATTGATTAGTCAATTCATTTATTTCAATAATACCTGTGTTTTCTAGAGCTGAACATTTAACAACCTTTGGTGTCCAATAATTGTCAATTGGAGCATTTATTGAGGTTGTGTTTTTAAATTCTAAAACAGCTTCTTTTACCTTTATTTTATTGTCACTATCATCCTTTGTTACAATTATTAGATGAGCCAATTCAATAATTCCTCTTTTTATTCCTTGTAATTGATCTCCAGCTCCAGTAATAGTTAATAATAGCATAATATCAACTAGTTTACTAACGGTAGTCTCTGACTGCCCAACTCCAACAGTTTCTATGATTATAATATCAAAACCAGCAGCTTCACATAATAAAATACAATCTTTTGTCTTATTTGCTACACCTCCTAAATCTCCACTATTTGAACTAGGTCGAATAAAAACATTTTTATTAGCAGATAGTTCATTCATTCTACTCTTATCTCCTAAAATACTTCCTTGTGACTTTTCACTTGATGGATCAATAGCTAAAATGGCAACCTTTTTATTTTGATCTAAGAAAGTTTGTCCAAATTTTTCAATAAATGTACTCTTTCCAACACCTGGAATACCTGTTACTCCAATTCTTATAGAATTATTATTTTTTTTAAATTTTGATATTAGATTTTGGCTTACTATTTGATCTGATTCTAAATTGCTTTCAGCAAGAGTTATTGCTTTACTTAGCGCATTTGCGTTTTGTTTAATAATTTCAGAATAAAGATCCATTACTTTACGGCAATTACAGATATTTCAATGTTTACATTTTTTGGTAATCTTGAAACCTCAACAGTTTCTCTAGCGGGTGGTGTAGATTTAAAATGCTTAGCATAAACAGTATTTACAGTAGAGAAATCATCCATGTTTTTTAGAAAAATTGTTGATTTAACAATGTTTTCAAAAGTCATATTTACTTCTTTAAGAATTGCATTTATATTTTTAAATATTTGAAATGTTTCATCTTCTATATTACTGTTTTGTAAGTTGCCATCAATATCAAGAGCAATTTGTCCAGAACAATATAAAGTTTCATTACTTAATATTGCTTGGCTATATGGGCCAATAGCTGCGGGAGCGTTAGCTGTAAATATTTTTTTTTTCATAATTATTTTCTTACCTCAAATATAATACTTCCGAGTCTTAACATATTACTTTCGTTACTGATTGCTAATATATAATCATTACTCATTCCCATAGATAATACATTGAAAATTTTAGATTTATATTTTTTAAATTCCGTGTTTAATAATTTAAATTCTCTATCAATTAAATTATTATTGTCTGTATTTGTAGCCATTCCCATTAATCCCTTGATTAAGATATGTTCTAATTCTGATGCATAATTCATAACATCACTAATTTCATTAATTTTAAAACCATATTTACTTTCTTCATTTGCTATTTTGACCTGAATTAAACATTTGATGATTTTATTTTTTGCTTTAGCTCTTTTATTTATTTCTTCTAATAATTTTAGGGAATCAACTGAATGAACCAATGAAATAAAAGGAATAATATATTTAACTTTATTTGTCTGTAAATGCCCTATAAAATGCCATCTAATATCTTTAGGGAGTTTTTCATGTTTTTCTAATATTTCTTGAACTTTATTTTCTCCAAAATCTCTATGATCTTTATTATAAATATCTAATATTTCTTTCTTTGATCTTGTTTTTGAAACTACAACTATTTTAACTTTCTTGTCAATTTCATCTTTTATGCTGTTTAAACTATTATTACGGCTCATTTTTATCTAATTCAAACATTGTTATTCCAGATCTTAATTTTGGTTCTATATAAGTGCTTTTTGGGGGTAATACTAAACTATTATCAGAGATTTCTTTAATATCATTAAAATTAGTTGGTTTTAAAATAAAGGCCAAGCTGTTTTTAGACTCATTTATAATTCTAATAATTTCATTATTTGATATTTTTCCACTTATATAATTGATTTCTTTACTATTATCATCCATTTTAAATATTGGTTTTAAAATATTGTTTGATAAAATGGATGTAGGTAAAATAGATAATAAGTCATCATTATAAGTTCCTTTTTTGGGAGTTAAGCTGTAGGAATTACTTTTTGTTATTAGTAATATTTCATTTTTAACATCTGAAATAAATTCTATTTTCCGAACCTTTTTGACTACAAAAACTTCGTTTAGTTTATTTATTAAATCAATCTCATTAATATTAATAATATTTTTAATAACCCTATTAAAACTAAATACATTTAATTGTTCCTCATCAATGAGCATACTCATAAAATAATTTGAATTTTTAGAAGTATTTAATCGAGCTGATGATGCGCTACGGTGATGTCCATCGGCAATGTAAAGGGATTTGATAGATTCAAATTTTTTAGAAATATTTTGAATTTCTTCTTTACTAGAAATTACCCAAAGTTTATGGGATGTTTTATCTGATGTTGTAAATTCATATTCTGCTCTATCTTTCTGTGCAATGCTGATAATTTTTTGTATTTCTTTATTTGATTTATATGTTAATAATACCGGATCTGCATTAAAGCCTGTCGAGTTCAAATATTTTGAAAATAATTTTTCTCTTTTGCTTATTGTTTTTTCATGTTTTTTTATAGTCCCATCTAAATATTCTTGAGAAGATGCTGCACCTATAATTCCTGTATAATTAACATTTTTTTCGGTTAATTGATAAATGTAAAATGATGATTTTTTATCTTTTGATATAATTTTATCATTTAAAAATTCAAGATATTTTTCTTTAATTAAATTATAATTTTTTTTTGTTTGAATTTTCTTGTTTTTTTCAAATTCAGGATTTATTATTTGTAAGAATGTATAAGGATTGTTTTCAAGTTTATCTTTTAAAACTTTTTTGGAATAGCTAAGGTATGTTCTAGTTGCAAATAAGCCAACTTTGTCTCTTGATGCTCTAACAGCTTTAAAAGGCTTAAAGATTGCCATTTATTTTTTAAAAAATGAAATTATTTGGTCAGCAAGTTCTATTCCTATTCTGTCTTGAGCTTCATTTGTTGCTGCACCAATATGTGGTGTCATAGAAATAGCATTATGCATTAATAAATGTATACTAGGTTTTGGTTCATTTTCAAAAACATCTAAGCCAGCGTATGCTAGTTTTTCTTTGTCTAATGCAAACATTAAAGCAGTTTCATCAACCAATCCTCCTCTAGATGTGTTAATTAGACCACTTCCATTTTTCATTAATCCAATTTTTTCAGCACTTATAAGAGGCTCGTCGCCAGTTTTTGGAACATGTAATGTTACAAAATCAGAGTTTTTTAGTAACTCATCTATTTCAATAGTTTCAATTGTAAATGTTTTTTTATCTCCATTAAAGAAATTTAAGCTAATGTTTGCCTCATTTATGAATTTGTCATGAGCTAGCACTCTCATGCCCAAACCAATAGCTCTTTTAGCTACTTCTTGACCAATTCTTCCAAACCCAATAATTCCAAGTGTTCTTTTCTGAAGTTCTTTACCTGCTGAATATGACTTTTTTAGACTTTTAAAATTTGTATCACCTTCCATAGGCATTCTTCTATTAGCACTATATAAAAATCTAACCATACTAAATAGATGTGCAAATACAAGTTCTGCAACTGAAGATGAGGATGCAGCTGGGGTGTTGATTACACTTTTACCATTTTCCTTAGCATAATCAACATCAATATTATCCATTCCAACACCACCACGTCCAATAATCTTTAAGCTTGGACATTGGTCAATGATATCTTTCCTAATTTTAGTTGCGCTTCTTACTAAAACAACATCATATTCTTTTTTATTAATTTCACTAATTAATTTTTCTTGAGGAATATTTGTTGTGCTTAAATAAAATCCGTTAGCTTCTAACTTTTCTATTCCAGCTTTTGAAATTCCATCATTTGCAAGTATCTTAATCATTATTTTTTTCTTCAAATTTTTTCATCAGTTCTATTAGAAATTCAACGCTTTTTGTAGGTAATGCATTATATAACGATGCCCTGTATCCACCTACTGATCTATGACCTTTCAGACCATTAATTCCATTATCATTACAGAGTATGTCAAATTCCTTTGATAAATTATTGTTATGTAAATTAAATGTAACATTCATATTTGACCTATCCTCCTTTTTAACAATACCATAGAATAGAGGATTTCTATCTATTTCCTCGTATAATATTTTAGATTTATCATCATTAATATTTTCAATATATTCAACTCCACCTTTATCTTTTAGCCATCTTAGGGTCAACATTGAAACATATATTGGGAATACAGGAGGAGTATTAAACATGCTGTCTTTATCGATATGAGTTTTGTAATCTAACATTGTTGGGATATTTCTACCAGTTTTACCTAAAATATCATTCTTAACAATTACTAAAGTAGTTCCAGCTGGACCCATATTTTTTTGTGCTCCTGCATAAATTAATCCGAATTTACTAATATCAATTTTTCTACTAAAAATATCAGATGACATATCACAAACTAAAACAGAATCAGTATTAGGAAAAGATTTAAATTGAGTTCCAAAAATAGTGTTATTTGATGTTAAATGTACATAGTCAAAGTCTTCAGTTATTGTAATATTCTCTGGAATATAAGAATAGTTTTTGTCAGAAGAATCTGCAATTACTTTTGTTTCTCCTAAATTTTCGGCTTCTGTTATTGCTTTTTTTGACCATGTGCCAGTATTTATATAAGCACATTTACCATCTGTTGATAATAGATTAAATGGGACCATTAAAAACTCAAGACTTGCTCCACCTTGAAGAAATAAAATAGAATAATTATCAGGAACAGCTAATAGTTCTTTGACTAATTGCTTTGCTTCATCCATAACTTGTACAAATGGCGTGCTTCTATGAGAAATTTCTATTAGTGATAGGCTATCATTATTAAAATTTATAATTGCTTTTGAAGCTTCTTCTAAAACTTCATTTGGTAAAATACATGGCCCAGCACTAAAGTTATGTTTTTTCATTATTTAATATTATTCCTTTACTCTTTCAATATATGCTCCTTTTTCTGTATCAATTTTTATTTTATCTCCTTCGTTAATAAATAATGGAACTTGAATTGAAGCACCAGTTTCTGTTGTTGCTGGTTTAAATGTATTTGTTGCTGTATTGCCTTTTACCCCTGGCTCTGTGTGTTCAATTATAAGCGTAATATGTGATGGGAGAAAGGCAGACAGAGGTAAACCTTGGTCTGCATGAAATAAAACTTCTACATTATCACCTTCTTTTAAAAATTTACAATTTTCAATAAACTCTTTCTGAAGGGTGATTTGTTCATAATTATCTAAATTCATTAAATGATAATCATTTCCTTCAGAATATAAATATTGATATTTTCGGTTTTCTACTCTAATAATGTCAATTTTTACTCCAGAAGTAAAAGTGTTTTCTAATAATCGCCCTGTGTTAAGATTTCTTATTTTAGTCCTAACAAAAGCTGGTCCTTTACCTGGCTTGACATGTTGGAATTTTTCAATTTTCCAAGGATCACCATTAAATTGAATGCATAAACCATTTCTAAAATCTGCAGTTGTTGCCATATTTACTATTTTTGATTGTATCCTCTCATTATTCCTCTTCCTGAGTTTCTAACAAAAGATATTATTTCATCTCTAATTTCTGATATCTTAAAATCTATTTCAATTTTATTTATTGCTTGAGTATTGTTATTTCCTTTTTGATATAAAATTCTATATATATTTTGAATTTCAGTAATTTCTTCTTCTGAAAAGTTTTTTCTTCTTAAACCTATCGAGTTTATTCCTATAAAAGATAATGGTTCTCTTCCTGCTTTTACATATGGCGGGATATCTTTTCTAACCAATGACCCTCCAGAAACCATGCAATGTTTTCCAATTTTTATAAACTGATGTACTGCTGTCATTCCACCAATAATAGCATGATCTCCAATTTCAACATGGCCGCCCAAAGCAACATTATTAACTATTATTGCATTATTTCCAATTATACAATCGTGCGCAATATGAGCATAAGCCATAATTAGACAGTTGCTACCAACTATTGTTTTTCCCGTTGCTTTAGTTGCTCTATTTATTGTTGCGCATTCTCTTACAATAGTATTATCTCCAATTATTGCTAAAGAGTCTTCTCCATCAAACTTTAAATCTTGTGGAATTGCGGAAATTACAGCGCCAGGAAAAATTTCACAATTTTCTCCAATTCTTGCTCCCTCCATAATTGTTACGTTTGACCCTATCCACGTTCCACTACCTATTTCAACATTTTTTTCGATAGTAACAAAAGGTTCAACAACAACATTTTTAGCTATTTTAGCTTGAGAGTCAATATATGAAAGAGATCTGTGCATTAATTATTTTTTTGCAATTTGAGCTAGTAGGTCAGCTTCAACTACAATTTCACCATTTACAAAGCCCTTTCCATGCATGTGACAAAGTCCTCTTCTGATTGGGGAAATAAGATTTAACCTAAACACTATTACATCTCCAGGAGTTACTTTTTTCTTAAATTTAGCGTTGTCAATTTTCATAAAGAATGTTAAGTAGTCTTCAGGATTTTCTACTGTACTTAAAATTAAAACTCCTCCAGTTTGTGCCATTGTTTCTAACTGTAAAACACCAGGCATTACTGGTTCTCCAGGGAAATGACCTTTAAAATATTCTTCTTCCTTTTTTACATATTTTACTCCAATAATATGTTCTTCACCTAATTCTCTTATTTCATCTATAAAAATGAAAGGTTCTCTATGAGGGAGAATTTTTTTTATTTGATTTAAATCATAATGCGGCTTCTCATCAAAATTAATTTCTGGAGCTGTTTTTCTATTGTCTTCAATCATAACTTTACATAATTTTTTAACAAATTCTAAATTACTTTTGTGCCCTGGCTTGAAACAAGTGATCTTAGCTTGAAGATCAAAACCTAAAAGGAATGTGTCTCCAATAAAATCAAGTAATTTGTGTCGTGCAGGTTCATTATTAAATCTTAATTTTTTTTTATTTAATAACTTACCTATCTCAAATGTTAAATTTTCTTTTCCAAACTTTTTATTTAAATAATGTTTTATGTCATCACTAGCATGATCATCAATAATAATAACTGAATTATCGAGATCTCCTCCTTTAATTAAATCACTTTTTATTAAAGGCTCTACTTCACTTAAAAAACTAAATGTTCTACATGAAGAAAT
>Ga0222715_10005789_pt1 | contig 10487 bp, 12 predicted proteins | sample C33_9DmetaG_FD_165056 | JGI IMG/M metagenome (GOLD analysis project Ga0222715, IMG submission 165056) | Estuarine water microbial communities from San Francisco Bay, California, United States - C33_9D | ecosystem: Environmental > Aquatic > Marine > Unclassified | place: USA: California... | reverse complement strand
GCTAAATCAATTCAGCCTAAGGGTTTATATTTAACAAGACCAAGTATAATGCAATACACAACTACTCGAGAAGAATTAGAAGAAGCAACAAATAAAGTTTTTGAAATGGTATCTAGTGGAAAAGTAAAAATAAAAATTTCAAAAAAATATTTATTAAAAGATATTGCTAAAGCCCATATAGATTTAGAATCGCGAACTCTTACAGGCCCAGCAGTAATTATTCCTTAATCAACATCAACATCCATATCAGACATATGCAACTTTAATGCATTTGTAGAAATATGAATTTCTCTAATAAAAAATAGAATAGAAACAATCATCGATAAACAGCAAGATCCAAATATTAATCTCGCTAAAAAAACTTCATCTAAATAAAGTGCAAATACTGTTAACATATTAAATAAAAAGCCAAATGAGGCAAAAAGAATTGTCCATCTCAAAAGAGTAATTCTACCACTTAAATTAATAAACTGCTTTTTCCATTCTGGCGGAATATGTTTTTCATAAACATGCTCATCATGTAGCTGCCTTATGAGAATGCTCAATGAATGAAATCTATTACTATATACACTCATTAATAGTGGAATTGCGGGAAACATTAAAGCAGTTACTGTGTAATCTATATTCATACGAATCAATTTGATTATGAAACTAGCCTTTGTTATTTACAAGTAAATTATTATGAAACAGTTAAGTCTATTTATTGAACTAACCAGACTGAGGAAGCCTATTGGATACATGCTTTTATTTTGGCCTTGTGTTTGGGGACTGACTTTGGCTTATGATTTTTCTGAAAATTTAAATTTATATTTTTATTATGTTTTATTATTTTTTTTTGGATCTGTGCTTATGAGATCAGCAGGATGCATAGTAAACGATATTTTTGATAAAGAGTTTGATAAAAATGTTTTAAGAACAAAGAATAGACCTATAGCTTCAGAAAAGGTTTCAATTAAATTAGCATCGATATATGCTATAATTCTTTGTCTTGTAGCATTAGTTGTTTTAATAAATTTCAATAAATTTACTATTATTTTAGCAATTTGCTCTATGCCATTTGCTTTTACTTATCCATTAATGAAAAGATTTACATATTGGCCACAATTATTTCTAGGTGCAACTTTTAATTACGGTTTAATTTTAGGGTGGACCTCAATACAAAATGAAATCAATTTAATTCCAATTATTTTATATTTTGGAGCCATATTTTGGACACTCGGATACGATACAATATATGGATACCAAGATATAACAGATGACGAAATTATAGGAGTTAAATCAACATCGATAAAATTTAAAAATAGTCCAAAAATATTTTTAATTACATGTTATTCAATAACTTTTATCTCATTAATTGTTGTTGGTCTGATATATGACTTTAATTATATTTATTATGCGGGTTTAGTTTTGCTACTTATTCACTTGTTTGGATATCAAATAAAAAGTTTCGATTTAAAAGATTCAAAAAAATGTTTTAAATTATTCAAAAGTAATAACTTATTTGGTTTCTTGGTTTTAACTTTTATATATTTGGGTAAGTTAAATTTATGAATACAAATCAAATAATCAAAAGATTATACACAGATTACTCTAAGAAATTTTTAAATAAAATAATTATAGCTGTTTTATTTTCAGTGTTAGTAGCTGGAAGTACTTCTGCTGTAGCCTATTTGCTTGATCCTGCAATTAAAAAAATTTTTATAGAAAGAAATGATAATCTTATTTATTTAATTCCAATTTTAATAGTTATAACTTTTGCAGTTAAAGGAACTTCTTTATATTTTGCAAAATCTACTATGATTTCTGTTGGTGAGGAAATTAAAAAACTTTTACAGTTTGATATGATTTCAGCATTAATTAAAGCAGATACAAAATTAATTGACAAAAAACACTCTGGAAAATTTATTTCAAACCTTACTTATGATGTAACACATATTACCAACATGTTGAGTGATGCAATTTTAGCATTGTTTAAGGACTCTCTTACATTGGTGGGTTTATTGATAGTAATGTTTTATCAAAATTGGAAACTTTCTTTAATAGCAATAATTATGATACCATTAGCTAGTACTGCAGCTAAAAGTCTAGGAAAAAGAATAGGTAAAGTAACAACTGAGGCTCAAGAAAAATCTGGTTTTTTAAATACACACTTAATAGAAATCTTCAAAAATCATAAACTTATTAAAATTTTTCAAAAAGAAAATTATGAAATAGCAAGAAAAAATAAACATTTAGAAAATTTAAAAAATAAAAATGCAAAAATAAAAACTGTCTATGTAAGGGTGTCTCCCATAATGGAAACATTAACAGGGATAATGATTGCTATATTAATTTTTTACTCTGGAAAACTTATCATTAAAAATGAAATAGACATTAACAACTTTTTTTCATTCTTAGCAGCAATGATGTTAGCTTATCAACCAGTCAGATCATTAGCTACAATCAATATGGCGGTAAATGAAGGAATTTCAGCTGCCAGAAGAATATTGCCAATAATTGATAATATAAACGAAATTAATGATAATCAAAATTCAGTAGACTTAAAAATTAGTAAAGGGACAATAGAATTTAAAGAAGTTAATTTTTATTACAATAAACTAGATGGTGAAGTTTTAACTGATATAAATTTAATATTTGAAGGCGGTAAAATGTCAGCACTAGTAGGTCATAGCGGATCAGGAAAATCAACAATATTAAATTTAATTCCAAAATTTTATAAAATAAATTCTGGAGAAATTAAAATTGACTCACAGTCAATCAATACAGTCAAATTAAGCTCATTAAGAAAAAATATATCACTAGTTAGTCAAGACACGACTCTTTTTGATGATACTATCAAAAATAACATTGCTTATGCTAATAGTTCAGCAACATTTGAGGAAATACAAGAGGCAGCTAGGCTGTCATATTGTGATGAATTTATTAATGATCTACCAAATAAATATGACACAATAATTGGTGAAAATGGAGTGAGATTATCTGGTGGTCAAAAACAAAGAATCTCAATCGCAAGGGCTATACTAAAAAAAAGCTCTATAATACTACTGGATGAAGCAACATCATCTCTAGATTCTGAAACAGAAGAGAAAATACAAAATGCAATAAATTTTCTAACACAAAATAAAACTACTATTGTAATTGCTCATAGGCTTTCAACGATTTTAAATTCTGAAAAAATATTTGTAATAGATAATGGTAAAGTGTTAGTTTCAGGAAAACATGAAGAGCTATTAGAGGTATCCGAGCAGTATAAAAGTTATTACGAAAAACAAATAAAAAAATAATGATATTTTTTTTTTATCAGTTTGTAATCTTTATTCTATTATTGCTCTCTCCAATAATTTTCTTAATTAGAGTAATAAAAAAAAAAGAAGATTTAAGTAGAATTTTAGAAAAATTAAGTATCCCATCTAAAAATAGATATAAGGGAAAACTAATTTGGTTTCATGCTGCAAGCGTTGGCGAATTAATGAGTATAGTTCCGTTGATTAAATCTTTAGAATTAAATAAAGAAATAAAAACTATTTTAATCACCACATCCACACTCAGTTCTGCAAAAATTTTTAAAAAACTTAATTTAAAAAAAAGTATTCATCAATTTTTTCCAATAGATTTTTTATATTTCAACAATAGATTTTTAAATTATTGGAAACCAGAAATTGCAATTTTTATAGACTCTGAAATTTGGCCATCAACATTTAGTGTCATTAAAAAAAAATCAATTAAATTATTGTTATTAAATGCAAGAATTACAAATAAATCATTTAATAGATGGAATAAAATTAGGCATTTTGCAGAAAAAATTTTTTCAAAAATTGATATCGCTTACCCTCAAAATAATGAAACTAAAAAATTTTTAAAAAAATTAAATGTTAATAAATTAAAAGAATTAGGAAATTTAAAATTTACCGAAATAGAAAATAAAAAAAACATTCAATTTCAAAAAAAATTTATATCTCAAATTCAAAATAAATTAATATTTTGTGCGGCTAGCACTCATCCAAATGAGGAAATCTTAATAGCTAAAGTTCACAAATCACTAAAAAAAAGAATTGATAATTTATTGACTATTATTATCCCCAGACATATCAATAGAAGTTCATCAATTAAAAAAGAATTAGTTAAATTACAACTTAATTCAATAATAAAAAGCTCTAAAGAAAAAATTTTAGATAATACAGATATCTTTATTGTAGATAGTTATGGGGAGACAAAAAAATTTTTTAACATTTCAGATATTGTATTTATGGGGGGTTCTATAGTTAAACATGGTGGACAAAACCCAATAGAACCTGCAAGATTTGGTTTAAATATTATCCATGGTCCAAATATTTCAAATTTTAAAGATATTTATGATTTTTTTGCTGCTAAAGGAATTGCATTTAAAATATATAACAAAAATCAATTAATAAAAATTACGAGTAAATTGTTGAGTAAAAAAAGCAGAAATAGCCTAAACTTAAAAAAAATTGGAAACATAATTTTGGAAAATACTTTAAAAGAATTAAATTATGAAATTGAAAAAGCCTAAATTTTGGGATTATAAAAAACCAAACATTTATGCTAAATTATTATTTCCGTTTGCTAAAATTATAGAAATTTTTGATTACAAAAAAGTAAAATCTAAAAAAAACTTTTCACAAATTTTAACTATTTGTGTAGGTAATATTTATATTGGTGGAACAGGTAAAACATCGATATCAATAGAAATAAAAAAAATTTTAGATGAACTGAATATTAAAACTTGTTTCATAAAGAAAGAATATTCCAAGCAAAAAGATGAACAAAAACTTTTGTCTAACTTTGGAAAAGTATATACAAATAAAAGTAGATTAGACTCAATTAATCAAGCAATTCAAGATGGGTATTCGGTTGCAATTTTTGATGACGGTCTTCAAGATTATAACATTGATTACAATATATCTATTGTATGTTTTAATAAAAAAAATGGAATTGGAAATGGCTATACATTACCAGCTGGTCCCTTAAGACAAAATTTAAAATCTCTAAAAAATTATCAATATGTCTTTTTTAATGGAAATAATGAAAATTTTAGCGAATTAGAAAATAAAATAAAATTACACAACAAGGATATCAAAAGTTATGAGTCAAAATATTTGCCATTAAATGTCGATGAATTAGATTTAGATAAAAAATACATTGTATTTTCAGGAATTGGAAATCATGGCACTTTTATTGATATGCTTAAAAGTCAAAATTTTAAAATTATAGAAGAAATAGAGTATCCAGATCATTACAATTATACGAATAATGATTTAAATAAATTAGAAATATTATCAAAAGAAAATAATGCCACACTTTTAACAACAGAAAAGGATTTTTTAAGATTAAACAAAAATGATCAAAAGAATATAAAATTTATCAAAGTAGAATTAAAAATAAATAAAATAAATGACTTAAAAGATATTTTGATATCAAATTATGAAAAAATTTAGATACCTTATAGAATATATAATAATAAAATTATTTTTTTTTATTTTCAAACTTTTAGGTGTAAAAAAATCTTCTTATTTTTCAGGAAAAATATTTTCTTTGGTTGGTCCTTTTTTTAGAAATAAAAAAATAATTATAAAAAATATTAAACAAGCACTGCCAAATGCCACAAATAAAGAAATTAAAAAAATAATTGATGATATGTGGAATTTTTATGGAAAAATTTTTGCAGAATACCCATTTATGAAAAACTTAAGGGACAGTGATAAAAATATAATAATTGAAGGAAAAGAAGTTTTAGAAAATTTAAAAAAAAATAAAGAGGCGGTAATTTTTATATCAGGTCACTTTGATAATTTTGAATTAATGGCAATGCAAATTGAAAAAGCAGGTGTAAATCTTGCTGCAATTTATCGACCATTAAATAATATTTTTATGAACAAAATCATGGAAAAAATTAGAAAAAAATATATTTGCAAGAAACAAATTAAAAAAGGACGTTTAAGTATGAGAAGTTTAATTTCAAATTTCAAGGAAGGATCCTCAATAGCTTTAATGATTGATCAAAGAGTAAGTGAAGGAATTAAATTAAATTTTTTTAATAGAAGCGCATACACAACCACTATACCTGCACAATTTGTTAAAAAATTTGGGTGTAAAATTGTCCCAATTTTTATTGAAAGAATAAATGGTATTAAATTTAAACTAAAAATATTTAAACCTATAAATTTTAAAAATAAAAATAATATCTACGAAAATACACTTCACTTAAATACTTGGCTTGAAAAGATGATTTTAAATAATCCATCTCAATGGATTTGGTCGCATAATCGATGGAAATAAAATCAGTTATCTTCTCTTTTTTTGTTAGCCTCTACATATGAATAATAAGCTTCTTGTAAATCTACATTCCAGTATTGTAATTGATCTAATCTAATTAATTTTCCCGAAACTGCACAAATTACATGATCTCCATTTTCTAAAATTTGGAAATTATTTGGTAAATATTTTAATTTTGCTAATTTTTTATTCATTTTTAGTTTATAAAACTTTTATATATGAAAATTGGAATTATAGGAAGTGGTGGACGAGAACATGCAATTTGCTGGTCATTGCATAGATCAAAAAAAGTTAAAAAGATATTTTGTTTTCCAGGAAATGCTGGAACTCAAAAAATAGCTTCAAATATTGATATTGACTTAGATAATTTCAATAAAATTAAAAATTTTATCATTAAAAAAAAAATAGACTTAATTATCGTAGGACCCGAAAAACCATTGGTAAAAGGAATTGTCAATTTTTTAGAAAAAAATAAGATTAAAGTTTTTGGACCGAATAAAAAAGCCTCTCAACTTGAGGGATCCAAAATTTTTACTAAAAGGTTGTGTAAAAAATATAATATACCAACTGCTAAATTTGGTGTTTTCAAAAATATTAATTCAACAAAAAAATTTTTAAAAAATTGCAGTTATCCAATCGTTATTAAGGCTGATGGACTTGCATCGGGAAAAGGTGTTTATATATGTCAAAATACTAAAGACTCATTGTTAGCTGTTAAGGAAATATTTAAAGGAAAATTTGGTAAAGCAAAACAAATTTTAATTGAAGAGTTTTTGGAAGGCGAAGAAATGAGCTATTTTATAATTACAGATGGATTAACAATTAAAAGTTTTAATACAGCTCAAGATCACAAAAGAGTTTTAGAAAATGACAAGGGTAAAAATACAGGCGGCATGGGTGCATATTCTCCATCAAAACTTTTAAACAAAAAATTAGAAATAAAAATTCTTTCTAAAATTATTAGGCCTACACTAAAAGGATTAAAAAATTTGAATATAGATTTTAAAGGATTTTTATATGCAGGATTAATGATTAAAAATAATGAGCCTTACTTAATAGAGTACAATGTAAGAATGGGAGATCCTGAGTGCCAAACAATTCTTCCAAAATTAAAAACAGATTTATTAGAAATTATTTTAGCGTGCTGTGATAAAAAATTAAAAGCAATTGATATTAAATGGAGCTCTCTTAAAAGTTTATGCATTGTATTATGCTCTAGAGGATATCCTGAAAAATTTAAAAAAAATATTGAAATAAAAAATTTAAGTAAATTTAAATTTAATAAAAATAGTTTTTATTTTCATGCGGGTACAACTACGTATAAAAACAAAGTTATAAATATTGGGGGAAGAGTTATGAATTTTGTTTCTTTAGCAAAAAATTTTTTTGAAGCTAGAAAAAAAGTCATAAAAGATTTAAAAAGTCTTAATTGGAAACAAGGGTATTATAGAAAAGATATTGGATATAGAGTTATCAATAAATGAGAATTATATCTGGAGTATATAAAGGTAAAAAACTTATCAGCCCATTAAATAAAGAAACAAGACCACTTAAAGATTTAACGAAAGAGTCATTATTTAATATTATAAATCACTCTAATAAATTTAATATCAATATTCAAAATTCCAACGTATTAGATTTGTTTTCAGGTATTGGGTCATTTGGGATCGAATGTTTATCCAGGGGTGCAAAGTTTGTGATGTTTGTAGAAAGTTATCAAGATGCTTTGGATGTTCTTAAAAAAAATCTTTTTAATTTAAAATTGGTTAAAAATTATGAAATGATTAAAAAAAACATTTATGAAGAGTTAAATTTTAATTCATTTAATAAAAAGTTTAATATTATTTTTTTAGATCCTCCTTACAAAGATAAAAATATTAACCTGCTATTAAAAAAAATATATAATGCTAAAATATTAGAAGACAACGGAATATTGATTATTCATAGACATAAAAATGATGATAATTTTTTAATAGAACAGTTTAATATCATTGAAAAAAAAAAATATGGTATATCGAAAATAATTTTTGGAAATTATTTTTGAATGAATAATCTTTTACTCTCATTCTTTATTAATTCTACAGAAGGTTGGTCAAAAGGGTTTATGTTTAAAGCTCTGCCAACTAAAATTGTCTCTAAAATAAAAAAAATAAATAATTTTCCTAAAATATCCTCATTTCTGTCGTCTAATTCAAAGGATCTATAAGGAATTTTTTTTTTAAAAAATATATTTTCAGTAGCAATTTTTTGATTATATAAAATATCATTAATTTTTATATCAGAATAAAATTTGTGACTAGATAATAAAATTTTTTTGTTTAAATAAATCGATTTTTTTTCTTTAACAAAAAAAAAAGTAAAAAAATTTTTTTTAAATCCATCTAAGTATAGCTGCATAACACTATGATTGTCTTTGGGCATATTTGAAATAATAGGGAGTATGCCTTTACTTTTTTTTCCTAAACTTTCAGCAACTAATTGTTGATACCATTTAAATAAATAATCAGATTTTGGATCATAATTAATTATTACTGAATTATAGATTTTTTTTTCGTGTAGGTCTATAATAGCACTGACATTAGACATGAGTGAGTTTAAAAAAAATTTATCTTTAATTAAGTTATTTAATTGCCTAAATTTATTAACATTTAGCCCCATTAATTCTGCTGGCAACATTCCTACCTCTGAAAGCACTGAATATCTTCCGCCAATAAAATTATTATGATTTAATATTTCAGCTTTTAATTTTTGTGCTAGTTCACGTAAATAACTATTTTTTTTTTCAGTAATAAAAATATTTTTATCTTTTTTTGTTATCAGTATATTTGAATTTATAATTGTTTCTAATGTATTACCTGATTTTGAAATAATTAAATTAGTAACTTTTTTTTTTGATTTAATTTTTTTTTTTGTAATCAAATTATCTATGAAGGTAAATCTATTTTTAATTTTATTTTGTAAAAAACTATCTATGGCTTGAGCACCTAAAATAGATCCACCAATCCCCACAAGTCTTAAGTCTGTATTTTTTGTAAGTTTTTTTATTTTTTTTAAATCATAGTTATTCTTATAATTTTTTCCTAAAGATTTAATTAATTCAGTATTATTTTTTAAAATAAACTTTAATTCTTCTTTAAGATCTTTTTTTTTTATTTTAAATTGAAAAATCTTAAATTTAATATTTTTTGAAAACATTAATTATCTTTGATTTTTTTTAAAATTGAATTTTCTAAAGAATTATTTTGACTTGACACCACTTCTTTATCTACATTAGTGTTATCTTTATTTACTAAAATATCCTGGATTTCAAAATTTGATTCTTTTTCTAAATTCTCATCACTAATTGGAGTTGGTAATTTTGAATAATCAGGTGGCAAGACTAATGGGTTTTTTTTTTCAATTAAAAACTCCTCTGCATTTTTAGATTTTTTATTTCCCTGTAAACCATCCTTGAGCGATTGACACCCATTAAGAGTCATTAATAAAAAAACTAATGCAATTATTTTAGTTATTATTCTCATATCTATATTTTTTAAATAAAATCTCATCTAAAATGAGGCAAATTACTCCTAATGTTATAAATATATCTGCTACATTAAAAATAAACCAATGAAAACCATTATAATTCAGATCTATAAAATCTGGCACAGAACTATAAACAATTCTATCAAATAGATTCCCTGCTGCACCTCCACAAATCACAATATAAGAGTATTTGGTTAATCCATTATTTGTATAGATTAAGTAAACTAAAATTAAAATTATTAATAATATTGCAAAAGTAATGGTGTTATAAAAAAAATTATCCTCAAAGGAAAAAATTCCAAATGCAATACCCCTATTCCAAATTAAATCTAAATTCAAAAACTTGTTTACAATAATTGTATTACCACTAATGAGTTCATCTAAACCTAAAATGTATATTTTAGTGACTCGATCTATAGCAAATATAAAAATTATTAAAAAAAAATTTAATATATTTTTTTTTGACATTTTTAAACTAGTATGAGTGTTTTTTACAAGGTACTTTACTTATTTTCCAGCAAACTGGACATTTTATACCTTTGGCTTTTTTTGTTATACAAACTATTTCTTTACTCAAATTTTTTTCTAAAACTACTTCTGATACTATACAAAGTTCAGCCATATCAATACTTTCTAAGAACTCAACTTTTTGTTTATTTGCCCTGATT
>Ga0222715_10005788_pt1 | contig 10487 bp, 12 predicted proteins | sample C33_9DmetaG_FD_165056 | JGI IMG/M metagenome (GOLD analysis project Ga0222715, IMG submission 165056) | Estuarine water microbial communities from San Francisco Bay, California, United States - C33_9D | ecosystem: Environmental > Aquatic > Marine > Unclassified | place: USA: California... | reverse complement strand
GTAGGTGAACCTGTACTAATAGAAACTGTACCTGCACCTTGTGTAAAAGTATCTTTATTTATTTGAACATAAGAAGTTCCTGTAGTACTAAAATATAAATTAGTACCTTGAGCAACAACTACACCATTAGCATATCCAGTTAATCCTTGAATATTATCTAATGCAGAACCTGAAGGAATAACAGCACTTGTCGTTCCCCATTTTTCATAACCACTTATTCTTCTATAGCCACCTGTAGTAGATGATTCAAAGTTTTGTAATTTTGTTGCAGCACCAGGAGTTCTAAATAAAGCATGTGAACTTGAAATTAAATCCAAGCCACCTTGTACAGTAATGGAAGCTCCTTGTGTTGGCATTTGTTATCCTATTAAATAAATACTGTTCTATCATCTTCCACATATTTAGGTTGTGGAGCATTTAATTGTTCTATCATTTTATTTAAACCTTTTTTATATTCATCTAAAGCTAATTGTGTTTGTGCAATATTATCTTTAAATTGATAAATATAATATCTTGCTCTAGCTAATAATACAGGTTTATATTGTTCTGGAAATAGAACTGTATCAGTATCGTTTGATAATTCTGAAGGTCTATTAAAAGCATTAAAATAAATTCTATAAACACCATCAGGTATAGGAGACAAACCAAATCTTCTTCCATCTTCACTTCTTATAATTCTTTCTGGTACTCCGTAAAGTTGAGTATTTGATTTATCTCTTTCTTCAGATTCAGCATATAAATCTTTCCAAGTTTCTAAAGTTGCAAAAGGTAAATTTCTAATTGTATATGGAGCTGTTTTTCCTGATACACCTTCTTCTGTTAATTTAAAACTATCCCAATCAACATTAGAATAATCTGTATCAACAGTTGCTGAACCTGTTTTTAATAGATACCATCTAGTACCTGATACAGTTTCAACATAAGTATTACCATTATAATTATCTTGTGGAGAAGCTGTTGTTAACCAAGACCATGTATCTTGTGAATCAACAATATCAAAGTAAGCTCTATTAACACAGTTAGCTACAAATTTTTGAATTGCAATAGCACCTGCTATAGTTGTAAGTTCTGGTTCATTAATTTCAACTAACAAATCGTTAGTCATTGATAAATAAGTTTTAGCCATTTAACAGTTCCATGCTCTTAATGATTTATTAATTCTTGAGTTAGGGTCTCGTGCAGTTTTAGCAGAAGTTAATTTTGCTTTCATTCCCCTCATCCTAGCACAAAAAGATTTTCTACGCCCAGCATCTTTTTTATTTTTAGGATTAGGAGCAGGTGGTTGAAGATTTCTTTTCTTACCTGTCTTTGTTCGACCTTTATTATAAGATGCTCTACCCTTTGCGTTTAAACCACCTTTAGGGTCTTTACCCTCTTTACGAGTCCAAGCAGGTGAAGACAGTATACCCATATTAAATTACTTTTTCTTTTTAGACATCATACCACCATACATCATTTTCTTTTTAGATGCATTAGCATGTACTTTGCCACCATGTTTATATTTACCTTTGTTTGCTACTTTGCCACCAGGCATTGCTTTTTTCATTGGCATAATAAAATCCTATTAGTTAAATTAAATAGTAGGGGATATTTCTACCCCCTACCATTATGATTAGTATTAGTCTATAACGTAGATGATTTTTCCAACTACTTCAGTTCTAAGTACTTTTCTACCCCATACCATTAGACCTCTAACGATATCGCTGAATGTAGATGTATCTCTAATAGTTTCTACTTTGTTCATTGCTGAAGCAGAAGATACTGCAGAGATATGTCCAAATAAAGCTTCTGGTTGTGTTGCTGTACCAGCAGGTGACGCACCAGTTAAATCATTAGTTGGTAAGTTGTTAGATTTGTACATAGAGAAACCTCTAAGTAATCCAGATGCTACCAAACCATTTCTAATTGAACCTTGACCTGCGTTGAAGTCAACAGTTAATAATTTAGAAGATGTGTTTGATAAAACATTGTACCACTCAGGAGCTGCCACAAACCATCTTCCTTCTTCAGGTGCGTTAGCTACATCTAATTCTTTTGCAGCTAAAGCCATTTGGTTTAATGGGTCAACTTCTCCACTTCCGAATCCAACATCAATTGGAACAGATGTAGTTCCCATTCCAGTTGTAACACCAGCACCTGCAGAAATTGCAGTCATGATGTTAGAATCCATTGCGTCTCTTAGCTTGTATGCAGCATTGTCAGAAGCAATAGCTTGGAAGTTAACATGAGAGAATCTCTTCTCTAAGTCATCCAATTTGAATGAGAAAGACTTAGCTTGGTCAATTGTAAGAACAAGCTCTTGGTCTGTTAAGTTAGTAGATGTTACAGCTAGACCTCTAGTGTAATCATTTACAGTTATTTGAGGCTCTTTAATGATATTTACTGTATCACCAAAGCCAGATATTTCGCCCATATAGTCTGTGTTACAGATTGCTTCTGCAACAGCAGCTTTTCTAAGAGCTATTTGTACTTTCTTTGAATAGACTTCAGGAATAAAGAAACCATTCGTTTGACCTGAGACACCTAATCCAAAGTTATATGTAGAACCACCAGCGAATTTTGCCATAGTTATACTCCTTTGTTATTGTTATTGGTTAATAAAAAATAGATAGAATTATTCTATAATTCTACCTTCACGTTGAGCTTTAAGAATATCTTTTTCATATTCCATAAACTCAGCATCCGACATTTTAGCAATGTCAGAACGCTTGAAGAATTTTTCATTAGATTGAGGTATTCTAACTTGTTCGTTTGTTTTAACTAACAAATCAGCACCTTCGCTCCTCTGTTGTTTCTTCGTGGTTTTTTTATCTAATCCAAGTCCTCGGTCTTTCTTATACAAGTCGATTGCTCTTGCAGCAAGTTTACCATCCGAGTTATTTTCATATATCCATTTTTTAATTTCCATTGGTTGAGCATCGGCCCAATTATGAAAATCATCTGATTCTTTGATTTGGTCAAAGTCTGGATGATATTTAGAAAGTTCTAATAATGCTTCACGTTCTTGTAAAGTCTTATTAGTTTTCTTTAACTCGTTTAGTTCCTCTTGCAAAGTCTTAATTTCATTTTGAGACTGCAAGTGAGATACAGTTTCCACAACGCCATATATGTCAGGATAATCATTCTTAAAAGTTTCAAGCTCTTGAGCTGATTTAGGTGGTGTATACTTAGGAGCGTTTTCTCTTAATTGTATTTTAAGTTCGCTTTCCTTACTATTCCATTCACCTAGTTTCCTATCATAGTATCGTTTGAGGTCATCATACCTCTTTTTATAATCAACTTTTGTATAAGGATTCGATTCAACATTTAATGCAGAATCTTGAACCTTATCCATAGTTGCTGTAGTATCTTCGGTAGAATCTTCTGGGTTGCTGTTTTCAGCAGTAGCAGTTGACTCATCTAGGTTACTATCAGGGTTTGGCACATACAAACCTGTGTCAGCATTTTGAAGCGGCTTCGGCATTACATTTTCAGTATGCCAAGCTTTTCTCATGTTGTACGGGTTTGCTGCGACTTTTTTTAGTCCTTCTTCGTTTTGACTCATTTGTCCTCCTTTAGGGCTTCACTTAACTGAAGGTAGCTAAGGTAGGTATATTATATTTAAAACGAAACTACAAGGGCTTATAATAAAAATTATTATAAGGTAGCTTGTCTATTCGTAGAGTTACCTCTCTCTACAAATTCTGTTATACCATCTCTTGATTGTCGGCTTGAGATGTAATTCCAGCATCATAAGCTTCTTCAGCTTGTTTCATCATCTTTCTTAATTTGTCTACACCAAGATGCTTAACTGCTTTTGCTGTAAATACAAATTCACCATCAGATAATAATGCTGGGATAGAGTCTGAAGTTCCTGTTCCTGGTCCTTCTACTTCTCCATCTTCTGTAAATTCTGTTGCAACTATCTTTGGTAAGATAGCTTCTAATTCTGGATGCATTTCAATTGCATCATCTAAAACTTTTTCTTCTTCTTCTGATAAAGCAGATGTATCAATAATTGATTCATAATCACCCATGTCTTCATCTTCCATTTCTTCTTCCATAGGTTCTTCATCCATACCAGTAGGTTCTAATAAACTTGCTTCGTCTTCCATACTCATATTTTCATCTTGCATATCTTCTACTACATCTCCTTCTGCATAAGCTTGATAGTCTGCTCTTTGGTCATACTTACCTTTTTCAATACCTACCATTCCGCCTAATGCGAATCCTTTTTTTGCATTGTATTCTTGTAATTCTTTTTCTTGTTGTTCAGTTAAAGGTAAACCTGATTCTTTCATAGCTTCAAGCTGGTCCATTTTTTTCTTTTCAAGAATTTCTTTTGCAGATAATTCTCCATCATTAAATTTCATTCTATTCATTAAACCACCTTTTGATTTTTTAATTACACCTTTTCCTATTAATATATCTTTTTGTGTAACTTTATCATCACCACTTAAATCTGGAAAAGCTTCACCACCATATTTTAATCTTGTTCTTTCTGGTGATATAACTCTTGAAGCTAATCCTTGTCTTGCTGATGAGGGAGTATTAACATCATAAGGAGAAATACTTTCTGCAGGAGTTGTATCCTGAGCAGCAATATAAGGAGGTTTAGACATAAGTCCACCTGTAGCCATTTTAACTAGTTTATATTTTTTCATAATTTTATATAATAACTAATATTATAGCAATTGAATATTAGTTAGTCAACAGTTAATTTAATATATCTTTAACTTGGTATCTTAGGTTCTTCAACTTGTCCAGTAAATTCCATCTGCCCTGGCATTGGTGTATTACCAGGTCCGATTGAGCCTTCGCCATTTCCTGGGAAGTTTGTTCCTGTAGTTTGGTCAGGTACTGTTCCATCACTTGCCATTGCTCCGAGTTGACCAGGGATAGGAGCTTGACCGCTGTTTCCTTTGTTAACATTTTGTTGTCCTATTATTTTAGCATATATTTCTGCTTCGTCTTTTGTATTCATAATTTCTTCTGGGTCTAAGTCTAAAGAGAATGCTAGTTCTTTAATAACTTCAGACATTCGTACAAAAGGTGCGATAGCTGGATTCTGTACAGTTTGTAAGAACATAGTTAGTCTTTGACTTCTAACTTCTTTCTTCATCAAACTAGATGAACCAGTTGCTTTAATTTCTAAATCACCTCTGATAGGTAAGTCACCTTCATAGAATTGCATATTCCATTGGAACATAGCTTCTCCTAAAGGTTTAATTAATTGGTCATCAATATTTTTAATTACTGTTTTAATATTTAATGATGCTGCTCCCATTAACATTGACATACCTGAAGCTGTTCTTGTCATACTTTGAACGCCAGTTTGTCCATGTGAATAAGAAGGTAATCCTGTTGATTCATCTGCAAGTTGTCTAAACTTGTCAAACATTTGCATATTCTCTGTTGCAGTATTCGGAAACTTTAATCCGTAAATAGATTGACCAGGTACACCTGATTGTCTTTTAAATATTTTACCAGGATAAATTTCCATAGTTTGATTTGATGATAAAGCTGATTCATCAACATCAAATACTAAGTTACCTGCTAATGCTAAATTATCAATTGCCATTCTTGCATGACCATTCATAATCTGTTGAGCATCATCCATATTTTCTGGAACACCTATTCCAAAAAATGTATATGGATTTTTTTCATAAACAAAAGCTTGATAAGGAACTCTAAAAGGTTTAAATGGATTTTCTACTATACGAAGTAGTTTACCTCTATGAGTCCAAATATTAACTTGTACTTCTGTATCATCAGAAATATCTTCATCAATATCTAAACCTTCTTCTCTAGCAACAGCTGCATTGATTGTTCCCCAGTATTCTAATACTTCATATCTGTTATGAGTAATATCAGGGTAATGACTTCTTTCTAAATCAATATCTGTTTCCCATTCTTTTTTAGAATAGTTAGCACCCATCTTAATACATTCTAAAATTTTTTCTTTACTAAAGAATGGTCTATTTGCTAAATCTAAAAATTGATGTCTATTTAATCTGTGTCGTTGGATAATATATTCTGCTTCATCCATTGTTCTTGCATTAGGGTCTGGATAAAAATCCCAGATGCTAACAAATTCTACTTTAGGAACTTTAACAGTTTCAGGATTGTATTCTCTTGCATTACCATTTCCTGAATTTGTATATTTATGTAAAGTTTTATTATAAGTAAAAGGTCCTTTAATAATTCCTGTACCTAATAAACAGGATTCAAAGATTGCATTTCTTAAAGCAATACTTCCATCTGATTCATCTATTTGGTCGTGAACTAATTTTTCTAATCTTCTTGCAGCAATTTGTGCAGGTTTAATTTGTGGAAATTCTGGAACAGGAGATGGGCCTTTAGTTAAATTTGCTTTACCATATTCTTCTTCAAGGTCTCCTAATTCTAATTCATTTAAAGAATTAAATGTTGCACCTTTAGGTAATTCTCTTCCATCACCAGGATAACCAATTCCAATTGGAGAAGGTTCTCTACCAAATCCCATGTTGCCTTCAACACCAGGAGTTGGATTAAAATTTTCATCACCTTGAGTTTCTTTTAAAGGATTTAAATGTGCGTACTCTGCAATACCTTCAGGTACTCTTGTTTCTTGAATTGTTAATGGAAATTTATTTGCACCGAATAGTACATCAATTAATTGTCCGTAGGCTGCTAATACTTTTGTCTTAGTAACTTTAACAAAGACTCTTGACTTTTCAGTTTCTCTGAATTGAATATTTTTATAATACTTACCTCTGTAATTATGATAAGCTTGTAACCATCTTAACTCATCATCACGTCTTGTAGTTTCACACTCTTGAAACTTAGATTGGATAATACCAACTAAAGCTGATACATCTTTTTGGTTTTCCATATCATCTTTTTCTTTAGGAATAGATGTATCTAAATTTTTATCTCCATAAGTAGCCATATAAACCTTTTATTATTTTATGTATAATATATTAATAATACACTTTAATTCTTAATTTGTCAACTGATTTTCTTAATATCTACAATAACATTATTAGGTATGATAGTCACATTACCTATCTCTTCAATAGCACCATCCTTCTCTGATGAATAGTCAGCAAATATTCTAGTAATACCTTTGCTTTGAGATAATAAATGACCCTTAGTATTACAGACAGGAAGGGTCATAGCCATAGCTTCTTTAATAGAACTCCATGAACTATCACTACAAATATCAAGCCAAGTTACTTCCACTAATGGATATTTCTCAATCTCAGTCTTGTATTTCTTTTTAATTTTAATTTTTTTCTTTATCATCTCGTTTCTTATCTTCATCTGTTCTAGCCTTACCATAAGTTTTAAATTCACCATTACCACTAACACTAGCATCTTTAGCCCACTCGGTAAACTGGTCTTTTGTACCATTGTTATCTGAGTATCTAAATATATTAATTTTAAATACTTGTTCTAAATCTTTATTCTTTTTAAGATATAAATCTAAGTTATCATAACTCATATATTCATCAAACTCTTTATTTGTTTTTTTATTTCTAAAAGTATATAGTGGCATATTAATATCCGAATGTTGGGTCAGATGGTGTCCATCGTTTTATTGTTGTCATTTCATCCCAGACACTTCTACTTCTTGGTCTAGACATAATTAAATATCTTAAAGCATCATAAGCATGGTCTGAAGCTTTTGTATCAACATCCTCTGGCTTGTTAGGGTCAAGAGGAATTGATTGTATTTCTCTTATAAGGTTTGGACAAGTTTTAAATATTTGTAACCTAGGTCTTCCCTTATCATTTAATTTTAATCTTTCGTGTATTTGAATCTTACCTTGTATTCTATTCTTATCAGCTCTTCTAAGTTTATGTCCAGCTTTAGATAATACTTCTCCAACAGTTGGTCCTGTTGTTCCAGTCTTTGCCCAAGCTGCCCAGTCTAACACACCTTGAATAGATAGTCGTTCTTCTTGTTCAAATTCATAAATCTTTTTAGCTAGGTCTTCACCTGTTAAACCTTTTTGATATAATTCTCTGTAGATTATTAATGTTTCATCTGATGGGTCTATTGCTCCCCATATAACTGCAGACTCTGCTGCATAACCATAGTCAATTCCTTTTACACGTTCCCAAGTTCTAGGTATTTCAAATGGCGTAATGCAATGTGTATCATAATCAAATTCTGTAAACGCTGCTCCTTCAGCAACATCCCAGTTACCTTCTAGTAATTGTTTTCTTTGTACAGCAGGTAATGATTGTAACATCTGCTCGTACTTACCATCTGCCGCAAGGTATGGGTTATCTTCTAATCTTGCTGGAATAAATCTTCTAGTGATTTTATCTTCACCAATAAAAGATTCATTAGGAGGTGCTGGGTCTAGATACCTTTTTTTAACCCAGTAACCCCCAACTCCTCCAGGGTTTGCAGTACACCGAATGTAGCATTTTATTTCATTGTTTGTTGTTCTCAATCGTGATTGCAAATATTGCAGAGGAAATTCTGTTGGATACTGAGTTAATTCATCAATTCCTATCCATGTATAGGATTGACCTTGGTATCTATAAACATCAGCATCTCTATCCAGATAACCAAACTCCAATGACGCACCTGAAGGGAATCTCCAAATCTTTTCTACTTCTCTAAATTTTGCACCAGCAAAAGCTTTAGGATATAGCTCTCTAGATTTATCTATTAATTCTCTTAGTTCTGGCATAGACTTTCTAAGTAACAAAGCTCTATGTTCCTTTATGTGCATATACCTTAAGGGGTCAACAAGCATGGCATATGATTTACCGCCTCCTGCTGAACCACCATATAATACGTCTTGTTCAGGTGCAGATAAAAATTCTGTCTGTGGACCTGAGTTTGGTTTGAATACAATCTTTTGTTTATCTTCTTCAATTAATTTCTTAACATTATCAGGAAGATAATTGTATTCTGATTCTGTAACAACAGTACCTGTCTTGCTTTTCTTATCAGGTTCTTCTGCCTGTTGTACTTTGGATAATACTTCTTTTTTCTTTTTTAGATTATAGCTTTTATTTTCTAATTGTTTTCTAAGCTTTTCAATTTCTTTTTCTTTTTCTTTAACAGCTTTTCTAGAAGCTATCTTAGCTTTTTGTTCAAAGCTATAGTTATATTGTCTCTTTGTCATTTCTACTTAGTAAACCATTTGAATTAGATTGATATTGTTTGTTATCTCTATCAATCATTTTTTTTAAACCCATAGCTGATAGCTTTCTACCTGTGCTATGTTCCAGTATTTCTACCGCACCCCGCAAAGAATAAGCACCACGTTTTACATTCTCCTTAGCTTTGTCTAAAGCTTCGAGTTGTTCAGGTACTTCTTCTAGTGTTTTATTGTCAGAGTTTAGTTTATAACCAAATGGAATAGTAGAACTATTTCGTCTGTTCATCATTGTCTACTTCTTCCGCATCAATATCTATTATAGGTTTCTTTTCAGGCAACAAAAATATACCACCTACAGCTGTATGTGTAACATCTAGCTTCTCTCGCTTACTAATACCCACTCTGTCTAAGAGCGTTTGAGCTGCTTGTAGCTTTGCACCTACTTGTGGAATAGGGTCATCACTATCAAGAATGTCTACCAGTTTCTGTGAGGCCTTTGGAGCTGAGGTTGCAAGTATCTTATTAGCGACCTCTATGATTTCTTCTTTCAAAGAATCTACGACATGTGACTGGGATGTCTCTTGATAACCAGCTATTTGTAAAGCTTGTTTAATATTACCCTTAGCAGCACCACTCAAAGCATCTAGAAAGGCCTGTTGCTGTTCTGTTAGCTTTCGCTTACTGTTGTTATCTGGTAAATAACTATTATTCATATTACCATTATAACAAGTTTACATCTAGTTGACAACATAAATATTTTTTATTTTAGCGTTGACAATTGTAAATAAGTTGGTATAATCTAATTATACCCTCCCAGGGGTGGAAGCATATATATATCACCCCGAATCAATTAATTAATAATCTATTAAACAGGCCGAGCCTCTCTGGTTTACAATCTAAACCTGTTCATTTTGTATAAGCAGTATATATACTACCACCCCCACCCCCCTAGCCACCTATGTACCCCCTTTGTTCTCTTTCAACTATCACTAGAAATTATATAAAGCTCTTTTAATAATCTTTTTAAATCTAAAATAATAAATTTATATAACTAGTTTACAGTTATTTTAAGATTATTTGAGAATATAAAATATACTTTCAAATACTTTCTATAATCTTTCAAAACCTAAGCAACAACAACACAAACAATTCATTTCAATATATCTTTTAACTCCTCCAACTATCTCAATAGTTAGCTTTAAATATCCAATTAACGCCCGCCCAAGTTATTCACACAAATATTAAAATAATATAATTATTATCTTGCTTTTTATTTAATTTTATTGCAGGACATTTTTACAAGTTTTTCAGACATTGTTAAGCTATTTAACTGATTTGTTATTAAGTTAATAAATCTTATTGTTCTCTTTTTGTTCCTGTGAGCAATTTGGTCGCACCTTA
>Ga0222715_10005787_pt1 | contig 10489 bp, 6 predicted proteins | sample C33_9DmetaG_FD_165056 | JGI IMG/M metagenome (GOLD analysis project Ga0222715, IMG submission 165056) | Estuarine water microbial communities from San Francisco Bay, California, United States - C33_9D | ecosystem: Environmental > Aquatic > Marine > Unclassified | place: USA: California... | reverse complement strand
GGCATACAACGCATCAATCTCATCCGCCCTACGACAAAGGTTTGCATTATCCTTTTTCACACTCTCCAATTCCTCTCGCACGATGGCGAGCTTCTCCGCCGCGAGAGCACCCGCCTTGGCGCGCGTCTCGCTCTCCGCCGCGAGCGTCGTGAGCGCATCCACGTGTCGTTTCAAGTGCGCAATTTCATCCTTGGCCGTGCGCGGTGGTGGCGACGCCACCGCGTCATCTAACACCAACGACGCATTCTTCGCGTTCTTTGCATCCCTCGCGTCGCTCACATTCGCGTGCGTGGCCGTTACCGTCGTCGTCAGCGATGATGAATGTTCGAGCGCCGTGCGCAACCATTCGCTCACGCGATTCGCCGTCGTCGTCGTCATTTTCGTATCGCCGCCGCCTCCACGGCGCGCGTGTGATTTCACCGCCGCCGTTGGCGAGTCCCAGAACATGTCGCGAGGCGTCGCGCGTCGGTGTGCCGTCGCGACGACGTCGCGTGCGCGTGCTGCGGATGGACGATTCGTACCCCTGCATAATGTAAGATAATATTGACTATATCGATCAAAACATATATCATTGGTCGGTCGGACATGAGCAGAAACTATATTTAATACGAGAGCCGTGAAACACGTTTGGGTGTTGGTGCGCGGCGTCGACCACTCCAGAGCGCGTCGCGTCGCATGGCGCGTCAACGCCACCGCACATCGCGCGCACGGCGCGCGTGTGCGTTCATCGTCGCGTTCGCGTCAGTGGCGCGCGGCGCGACGGTGTCTGCGGCGCACGCGCGCGTCGATGACGACGCGGGCGCGCGTTTTGAGCTGGAGGATGTTGACGCGCGATCGACGCTGCGCGCCGGGGAAGATGTCGCGAATTTGGCGTCAAACGAGCGGGAGTTAATGAAGCGCGTCATCATGCCTTCGTTCGAGGCGTACGTGGAGGAGTTTGGGAAGAAGGCGGAGTATTGCGGGAGCGAGGAGCGATTTCCGTGCGCGGAGAGCGCGAGACGCGAGGCGACGTACGACGAGAATATGCGCGCGGTGCAAGCGCTCGCGCGCGCGGGTGGGGACGTATCGTCTTTAGGAAAGCAACACAAAGGTTCGCGTGCGAGTTACGGGGCTACGATTTGGAGCGATAAGACGTTACGGGAGTTTAAAGAGAGGACGGGAAATTTGCAGCCGACGCCTTCGGGCGAGCGCGATAGAAGTAGACAAAAGCGCGAGAGCTGGAAAGACATGCACGATCAATTTCTAGCCAGAAATGCGGACATTTGGTCCAATGAACGCGACCCGACGTCGGGTAAGTTGTATGATCCGACAAACTTGCCAAGGTCTTGGGACTGGCGCGTCAAGGGCGGTTTGAGTAAAGTTTGGGAGCAGGGTGCGTGCGGGGGGTGCTGGGCGTTTACTACCGCAGCGGCGGTTGAAGGAGTACATTACATATGGACGCGCGAAGCGGTGACGCTGTCGCCGCAGATGCTGCTCGAGTGCGATCCGATTGACCAAGACTGCGTCGGCGGGAACATGGTCACCGGCTATCAATACGCGGTGATGAAGGGTGGTATCTCCGCCGCTATTGACTACCCTGTGCATCCATACACTGTAGAAACCAGTCGAGTTGGGCCCTGCCGGTCGAATACGGCGCGCAAACACGCGGCATCAATTGACGATTATATTGTGCTTGAAAACACGTGGGATGATTTAAAGTCAGCCATCTACATGCAACCCGTATCGGTGGCGGTGAACGCCCTGAGCGATCAGTTTCGATTCTATTCGGGTGGTATTCTCACCTATGATGATTGTCAACCGGCTTGGGAGTACATGCCAAACTTGATTAACCACGCCGTTGTAGCGGTCGGCTTTGGATACGACGACGACACCGGCCTCGAGTTCATAGTTATCAAAAATTCATGGGGACCGCTGTGGGGCGAAAATGGATACGCTCGAATAGCCATGCAAGGCACGGAATTGAACGCTACGTGTGGGCTGTTAATCGAAGCCGTGGCACCGCTGAAGCTTAGCAATTTGACGTACGCAGATCCTGAGTACGACCCATCGTTTAACGACTACGTCGAGTGGGCACCGCAAGCGCCAATGGATCCAGTCAACGGCGCGATGTACATCATATTGACGATCATGACCGCCGTTGCTGCACTGTCGATGGGTGTTTTGACTGTCGTTTCGTGTATGAGTGAGGACGACGGATACTACTACACCGATTTGAGTTACGACGAGTACGACTCAAAGTTTGACATTCACCACGCCAAACGCATGGTGGGCGATCCCGATTCGCGTTACATCGCGCAGCGCATGCGATTCCAGTCTTCAAATGAACCAATTACGGGATTATCTACGCAATCCCGCGGTGTTCGACAGCCACCGTCCATGAAGGATGTCAAGCCTCACAAGAGCACGCGCGATTATTAATAAATGGCGTGCGTTTCTAGCGCCCACGGTGCGTCTAGGCGCGTGTCGCACGCACTAATCATATACATCAATAGCATTTCCTTTTAGAATACATATAGCAGTTCAGACACGAAGCCATCACGAACACGTACGCACTCGCGCCTTTTGACGCAAAAAGCGCGCGCGCCCAGTCATGCCCCTCACAGCCGGCCGCGTCTCCGCCGTCGGCACGTCATCACCATGCCAGACACCCAACCGCTCGCCGCGGCGCGTGTAAAAAAGTTCGTCGTCGATAATTTCCTCGTCTTAGGTTTTTGCCTGGCGCTCACCATCGGTCTCAGCGCCCCAGCCGCCGGCACGACCATCGCCAGTTGGTCCTCGGGTGGGTGGTCCATCGTGCAGACGATCGCGGTGATCATCATTTTCATCATCTCCGGGGCGACATTGAAGACGGAAGAGATTGCACAAGCGTTGCAAAGCGGCAGAGGGGCGCTGGCGTATGGCTTGGTGAGTATTCTGGGCGTGACGCCGCTGCTCGGGTTTATCCACATCAACATTCCGTACACGCCGGTGCAGTTCAGGTACGGACTCGCGTTGTTTTGCGCCGTGCCGACGACGCTGACGAGCGGAGTGACATTGGTTAGAAATGCCAAGGGTAACGTCGCGTTGGCGTTGATGCTGACTGTCAGTACGAACCTGCTGGGGGTGTTTACGGTGCCGTTTTACTTCAACGCCATCGCGCGAAGCGGGTCGAGTACACTCGGCACGAGCGCCTCTGGGGGAGATATGGGCTCACAAGCGGTTGATTTGTTGGTGAAATTATTATGTACGATATTAGTGCCGATCTGTGCTGGCAAAATTGCGCGAGAGATGATTCCAGCAATCGCGGAGCGAGCGGCAAAGCACAAGCAAGAATTGACGTTGACGAACAATTCGTGTCTTATCATCGTCGTATGGATGTCTATCAGCAAAAGCGCGAAGCAACTGCTTTCAACCGATGCTGGGAGCATATTTCTAGTCATATTTGCCGGCATCACGACCCACGTGGTGTTTCTTGCCATAAACTACGGCGCCACTGGAGCGCTCGGCATCTCTGGTCCCGAACGCGTCGCGAGCGTCATGATGAGCAGTCAAAAGACCTTGCCTGTGGCCATGACTGTCATCTCTTACCTCGACGAAGACGTTTTCGGTGCATCAGGATTAATCGCCATCCCATGCATCATTTGCCACTTGACACAGCTCTTCATGGATGCTCCGCTCGCGACGCGACTCGCCAAGCGATTCGACGCCGAAGTCGCCGCCGCCGCCGCAAAACTCACTGAACACCCCGTCTAGCATTTCCTACATTCTTCATATACATTTAGTGCCCACATGCATGTTTGTTCCACCCATCGCTCGCGTTACGCGTAAATTCCACGCTCCGCGCGTGCATCGTCCCGCGGCTAGCCGACGTCGAGCTCAACATGTTTGTTTTGTTGACCTGAGCGTTTTGGGTATACGCACACGCCATTTCGTACTGCTGAGCACCCACGCGCGCGCGCGGCCGATTTCGCCACGCGCGATGTCTCTCAGGGACGAATTTATTCGCCACGGCGTCGTCGTCATCCCTGGTGCCGTGCCCGGCGACGTCGTCGAGCGCTGCGTCGCGCAGCTCGCGCGTGACCTGGAGCACCCAGTGGTGCAGCCCGAGAGCGGGACGCCGCGTGGGGCATCGCTCAGTGACCCATCGACGTGGCCGAGCGGCACGGCGAGACGCGTGATTGAAGTCGTCGCCGCAGAGGAGGGCACACACTGGCGAGACGTGCGAGAGAATCCTAAATTGCGCGAGGCTTTGGATGCGATTTTGGGCGAGGATGCGTGGACGGTCGAGGCCAACGTCGTGGACGCCGAACGCGGGATATGCGAGCCGAGACATTGGTATTGCCCGGTGACGTTTCCAGAAGGTAATGAAGAAGCAAAGGCGGCGGCACTTAAGGCGAAAGCTATCGCGGCGAGGGCGGAACAGAGTGAGAAACGACGCAAGGTGAGTGGCGCGAGCGGCTTGTGTACGCCGGCGCCGGCGCATTGGACGGAGTCTGATAGCGGAAACGTGCGTGAGTTGCGCGAAAGTGGACATGATTGGGAAGATATTGCAAAAATGATTAGTACGAGTGAGACAATATGGACGGCTAATGACTGTAAGGCGCATTATGAGCCGGCATGGGCGCCAGAGCACGACGCCCAGTTGATGGCTCTGGTGCAAGAGCACGGTGAAAAGTGGCAAACTATTGCCAATGCGATGAGCGGTCGAAGACCCGGATGCACAAAAGCGCAGATTCGCGGTCGAGCGATGATGTTGTTGGATGAAAGATCGCCTAATATGACGGATGATGCCCATAATGTCAGCGTGGTTGGGCCGACAAATGTTCTGGATCCAGGAACGTCTTGGCATCCAGTGAATCGCCGACGTATGCTCAATCGCGGGTGGCACTTGGACATTGGCGCTGGATTTGATACGGACTGGATGCGCACGCCCGAAGGGCACCCGTTCCAAGGGGCGATTATTTTACTATTCCTAACCGACTGCGCTCCTGGTGGAGGTGGAACGGCGTTCATCAAAGGTTCACACCGATGGGTAGCATCATATTTGCGTAAAAAAGGTGGAGTGTCGCACCAAAACGTGAACGCTTGGGCCATTGATCTCGTAGGTGAATTATCTAGCAAAGGTCGACTCCCGCTGTCGTATGAGATGGATAAGCACGAGGCAGAAAACGCGATGAGCCGAGACGATATTGATGGTGTCATTGAGCAAGTAAGCGGCCAGGCCGGAACAATCGTGCTCCTACATCCATGGCTCATCCATAGCGGCACAAGCAACCTTACTGCAGATGTGCGTGTATTGGCGAATGGTATGGCACGCGTCAAGCAAGAGTCGTTTGACGCGCATGGTATTTCAGTGCTCAAAGAAGTGCAAGCGCTCGAGCCAAAGCTGAAGAGAGAAACCGACTTTTTGCCGTCGACATGTCCAGACGATCAAGTAAAGCGCGCGCCGCCAGACAACAGACTTCCCAAAGTAAGTGTAATTTGTCCGGTGCATAACGCCGCGCGATGGATTGATGAAACGTTGGCTTCAGTATGCATGCAGACATACACTGGCCCTATAGAAGTCAGCATATTTGACGACTCTAGTTCTGACGGTTCAGCAAGCATAATCCGCCGCTGGGCTGAAGCGTTCGCACGCATCGGTATCAAATGCGTTGCAAATGGTTCGCGCTGGGTGGAAAGCGCTAACTTTGTCAAGGAAGATGCCCCAAATCAGGGCATTGGATTTTGCCGAAATCGCTGCATCGAGCAAAGTACGGGTGAAATTCTAGTATTCTTAGACTCGGACGACGTGATGATGCCGAATCGAATAGAGTTACAAGTGCCGTTGGCCATTGAACATCCAACGGCTATCATCGGCGGGTGCTGGAAGCGATATCCAAGTGGTTCAACGGAGCACTACGAAGCTTGGGCAAATATGATGACGCGAAATGAACTTCATTTTGAACAATTTCGTGAATGCACCGTGCTACTTCCGACTTGGTGCATGACGCGTTCGATCGCCGACGCCGTTGGCGGATTTGTTGAGGCCGCACCCGGCTCCGGTGAGGCTGAAGATCTGATTTTCTTTCACCGTCATTTGGAGTTACACTACGACGCAAACCTCGCCGCAAACAAGCCGTCGTTATTGCGAGCTGGCGAGTACCCACATAATCCTGTTTTATTGTACCGATGGAGTCCGCAGAGCGCGTCAGCGCGTTGCAGCAGGCGTCGTTTGCTGCAAGTGCGCGCCGCGGCATTTGAAAAGCGAATTTTATCCACTGAGGGTTGGTCGAAGTTTATCATTTGGGGCGCCGGCCGGGATGCTAAAAACTTTATGAATGAGCTCTCGCCAGCTGCACGTGCCCGAGTACAAGCGATGATCGACATCGATCCACGTAAAACCGGGCGTCAATATAGCAACTCACAAGTTCCAGAACAGGCTCCCGTGCCGATTTTGCACTTTTCAAAAGTCCCTCGCGGTCTTCCAGTCGTCGTATGCGTGGCGAAGCGACGCAAAGGATCGGGTGAGGAGGGAGATTTAGAATCTAACGTGGACACTCTCGGATTGATTGAGGGTCAGACGTTGTGGTATTTCAACTAGCCATAAATTTCATACTACACCATTTATCTAGCATATCATCTCAACTCTATAAACCGACGAAACTTTTCTACGACACTCGGAGGCCAACGGCGAATGCGCAACAACCAATCGGTATCGCGATAAAGCTCACATCCGTCAAGAACTGGCCCGCCTTCTACTAGCTGCCCAGAATTAATCATCGTGCACGCTACGTTCCACGTCTCCTCGGCTCGCTCTTGTTCCCCGCGGGCGTAATACAGCGCGGATAGAGCGGCACGCATGTCCACGCTACCCGCGGCTCGCCGCGAAACTTTTTCCATGTCGCGAATTGCCCCATCTAAATCACCCAACTCAGCCTTCATCAGCGCCGCATTCGATGATGCGTAAATTTGTCCGCTAAGATTCCTACTTTGCTGCATAATATCCGCCGCCGTCAAGAAATCCTCGAGCGCCAAATCGTACCTACCCACGCTCACGTAACAGTTGCCCCGACTATTCACCACATACGGCGGCGTCGCACCAATCATCGCGCTAAGCTTAATCGCCTCCGAATAATCCTTAATCGCCGAGTCCCAATCAGAAATCCCCTCGTACGCCAACGCTCTATTATTCGACAACATCCCGAGCGACCGATAGTTTGCAGGCTCCATCGCTTCCGCTTTATTGTAATCATCGATAGCGTCCCGAAACCGCTTCAAATCCACCAACACCTGCGCGCGGCGTTCGAGCCACACCGCCTCATCGGGCTCCATGGCGATTATTTTCGTCAGCGCCTCGTACGCGCGCGGCAAATCACGTTGGTAGTACGCTTGTTTTGCGGTGCGTTCGAGTGTATTAAAATCGTCGAGTGTGTTGAAATCAGCCGCTCGAGCGACGCCGCGCGACGGCGCGACAACGACGAGCGACGCCGCGGCGAGGAACCGTCGACGCGATGTCGATGCCGATGTCGATGCCGATGTCGATGCCGCGGGCGCGGGCGCGACGGATGACGCCAGAGCCATGGTGCGGCGACCACTGACGACGTCACTCGCGCACTCAGCGATGTTCGAGGACTGGACGTGGCGCGACGGCGCGTCGAGCGGCACTCGCGCGCGTGAGGCGCTCATTGGCGTCGCGTGCTTTAGCGTCTGCGTGGTTTGCGCGCTCGTAGCGCGACTGGTGGGCTTGCGCGGCGCCAGGAGACGCGGCGCTCGGGCGTACGAGAAAAAGCGCCACAGAGGGTGAACGCGCGTCACGAGGGCTGTCGAACGTAGACGCATAGCTGATGTAGTGTATATATATAGCATATAGTGCTCATTGGTGTGAACGCGCACGACTAGAAGTGCGCTGCTGATTTTCTTTGGCGTCGGTTGGCTCGTCGGCTTAGTGTTGCGGCAAGTCGCCCTCGCCGATGCCGAATAACAAATTGGGCAAAGCCTCCGGGATTGCAGACTGACGGTTTAAGCGTCGCTTTTTCTTTTCGCCGTCTTCTGCGGTCGGAGCCTTCTTTGCGCCGAGCTTGGGCATTTGAATCATACCGAGCGGCATTCGAATGCCTTCGTTCACCGGCGCGGCGGGCGGCGCGGCGACGGCGTTTTCATTCGTCACAGCCGCCGGCGCCTTGGGCTTCTTCGCACTCTTCGCCGCGGGTGGCGCGCGCGTCTTTTTCACCGGCACGTCTACTTCATCGTACTCCGAGTCACTGTCGTCTTGCTCATCTTCGTCTTCGTCGCCCGCGGCGTTTGGCGGTTGGTACGGCGCGGTGGCGTCAATAACCACCGACGCCGGTGGTGCAACGCGTTCGGCACGACGCTTGCGACCGATGCTCGCACGACTGGTACCCGTGGGTTTCTTGGATGCTGCCGTGCGCGCCGTTTGGTTGCGCGCAACAGACTTGTCGGCATGCTTTGCGCGCGACGTGCGAAGCGTCTCAATCACTTCCGCCGCAGTCGCCTCCGCGGCGACATCGTACTTCGATCGACGTTCGGCGCGTTCTTCACGCCCGTGGCGAGAGGTCAACTTACGCTCGAAAACTTCGTCATCGCGGGCGATGAGCTTGGCGCGCATCTTTTCAATCTCGGCGCGAGCGCGTTCTAAAGATTTGTCTTGCTCTCTAACGCGTCGCTCGAGCGCCTTGACTGCTCCAGTCTTTGCCCCAAGCTCAATCTCCGCTTGGTCTAGCTTCGTTCGCAACTCAACAGAAGTGTCGCTCGTCGATGTCGCTTCACTCGAAGCCCCGCCGCCTTCGGAACGAGCATAGAGACGTTGATTCCAATCCGCGAGCTGCGACTTTAAGAAGGTTTGCGCGCCGTCGCGTTCAGCCACGGCTCGTTGAAGATCAGATTTCGTGCCTTCAGCCGCCGCAAGTTCGCGTTTGAGAGTCGCATTCTCTTCACGAGCATCGATAACCTTTTCTTCCAAACGCGCAATCTTTGCATTCAACGTTTCCTCCTTGACGCGCGCTTCGATGTCATCCTCGGCGCGTCTCGGCGCCTCGTACGCGCGTCGTTCCTCTTCTTCCGCCGCCCGACTCAGCGCCTCACTCGCATCTCGCAAAGATTCACGCAAGTACATCACTTCATTTCTCAGCGCCGAAGCACATTCATGCTCTTCAATCAATTGCGCCTTTAATATCTCATTCGCCGTCAACGCTTCGTCCAAGTCGTCTCGCGTCGCCTCCTCGCGCGCCTCCACGCACGCGATCACTTTTTTCAACTCCGTCAACTCCAACGCCGCACTCGACAGCGCATACTCTCTCTCACTCAACTCCACCTGTGCCGCCGCCGCAAGCTTCTCAAAATCACTCTCATACTTGGACTTCTCCGCCCCAAACGCGCTCACGACGAGCGACAGCTTTTCGCGTAACAACGCAATCTCAGCCTCTGAAAACTTCCCCGCCGACCGCGCGTCATCGAGCTTCGTCATGAGCGTCTTTGAAAACCCCTACACACACGTCACGCGCGAGCGTCATTCACACATTCGTCAGTCCACACCCCTCACGACGCGCACGCTCGCGCGACGTCCCGCGAGCCACATCCAATTCAAACGTCTCTTTACGTCGCCCCTCGTCGTCATCGCCCATCATCGACCCTTTCACGCCATCGCACGCATCGCACACGCACCCGCATTTCACCCATATCCTCGCTCGGGACGTAACGCGCCATTTGTGCGCTCACGCGCATGCTCACGCGACGCCCGAGTCGCCGTCGACGGCGCAAAGTGTCGCCGAGGCGTCGCGACATCCGCGCGCGCAAACGGTCGAAACGCGAACCGAATGTCCGAATATCCGACCACGCATCCCTTATCCCATACTGTAGATACACGTAGTACTGGATACGCGATGTATGTCAACGTCGCGATGGACCAGAGGCGATGCATGGGACGTCTCTATAGGTATTCCATGGACACAGTAGGACACGCGCGCGCCCATCGCGCGTGCGATCCGGTTTGGATGCGCGATTTTGGGCGTGTGTATTGGGTCGTTCGGTCACGATTGGTCGTTTGGAGTCCCTCCCGCCCAGAGGCGGAACGATGGCCCATCGCTCGCGGGCGCCCCGACGCGCGCGACACTTCTGTACACCCCGAGTTCACGACACGCACCATGTCCGCTCAATTCGCCACTCAATCCATCGTGAGGTACGTGTTCGTCTCCACGCCGGTCGTCCGTGTGCGCGCGTCGGGCGCGGGCGCGATGGGCGCGATTGGCGCAGGTGTGCGCTCGAGATATCGCGCGGTCGATCGCGAAGATACGGCCGCATCGGGTCGCGCGTTCGCGCGGGGCGCGTGCGTCGCGCGTGCGTCGCGCGGGGCGCGAGGCGCGCGCGATGGATGGGGGAAATATGTGTGCATATATTGTGGGGCGTCGAGGCGCGGAGGCGCGGTCGCGGGGGCGCGCGCTGAGGCCGATGGGCGCGTGGGTGATGTGGTGGCTCGGGATATCTCTCGCGCGGACGCGCGGCGCGCGCGGGT
>Ga0222715_10005783_pt1 | contig 10495 bp, 21 predicted proteins | sample C33_9DmetaG_FD_165056 | JGI IMG/M metagenome (GOLD analysis project Ga0222715, IMG submission 165056) | Estuarine water microbial communities from San Francisco Bay, California, United States - C33_9D | ecosystem: Environmental > Aquatic > Marine > Unclassified | place: USA: California... | reverse complement strand
TATGCTCTTTAAGATATTTTATTCCAAATTGGATTATTTTTTTACCAACTCCTTTTTTTTGAATTTTATTATCAACGGCAACAGGTGCTAGCAAATAAATTAAACAATCTTCTTTAAAAGATAGTTTTGTTAAAAAAATATAAGCAACAATTCTATTGTTAATTTTTCCTTCAATTCCAATAATATTTCTTTCATCAATTAGTTTTGCTAATTTGAAAGATAAAGCACCTACAATATTTCCTTCTTTTTTCCCCTCTGATTTTGTAAATACTTTTCTAAAAAAATGCTGAATTGATTTTGCTTTATTAGTTTTAGTTAAAGAAAATTTAATATTTTTCATAAATCTATTTAAATTCATTACTGGAGCGGGTGAGGAGAATCGAACTCCTGGCATCAGATTGGAAATCTGAGGTATTACCACTATACGACACCCGCTTTACGGTACAAGGTCTATGACCTACTCCCGGACGCACTTCTGTCAAGCAACCGGTCTGAGTTATAGTCTCCGGCTAGACTGGCGGGAGTGAAGGGACTCGAACCCTCGACCTTCCGCGTGACAGGCGGACGCTCTAACCAACTGAGCTACACCCCCAATGGTGGTCCCACGGGGAATCGAACCCCGCTTTCATGGATGAAAACCATGTGTCCTAACCGATAGACGATGGGACCTTGGCTGGCCCACAAGGACTCGAACCTCAAACCTCGGTACCAAAAACCGGTGTGATACCATTTCACCATGGGCCAATATTGTGGTGCCGCTTCACGGATTCGAACCGCGGACCTACTGATTACAAATCAGTTGCTCTACCAACTGAGCTAAAGCGGCATACTTTTTTATATTAACATCTTATTAAAATTAGTCAACTGATTGTTTTGGTATTTGCCAAACAACCTTGACAAAGCAGTGGAAATGTAATATATTAATAGATGCGAATGTGGTGGAATCAAACACATCTCTACTCCAAAAGGTAGAGTGCCGGGAGACTGGCGTTGTGAGTACCCAATCTCACCATCCGTACCATCGATCCTAGTAGGGGGTGTACTAGGCACCCCCACTTAAAAGAAAGGCAGTATGAGCAAGAACAAATTTAAAATTTTAAGAACATTTATTCAAACAAAGAAAACTGTTGTAGGTATTGTTTCGATATTTTTTGTGTTGGCAATTGTGTTCATCGCACTTAATCAAATGAATCCTGCGTAATGGACCAGTGTTTCTACAGACTGACTATCACCAAGGACAAACCCGTTCCAGGCAGTTATTACTTTGAAAAGAAAGTGGATGTGTGGCACGTGGGATATTTCCCATACAAAGATGTGTTGAAAGAAGTCGAACAATGGTATGAACGGGGAGCAGATGCTGTGGAGATGGAAATGATCACACAGGTTCAATTCGATAAAGTAATAAGACCTTACACTGATGAGAAGTACTATGGATAGAGCAACAGATAAATTTTTAGATGATCTAGCCAACAATTCACCTCATGAAGAAATGTTTCTTCCACCCAACCTCGATGAAATTAAACAAGAGCTAAACAAAGAATATCCAAAGTTAATCAAAGCAATTCACAACAAGAAATTGACCCAAGCTCAAAAGAAAGAAGCGGCAATGAAATTCACAGACTTATTGGAAGAGTTTGCTGAAGCATTTGAAAAAGATTCTGAATGAAAAATTTAGTAGCATTTGGAGATTCATGCACATTTGGACACGGTCTGATAGACTGTCATCTACCCAATGGTGATCCAGGGCCTGAACCCAGTAAGTTGGCTTGGCCTCATCAATTGGCAAAAAAATTACAACTAAAGCCTTCCAATCTAGGAATACCAGGAGCCAGCAACAAAGAAATTGCTAATAAGATATTAACAACAAAATTAGACACAGATTGTTGTGTTGTGATTTGTTGGAGTTACATTGACCGACACAGTTTAATTAAAAAACATTCGATAGAGCAAGTGGGACCTTGGAAAAAAGATAAGATTAGCAAATCATTTTACAAACATCTTTATGACAGGCACGACAGAATGTGGGAATTTTATTCTAAATTTAATCAGATCAAAATGTTTTTAGACAGTAAACAAATTGCGAACTATCATTTTCATGTTGATCAAGACGAACTTGAACCTTTTAAATGGAATCAGTTTGACATGATGCCAGTGGACTACGCAAACATTAGAACAAAAAATCCATTAGCAGAAGACAATCTACATCCAGGACCTCGAGCACACAAGGAATTGGCTGATGATATATTCAAACAAATACGGACCTCTAGCTCATCTGGATAGAGCGTATCTTTGCGGAAGATAAGGCGGCAGGTTCGAGTCCTGCGAGGTCCGCCAACAACAAATCAATTATTTAGGCATCTGTTTTTTATGATCAAACAGATGTAGTCTTGGCACAGGAATGGCATCATTGCTTTCGATCATCACTGTTTTGCCTTCTTTGACTTGGCGATTGCCTTTTTTAATTTCTTTGCGAAGTTCTTCAGAGGATGGCAACACATGTAATCTTGGACCTTTTTCATTCAACACCATCACATAGGTTACATCACCCATCACTTTAGCATACAAGAACTGCGAGTTGGGTATCTTCAACTGAGTGGCATAGCCTTTGCTGATTTCATACAGCATAAAACCAAAACCCATTGTGAACAGCATCCAAGGTATCACAACTAGAATTAACCAAAAATTTGCTCTTGCTTTCACCATGAAATAAATCATGAAGATCACCATGGCAACAAGACTGATTGAAATTGCGTACTCCATTATCTTTCTCCAAACTTGGGTGTGTTGCCCACTGCACTGATGTCTGTGGTTTGCATGTCGCCTGTTGAACCATCTGGAAAAACTCTAAATCTATAAAAATTAATCACTTGTCCTTCATCAGATATAATCTTTTGCTGTCTGAATATCTGTCTGTAAGGATTAATTTTTTGCAGTTCAACTGTGATAGGAGCACCGTCGATTTCTTCTGCAAGTATTTCATGTTTGGAATAAAAATGCACACTCACATAATAGTATCCTGGACTTATACCTCTGATAGTGATTGTTTCTTCATTCATCTCCACAAGATTTCTCACACCATCCACAAAGAAAACATCATTCTTTCCTCCAAGGTCATCTCTTTCCAAGTGCAACATCTCTTGCTCTTTGTTGGAAAAACCAACCTTGTTACCATTGGGATCCATAACCCATAAATCCATGTCGTGCAAAGACTTATTGTTCCAAGACAGTGTGATGATGAATTCTGCTTTTTTGAGAATGTCTGCTTTTTTGGCAACTGGATTGATCAACAGGAAAGCCACCAAGAACAAGAACACAAAGCCAACTAAAATGTTGAACAAAAGATCTGTAAAACCAATTGAAGATTTATATCTGTCTATTTGTCGCATCTGATTTCTTTTGATCCAGTAAATGTTCAAGATTAACCAGTTGTGCCTTGATGTACAACGCACACACCAAACCTGTCAAAGTGGTGTAGAGTGCTGTGCTCATTCCGGTTGCCATAGATGTAAGTGCTGACTGAAGAGTAGCAGTGTTTGACACATCTATTCCTGAAAATGCTGTGCCTAACATCAACAAGAAGCCAGCCACAGTTCCTATCATACCCAGTGCCAAACAAACTTCACTTAAAAACCAACCTATCTTGATCAGATAGTCCACATGTACTCTCACAAACCTTGCCTGCCATACACCTATCCACAGTGTGGTTGCTAGCCATATTGACAGTATTACAAAACTCAATTTGGTGGCATCTTCTGCCCACAATTCTTGAAATACGCCGAAGTATCCTGCCATACCGAATGACAACAACTGTAGACACACAATGGCCCACCATCTAATTAGACTTTGTTTGGTTCTGGAAAACATAATTTAATTATTTATTGAAAATTTAGCCATTGACATTTTGGTTTTTAACTGTTACAATGAACACTGCAAATTAGAGGCCTGGTGACGGAACTGGTATACGTACACGACTCAAAATCGTGGTTTTGCGGGTTCGACTCCCGCCCGGGCTACCAAGTCACACCGTGGCGGAATGGTTACGCAGAGGATTGCAAATCCTTGTATGTGAGTTCGATTCTCACCGGTGTGTCCAATAATACAAATAATTACAAATACAAGCGGGTATGGTTCAATAGTAGAACGTATCGTTGCCAACGATGAGACGACGGAGCGTAACCGTCTATCCGCTCCAAACATTATGAAAGTAACCACGATTCAAATTGCTGTAAGAAACAGTCCAGATAAAAATCTAAATACAATTCTCAAAGCAATACAAGCCAATGCCAATGACACTGATTGGTTGGTGTTGCCGGAAAGTGTGACCACAAATTGGTGTCGTCCTTTGCACAATAAAACAATCATCAAACAAATAGAAGATCAAGCAAAACTTGCCAACATCAACATTGCCTACGGAACACCTTGGCAGAATCAAAATGTTGTGAGAATGAAAAAACGTGATCAGTCTGCTCAAATTTATGCCAAGAGGTGGTTAGCAGGAATGGAACACAAAATTTATAAACCCGGTGATAGACAAATTGTGGTAGATGGTATTGCTCCTTTGATTTGCAATGACTTTTGGGCAACTCCTGGAACAGCAGAAATCAATCCTTATCTTCCACAACTTTGTGCTAGACAAGGAGCCAACATTTTGTTCTGTTGTGCAAACACAAATGCTCCCAAGTTTGATAAAGTGCTGTATGATTGGCATGATGCTAATTTACGCACCTGGGCCAAACAGTTAGGAGTATGGGTAGTGGTTTCAAATCCTAGTACCGATTGGGATGGATTGGATGTGGAAGATTCGGTTCAGTGTCCCACAGGCATAATCAATCCTGTAGGAGATTGGGTTGCAAAATGTATGCATCATGGAGAAGAGGCTGTGAGTTTTAACATTAAGTAAATGGAATAATACACATGAATGACCAACAGAAAAAATTACAACAAAAACAAGCACTGCTCAAAACCATTGAAAGAAAAATAAATGAATTGACAGACATGCAAAAGAAAAAAGTAAAATTTCAACACATGCAAGGCCTCAAAGAAGAAATTCATAGATTGAAAAGATCATACAAAACTCTCAATAAATAACAGTATGAGTTTCAGTATACCTAGCAGTGTTTCAGACAGTTTAACCAGCATACAAAGTTCAACCGGTGATATGACCAAGGTTGGCGGAGAGGCTTGTGATGTTATGGGAACTTTGGGAGCCAGTGTGGGTGGTGATGCCATAGCCAAAGCCAAAGAGGCTGAACTTCAGATACAAGCAAATATTCCTAAGATCAGTGCAAACGCAGAAGTGGTACAGACAGCGATTGCTGATTTAGGACCATTGTTAGAACAAGCAGATTCTTTAATTCCAACAGACTTTGGCGGTAATGCAATTACACCTCAGAACTTAGACGATGATCAAAGACAAATCATGTCCAACAATGCTCAAGCCATAAATGATGCCATGAGTTCATTTGGCAGTGTAGGTGCTGATCTTTCTGCGAGTATGTCAACTGCTGTGACGGATATGGCTTCTTCTGTAGAAGCACTTAAACCTCAACTCAACGTTGCTGTGCAGACAATTTCAGCAGGAGGATGTAAAGGTGTTGAAAATCAACTGTCGGGCATAGCAGAAGGAGTGGCTCCACAACTGGATGCTATCAAATTACAATTAGAAACAAAAACTATTCCTAGTTTGGAACCTCAAGTGAATGCATTATTAGATCAAGCAAAAGATGTGGCATCTCAAGCAGGTGAGGCATTTGAGGCTAACCAAGGAGCAATCACAGAAGCCGCTGAGGCAATGAAAAATTCAATCCAGTCAGTGCTGGACGGAATAAATCTACCGTAACATGGCAAGAGGCATAGCAAGAATAGGTGATCGCACAGATGGTACTTGTTATCATCCCAGTCATCTTGTGCCGCTAGCCACAGGAGGTACCATCATCACAGGATCCAGCAAAGTGGTGTGTGATGGCAACAGACTTGCCGCCACACTGGGAGATGAAGTGGAAACAGATTGTGGTCACATTGCTTATATTATTACAGCAACAGCCAAAGTGTTGATAGGACACAAGGCTCAATTTGTAGCAAGGCTGGGAGATCAAATTGACGATGGTGCTCCCTACAAAGCCAAGATTGTGACCGCGAGTCAGAAGATATTTCCGCAAGGATAATAAATAAAAAGTATATGTTTAATTGGATCAAAAATTTAATCAAAAAGAATCACACATTGATTCTCAAACAAGAATGGATTGTTGGCGAGCACGAATTCAAAAAGTCACTTAAAAAGAAAAAAGCCAAAAAGAAAACCAAAAAGAAAACCAAAAAGAAAAAAGACACCTACGGCAAATGGGAAGGCAATTTATAATGCCAAAAAGAGGACCAGCACTAGGTGATCCTACAGACTTCAGTTACAGAATCAACAAAGTGACCAAAGTGGTAGACGGCGACACAATTGATGTGTTGTTGGACATGGGATTCGATATCAAGTATTCAAGTCGTGTGAGATTGTTCGGAATAGATACACCAGAATCAAGAACCAGAGACAAAGAAGAAAAGGTCAGAGGATTGCTATCCAAAGCGTATCTCAAAGATGCAATTAAGAAAGCAAAGAAAATGACCATTAAAACTCACAGACGATCAGAAAAAGGCAAGTTTGGCAGAATACTGGGAGAAATATTTGCTGACGGTGTCAATCTCAATTTAAAAATGTGTGAAGAAGGTTATGCTGTACCTTACTACGGACAGAACAAAAGTCTAGTGGAAGCAGAACATATCAATAACAAAAAGAAGTTAATCAAAAAAGGCATTCTTAAAGCATAACGGCAAATCTTTTTGTTGCAATTAAAATTAATTTGTAATATATTAACTATGAAGATGATTGTTCTTGTATCCATTTTGATTTTGTTGACAGGTTGTGCTGTTAGGGATTGCAAACTAGAGCCGCAAATAACTATTCAAACAAAATCCAAAGAGACTCAATCTAATTCAGACAGCGAGAGCAAAGACAAAGATCCCAAGTCCATTTTACAGTCAGTAAAGGACAACGCACAACCTAGCGGACAATTGGCGTGTAAATTTTAATGAGTGAAGCAGTTTTAATTTTTTTCTTATTAGCCATCAAGCATGGCATCTGTGATTTGGCTTTGCAGGCATTGTACTGTCGTCCTAGTATGAAACACATTTATTTTTCACCCAGAGCAATACTACATTCTTTACATCATGGCACAGCAACCTGGTTGGTATTGATATTCTTTACAAACTATCTGGTGGCTATCAGTATGGCTGTGTTGGATACTGTCCTGCATCATAATATTGATTATGTGAAAAGTTCTATAGTAAAAAAGAATAACTGGACATTGGATGGCAAATGGTATTGGGTAGCAACCACTGTGGATCAAAATCTACACTTTGCTGGTTACTTGTTGATTGTTTCTTTGTTGTAAATTCCCATTATAGATTTTAGATTCACAATAAATGTTCTACCATTATTGTAATCCATCAATGCAATAATGACGCAGATAGGAAGAGCACTCAGATAGAATAAGGGTAAAATTGTGTAATTGATTATTTTCATTTATTTTGTGCTTCTAAATTATGTTTCCTGACACAGTGATTCTGTATTCATCAGATGTGTAAAAAGGTGTAACGGAATGACTCATCGTTCCTGGAAACAAAACTAATTTGCCTTCCCAAGATTGATCCACTGGCAGTATTTGATTTCTAATTGTGCCCAATGCATCTGTGTAATGAAAGTTGAAAGCCGGCAATCGTTCTATGTTTCTGCCTGTGTAATTCACATGAGATTTTTCTTGCTCCATGGTGTAGGGCACTTGAATCCACAAGGCAAAACTGAACTCACCGTTGTGAATGTGTGTGCCAAAATATTCATGTTTGCTTTGATAATTGACCCATGCCTCTTTGAGTGAATGTGGTTTGTCAACATCTCCATAGGCAAAATGTTCACAGTATTTTTTGCACAAAGGTTTGACCAACTGCTCAATATGACTCACACAATTCTTTAGATAAAATTCATTAGCAAGATTACTGGCGTTGCCCAAATCGTTTATTTCTGCTGAATCAAAATTGTTTTTGATGTGGTTTATTTCTGCTGTGATAGGTTCTAACTCTTGTGAAGACAGAGTTGTTTCCAGAAAACCTTGATTGGGAAATTCAGCACAGAACACATCAAACATAATATAACTTATATATGGTAAATCATCTACCCAGCAAAGCGATTTGGCACATCACGTTACCAAGCACTTTGCTATGAGAGAATAGTTATAAACTCCTAGGGGAGCACCTCTCTGGGCCGCTACGCGGGTATATTAAATAAGACCGTTCCGGTCGCTTCCTTTGTTATTATATTTTAAACTCTTCATTACTCTGTCTTTGATTGTCAAAATGAATGACATTATCAGAGCTCCAATTACAAAGAACGCAAATCCCACTAACAGTAAGATTATTATAAAATAATATAAACTATCGTAAACCAACTTCATTTTTTCTTAAATTTTTTGTACAAAACCGGTATGTAATAGATTATAACAATACCCCATATAGTCCCAAACACAGCCAAGTTGATTTTCCAATTTTCTAGGTCTAGGTAAAATCCAACAGCAACCAATGTCACCCATGTAACATCCATGATCGAATGAAACAGTTTCCATTTAGATCCAAATTTCTTAATCAAGTCTGCTCTTTTCTGTGCTAGGTAAGGTGAAACATGCCTTAAAATAACAAAGCCTTCGTTGAATATCATTACTGCAATGCCTAAATAAAATATCATATCAAATTCCTCTTTTACATAAACCAAGTAGCACCCATCAATATAGATAAGACCACCAAGTATGTCACTATTATTGCACCCAAACAACTCCAGGTGATACGCTCCATTCTATTTTTTGGTTTACGTATTTTTAATTTCTTTACCATGCCTGATTAACTAACCATATTATAGCAACAATCATTGCCAAAGTCAATACATTAATTTTCCGATAGTCCAACCACCAATTAAAAAATTTATTCATCCATTCCATCTTTAAGAACATTATCCGTTTGATAGGTTTTGGTACATAATGAAGACTCATGTGTTCCATCAGAGCACTGGGTTCAGCATTTGAACCTTTGTAAAATTTTTGGCATCTGTCGTAGAACTCCTTGTTGTCTGCGGCAGTTTGATAGTCTTCTATAAATTTATTCAGCATTCAATTGTTCCTGGTGTATTGGTTCAATGGGATATTTGTCAGCCACAGTTCTTTCTTCTTCATATGTGATTGGTATAGGCACTGTGAAAGAATAGTTGACTTTTGGCGCACAACCTAGTATAATCACAAACAATAGTAAAAGTACTGTTTTAAACATCAACAGTATTTACAACAATACAACAAGTTAATGACAAAGTCAACAATAAATATGAACATGAACAAGAGACTGGACACAGCAATCATAGTGATACTACTGCTTATTTTGATAGGCATAGGTGTGAGTGGCTGTGCTGTACCAAAAAAAACTCAAGATAATCCCAATGCTGGCATCTATGATGGATCCATTGGAGTGATATTGGGCTGTATGTTTTCTCCCAACGACTGTGAAAAATACAAAAAAGACACAGAACAGAAACAACAGCAGGATGAAATCACCAAAGAGTTTGAAGAAGTAGACGAGCAGAAACAATCAGAAGGCAAATAAAATGTTCAAAATCATCATTTTGGCATATGTGTTTGGCACAATGCCTATTGACACAGTGCAGGAGTTTGAAATGAGCAAACCCTATCGCACCATGGAAGAGTGCAAGAAAGAACTGCTGTTGGAAAACAAACCAGGATACTATGATGTGGTCACAGATTTTATTATACAGTTTGATGGCAAGTATGATTGGATAACTGCTGGCTGTGTGAATGCTCAAACTGAAGAAAAGTTTCAAATATATCCTGAATATAAGCCTGGTGAAGAACCCAAAGGCATAGATCAGATCCTAAATGGACCTGGTGTTAACATTTAATCTTTTAGAATTCCGTTACTTTTAATAACCTTTTCACTCATCACTGTGACCTGAGTGGGTTGGAGCAGTTGTGAGTCTGAACTCATCACTTGATGAAAGTCTTCAGACACATTGTTTGAAAACTCATCCAGTATTTGTTGTTCTGTAAAGGTTGAATTGTGATCAACTGTGATTCTAACAGTTGCTTCTATTTCTGTTTTAAATTTTGAAGTTGCTCTTTTGCCTATCATATCACTATAATACAACAAAAGGAAACTCCTGTCAATTGTTATTTCTTATCTCTGCGTATTTGAAAATCTTCTCTGGCACGTTGATGCCCGTGGCCTTCTCGAAGCCTCGGAACCCCGGAGCGGAGTTGGCTTCACATATCCTGTAGCCGTCGTCGGAGAACAGTAGGTCCACGCCACATATGTCTAGGTCCAACACCCTGGCCACCTGTAGTGCCAGCATCTCCATCTCGTCATCTAATGCATATGTCTTGGCTACCCCGCCCCTGGAGAC
>Ga0222715_10005782_pt1 | contig 10497 bp, 11 predicted proteins | sample C33_9DmetaG_FD_165056 | JGI IMG/M metagenome (GOLD analysis project Ga0222715, IMG submission 165056) | Estuarine water microbial communities from San Francisco Bay, California, United States - C33_9D | ecosystem: Environmental > Aquatic > Marine > Unclassified | place: USA: California... | reverse complement strand
TGGTGGGTCTTTTTTTGTTTTATATTTAATATAAATACATAATATAAATACATTTAACATATAATATAGTTTAGGAGAATAGCAAATGGCATATGCTGTACAATTTAGACGTGGAACAACGGCACAACATGCAACATTCACTGGGGCGTCAGGCGAAGTAACAGTGAACACAGATACAAATGAATTAGTCGTACATGATGGTACAACCGTAGGTGGTCATGTAATCGGTACTAGTAATGGCAGTGGCGGAGGTGCTAGTACATTAACTGATTTAAATATTACTGATGGCACATCAGGACAAGTACTAACTACAGATGGTGCAGGAACATTCACATTTACTACTTTATCAAGTGGAAGTAGTGGCTCTACTACTGATTTATCCACAATAATTTCTCCAGCCGCATTTGCTTATGTCAATACTACATCAGATGGATCAGGTACAAACATAAGTTGGGCAAATTGGAATGCGTCAAGTGGAAGTATGGACTTTACATTTACAACTTCGCAACCAGATACAAATTATGCAGTTATTAGTGATGTAGAAGGTTATGATGATACCAATATCATGGTTACTTCCAAAACGACTACTGGATTTCAAATCTCTATTTACGATGATAACGGTAATGTGAGAAGCCCTGGTTCAACTGCCACGTTTTCTATAATAGTATATTCGTCGGTTCCCACACTATCGGGAACTACTTCATCCACATCCACAGGATCTGCAAATATAGAAATTTTCACAGATATGGCAGCATTAATTGCAAAAACTGGAATGAGTACAGGAGATCAAGCATATATATCTTCAACTAATATGTTATATTTGTATACAGGAACTGGTTGGTATCTGATTGCAACAGTACAGAATGACGCGCCATCAGCAATTACAAATGTTGATTCAGCATATAGTCTTGACTCGAATGGGACACCAACTGTGATTACTGCAGTATCTACTGATCCAGAAGGATTTCCACTTACATGGAGTTATGCAATAACATCTGGATCACTTGGGTCAACCGCTACAATATCACAAACAGATAATGTTTTTACAATTACTCCAAGTACTAATTCAGCAGATGTCGGTACATTTACGTTAACAATTAGTGCCACTGATGGGACAAATGGCGCAGTAAATACAGTTACATCCATATCTCTCGTCTTCAAAGTTGTTAATAGTAGATATACAACATTACTTGCAACAGCAACAGAAACTTCTGATAATAGTAATGTAACAGATTCATCTACTAATAATCACGTGGTAACTGTGCGGGGCGATGTACGGTCTGGTACATCTAGTCCATATAGAAGTGGTGGATATTCAACTTACGTTGATGGCACTGGAGGAGATTATCTAAGATCACCCACTCACGCGGATTTTGGGTTTAGCACAGATGATTTTACAATAGAATGTTGGTATTATCCAGTATCAAGAACTCAACCTTATGCTAGAGTATGGAATTTCGGTCCATATTGGAATGACAATATTTCTTTAGCTTTTCTAGATAGGCACAATGATCGGCCAACTGTTTTTTCTTTATCTGCCTTTGCGTTGGGGGAAGGAATTTTAACTTCTACTACAACAGTAGAAGATAATACATGGTATCATCTAACAGTTGAAAGAAGTGGTCCTACCATAACTCTATATGTAAATGGTGTAGCCGAAGATACATATAATATAGGCACTTCTCAATTTGTTACAAGTTCATCTAGTTATGTTACTCTTGGTGGGGTAAGCGATGGCAGTAGCCAAGCTATAACCGAGGCGGCAGCAAACGCATATATACGAGACTTTAGATATGTAAAAGGCACAGCAATATATGATGGAGACTTTACACCACCTACCGCGGCATTCGAATCTGATGATAATACCACATTATTAATTAGCAGTTCTCTTCCATATATTAAAGATAGTTCGTCTAACTCACATGATATTACAGTAACTGGTGACGTTTCCATAATGCCATTCGGGCCATATGACTACACTGAATATAATCCAAACGCCAATGGCGGATCTGTATATTTTCCAGGTGGTGGAGCTGCTACATTTACACCAACAAATGCTGGTTTTGGTTTTGGCACAGGCGATTATACAGTTGAAGGTTGGTTCAATTTTGCCGATCATGGAGCCTTTACTGGCGGTGATGGTTCAACTATAGTAACTACTATGAATCAGTTAGGTGATGTGTCCGTACATCTTTGGGCGTCGGCTAGCGTACTTAGATTATATATTGGTGGGGCTGATCGTATTGTAAGTTCTGCTGTTAGTACAAAAGAATGGCATCATATTGCAATCGTTAGATCAAGTGGAAATACGAAACTTTACATTGATGGCACTCAAGAAGGTTTAACATATGCAGACAGTAATGATTACGGAACAACTGCCCCTTTTAGTATAGGTAGTTATCATGTCAATGGTCAGCAAGGCCCAGAGACCAAGAATATGATTGGTTATGTGTCAGATCTTAAAGTTATAAAAGGTCAAGCGATATATACATCTAACTTTACATCCCCTACCGCTCCATTATCTTCAACAGGTACAGAGATACATATTAAAGGCACAGATGCTTCTATCATAGATAAGACTCAAAGTAATCACCTAACGTTATTTGGAAATACTACTGGTTCAACAACTCAAGTTAAGTTTACAGATTCAAAGTCAATGTATTTTGATGGAACTGGTGATTATATCACCGTATATGATGGTTTTCATTTTGGAACAGATGATTTCACCTTTGAATTTTGGTTATATCCAACTGAAAATCTCTCTAGTGGAGCACAACAATTCATAAATGCAGAAACTAGTGGTTCAGGTGTGGCATGGGCATTTAGTAGTTATAATGGACCAGGTTTTAATGGATTAACATTTAGTTATGGACTATATGGATCATACGTTGTAGGAAAATATGTCAATAATTATTGGCCAACTCAAAATACTTGGACACACCTTGCTGTACAAAGAAGAAATGGTATAATAGAAATTTTTGTTAATGGTATTAGTCGAACATTAACAACGTACAATGAAAATGCAACATTTAGTGATGGCGCAAATCTAACAAGTAATTATACATCACGATATTTCTTTAATGGTTTAGAAGGTTATGTTCAGGATCTCAGAATTACAAAAAGTCTAGGTAGATACGCCGCAAACTTTACACCACCAACATTACCACTAAAAGGTTAAATTTTCACATATATGAAAATTAAAAAGCGTTCTTCGGGACGCTTTTTTATTGAAACAGTACTTTAACTGTAAATATTTAAGATACGATATATTGATAAATACTATTAATGCGTCTCATACAATTTGCATAAAATTTAATAATTCAATCGGAGAAATAATATGGCAAGAATACATGGCTCGGCAGGTTCAAGCGAAAATCTATCTGGCAATCTGAATTTTTATACTATCTATCTAAAAACATTAGATATTACATCAACCGGTAATATATTAGATCAGTCACAACAAAATTTTGATGATGTTTGTAATTTAATTAATCTGGTAGCCCAACCTGTAATTATGAATAGTCCTATTCCAGTATCACTTACTGGACTAGCACCAACTCTAACTGGTAATGGTATGATTTTTAAATTTGCGGTAGAGCATGGACAAGCATTTGAACGTAGCGGTGATAATGTTGCATTACTTAAAGAAATATTCTACGGTGTAGATATTAACGGTGTACCATTAGATCCTATTACAATAGAATTTGAGATGTCTGAATTATTATAGTTCTACATTCTATTGAGCGCCCACTACCTAGTATGGTCTTGGAATCATTCATGTAATAGAATAGAATGTGGAGATACCCCATTAAGCAGTGAATGTAAAGAAAAAACCCAGTTTTACTGGGTTTTTTTATTGGTATATATTTCGTTAAGATATAAATGATAAATACATATAACATTTGGTGGAGAAGAACAATGTCTATAAATGAACCACAGTTAGCGGCACTTGAAATGCAAAGTTTAGAAACGCATGTTGCTGTTAATCATGAGAGATTCAAGAAATTGGATGAATCAATTGGAAGATTAGAAGCATTGGTAGAACGCCAAACATTAGATACAAAGGAACAATTTTCAGAGTTAAAGAAGATAGTTGTTTGGGCAAGTTCAACATTATTTGGAACATTGCTAATTGCACTATTGACTTCTGTGTTTAAGGTGATATAATGCTAATAGAAGAAATTGTAAAAACTGATGAAGAATTTTATGAAGCAAAACTAGTTTATGCACGGAGTGGCAAAAAGGTAGTACGTAAATATCGTTGTTCATCTGGTAGATTAAAAGGCAAAACAGTTGCAAATCCAACTGCATGCTTTAAGCCAGTGGATGTTAAAAAACGATTTACATTGGCAAAAACTAAAGCAAAAATGGGGTCACGGATGGCTAGAAAATCAAAAATGACTAAGCGAATGAATCCAGCAAGTAAACGATTAAAAATGTTAAATAGGTAGAGAATCAATGGGATTAAAAGATAGTATAGAAAATGTTATGTTAGCGGAGACATATAATACGAGATTGACTGGTATTGCTGATTTAGTTGGATCTAGTGATGACGATGTTAGAGATAGAATGAAAACTCTTGATTTTGGTAAGTATGTTGAATTAATGAGAGCATTGCGTGACAGAGATGCAACCGCAGCAAAAGAAGTTTTAGGTTTTAGCATTGATGAGGCATATTCTACCGGTTCACAAGGCACAAGAACCTCATTAACTCCTGGTGAAATGAAAGGCATGCAACAATCGCAAGCACAAGCACAAGAAAATCTACCTGCTCAAGATTCTAGTGCATCTGCTATGGCCAAAAAAGCACAAGCAATGCAACGCCTAGGTAAGAAGGCATTAGGTGGCATTAGTGGTCAACAGGCAGCAAAGGCATTAGATCGCGCTGAACAAGGTAAAGCATTAACACCGGTTCAACGTTTTGCGATGGCACAGCAAGCAAAATCGGTAGACGCACTTGCGAGTAATCCAAAAACAGCAGTGCAATTTAGAAGTCTATTAAATAAACTCAATAAATAAAAGGAGTTTAAAATGAAGTTACAAGAAGTATTAGGTGGTATATATGTTATGATCACCGAAGAAGAAAGTGATTTATTAATTCAGTTCTTTTCTGAAAATGAATATGTTAATGAATCTCAACTAAATGAACGCTCGTTAATTATTGCTGATAAATTAGTACATAAGGGCGTGTTATTACCAACACTACGTGGATATAAAGTCAACTAACGGAGGATAAAATGCCCGCACCTAGTCAAAAAGATGTGAATGCAATGTCTAATTTAATGAAGGCACTTAATGGTGACAAGACTGCATTAAAAGAACAAGTATCTCATGAAAAACAAGTAATGGAGAATTCTGGACAAATTGATACATCACATGGCGTTAAAACTGCAGATATCAAAGCAATGGAAAATATTTTGAGTGCGTTTAATAATGCAAGTACAAATGTTAGTAAAAAAGTTGCAACAACAATGAATGAATCCACCAAGATACATAATGGTGTAAAAGTAGGTATGTTTTCAGTTGAAAAGACAGAAGATGGATACTATGATATTAGAGACAATCGTTCAAACGACACATTGTTTGAAAATATTTGCTTGTATGAAACTGCATATGTTATTACAAAACACTTGAATTCTGGAAAGAAAATAAATTCTACAGAGTTAACAAAAATAATGGCAACTAATGCAATATTTGAGCAATTCTATTTCGATGCCATTCAGTATAAAGATACATATGCAAAAGCAAAAAAGCGTAAAGATATTAGTAAAATGAATATTGCGGAAGCAAGATTTACTAGAGCAAAATCAGAAGCAGGCAGTGCTAAACGTAGTATTAAATCTATATATGAATCGTTTAAGTAAATTAAAAAATGAAACCAAAAAGATAAATACATGATAAAACTTTATGTATTGGGGCAAATACCATGAGAAAAACAATTTTTTACAACTCTAATCCAGTTGCGATCTCTTCAAAAATGAATGAGTATATGAAAAGCAATTTTGGGTACGAAGTAGATGGTGATCTAGAATCACTAAGAGAAGCAAAGGCACAACTAGAAGCACAAAAGCGAGAAATGACTTCAGATTACCAGGATCGTGCATATGTCGAAAACATGCTTATGATTGAAACTATTAAATCACTACTAAAAGCACACGTTGCTGAAGGTGAATTACCAGCTGGTCTGAAAGCATATCAAGATGCAAAGAAAAAAGGCAAATCTACTAAAAAGAGTAAAGCAAAGTCAGATAAAATGCCAATGGCCGCCGGCAAAGACGGCAAGATGGGCACCAAAGATGATAAGCCAGCATTCTTAAAGAATGAATCATTTGTTGAAGGTCGCATGAGTGATATGATTATTGATGATTCAGAAACATTGTCAAAAGAAGAATTTGCTAAAAAGTACGGCAAAGAAATGGCAAATGAGTACTACGAATCAATCAATGAAGGTAAGTATAAGTCAGATGCGCAGCGTAAAGCAGTACATGCTGCAAAAGCAGAAAAAGCAACTGAGAGCGAAAAGCCATCATATGAAACAAATGCTAAAAAATATGAAAATTCATATGCAGAGCCAAAGGAATATACAATGAAAAGAGAAAAATTAGAAGAAGGTCTACTAGCACAACTTAATACATTACTTGAAAGTGATGCTGCAGAAGCAGAAGTTATGATGGCCGCACGTGGCATGGTAGATGAATTACAAGACATGATTGAAAAACTAGGCAAACTACAAAATGATCAACTTGGACCACTTACTGATGAAATGGTATATTCTCATGGTGCTGATCGAGCAGCATCATTTAAAGATACGGTAAATGATGCAGTAGCAGGATTGCTAGGTCAAGCACGTGCAACAAAAGATACCGTAAATGACGCAGTTCTAGTTTTGAACGGTGAAACTCCAGCAGATGATATGTCTTCTGGTGATGTAATCGGTGATGATATGCAAGATGATTTTGAAGATGATGTCGAAGTAGATTTTGCGGCAGGAGATGAATCCGCATCTGGACCAGATGATGAACCTCTAGGTAGAGCAAAGAGATCATAATATGAAAATTTCAACACTTTTAAGCGAAAATGAAAATTATAAGTCACAACTTATCAATGATATAAACGTATATCTTGTTCGCTTAAAAGCGAATGACATTAATACTATTGGTACTGATATAATGGTACGTGAATTAAATGATTTAGGACATGCAATCACTGCCGAAAGTTTGATTGATATTTTATCAAAAAGTAAATATGTTAGTAATGCAAGTTTAACTAGTATTGATCTAGAATTTGTCCCCACATCAAATAATGATGATTCTAAAGATTTTGTTAAAAAACTTGCTACTAAAGCAACATCACGGAGAATGAAATAATGCCACTTATTATAAAAGGTAACAAAGAACTGAAAATCGTTTCTAAATCGGAAATGAAAGATATACTTAATAATGTTAAAACTTCTAGTACAGAAGAAACACTCAAACGTTTATCTCCTGAAGTTGCAGAACGACGGAGAGAGACATTAGCAAATAAATCGGCAAGACAGAATGCTGAATTAATTGAAAAAAGTATATCTATTGAGAATACAAAAAAACTTGAAAGCGAAAAGCAACAAATTACAATTGCGGTTGAAGAAAAAGTAAAAGATGCAGTAGTTGAAACTGTTACTCCAATTACTATCGATAAGACGGAAACTAGTTTAATTGTAGACACCAAAAATGATAAAAAAGTATCAGATACTGTTGATTTCGAAAGTATGACTAAAAAACAAATTGATGTTTGGGCAGATGAAAATTTAGGAGTTCAACTTGACCGTAGACGTACAAAAACAGATATGATTAAAGAATTAAAAAAACATATGTAATTAATTAAAAAATTATAACATATTGAAGCGTAAGAGATATCTCTTACGCTTTTTTCTTGACAAGTGAACGAAGATATGGTATAGTAAAACCATGATAAAAGAAACTTATACCTATGCCCCCCTGTCACGTGTAAATGTAGACGGATCTCGCCATTATCAAACACCTGAAGGTAAGCCATTACCGAGTGTTACTACAGTTTTGAGTGCACTTGCAGATAAAACATCGCTACATGAATGGCGCAAGCGCGTTGGAAATGAAGAAGCAAATCGTATTATGAATCTTGCTACTGGTATTGGTACGCAAGTACACTTACACTTAGAAAAGTTTATTCTAGAAGAAGATAGACCTAGCGGATCAAATTTAATTCATCAAATGGCTAAAGAACTTTCAGATATTGTTATTAAAGACGGTCTTAGTAAGATTAATGAAGTATGGGGAACAGAAGTACCTCTGTATTATCCTGGTCTATATGCTGGAACTGCAGATTGTATTGGTGTTTATAAAGGACAGCAGGCAATCATCGACTTTAAAACTACACGTAAACCAAAAAAACGTCAGTGGATTGATGATTACTTTCTTCAAGGTGCAGCATATGCCGCTGCACATAATGAGTTGTATGGAACAGATATTCGTACAATTGTCATTATGATGATTGGATGGGATGCCGAAGCAGACAATCTTGGAAATTATCAAGAATTTGTTGTCGAAGGCGAAGAATTCGATAAGTATTCATTGTTGTGGGCTACTAAGGTTCAAGAGTATTTTGATAAATACATGTAATCTAGGAGTTACACGAAATGGCAATAACAAACGTAAAAATTCTACTAAGACGCGGCCTCCGGTCGGAAATAGGCGTTGATACATTAGACACCGGTGAAATGGGGTTTACTACCGATACTAATCAATTGTTCGTTGGCATTGACGATGCTATTGATGAAATTCAATTTGATGCATTTGCAAATGCACACGCAGTTATACAAACTTGGTTAGATAGTGATGATAATCCTGAACCTGGTTTAAAAATTGATGAAGATTTAGTAATAAGAAATGTACAAGATGTTGATGCATTAATTGACGCAATGCATTTTTATTTGCAAAATGTAGAATGGAAAGGCAATGTACAATTATCAGTCGGCGAAACAGTATATCTAAAAGAATACAAATATGCTGATAACAGAATACCATCTTCTGAAATTGATCCTGGAAAAACATATATTATAAAAAATATTGGCAACACTGAATACAGAACTATGGGCGCTGTATCAAATGATATTAATGTGCAGTTCACTGCAATTGCACTTGGTCCATTGAATGGCGACGGCGAAGTATTAGAAGTTATTGGGGTTGAAGATTATACTCACGGTATTGTAACATCGGTAACATATGATTCAGTAAGAGATGTAACAGTAACTTCATTGTATATGAAGCACAATGATGCGATGCCATCACAAGATATTGCACCAAATAATATTTCGACATATATGACAAAATCAAATTTTGGTTTATTCAAGTGGACTGGTACTGAATGGACATCGGAAGTTATTGATCATGTTCTTAATTATCATCCAACAAATGCTAATATTGATTATACAACTGATGCACCCTTTGCTGGTCTTGGATTAGATGGTGATGTGGCAGTTGTAACTGGTCCAGATAGAGTTACTTATTGGTATAAACAAACCACGTGGCAGCATCTTGGTTCTGGCGATCAAGATTTTCAATTTCATACAACTGATATTGAAACACAGGACTTGGATGTAACTCCACTTTCAACTCCAAATCTTAGAAGTGATGGATCGTCACTTGTAATCAATGATTATTATGTTGATTACAGTAGAGATGTTTCAAACGGATTAAATCTTATATTATCAGAGTTTGATTTGCTATCTCCTAGGATTGCAACTGTTCCGCTTGGATCTGATTTATCCGCAATGACAATAGAAGAAATTAATAACTATTATAGATATGATGACACTACTTTGCCAACTTATAGAACTGAAGAAATCGCAGTTCAGAATACACTTGACTTTCAGTTGACATATGCAGAACCTGAAACATCTGAAGTTGGACTTGCAACCATTTATATTAAAGAAAAAGATCAAGCCGGTTCAAATGATTTCACGCTATATGATTATAGCAACACACACCGCGCATATTATTATACAAAGTCATTAATTGGTAGTCCATCTGATACTGATTATGCAGATACAACAAATGTAGGATATATTGATGTGCCAGAATTCACTGCGCCATTCTATGCAAGAACGCGCAAAAATGTAGAAGTATTAACAGAGAATACATATAATCAAATATTTGCAGATCAGCATCTCTCATCATATTCTCATCATAGCGGCAAACGATCCAGTTTATTTAAGAAAACATTTGATATCACATCAGATACATTCTTAAACTACCATTTTGAATCATGTAGTTCGTTATTCATTGATTACTCATTGAAACAAGAAAGTACAACAGAAGGCAATTTATTTCTTCGCACTGGTACTATGAAAATAATTAATGGTTATCCACACGGTGTAAATCAAGTTAAATTAACAGACGAAAGCACTGAGTTGTGGCAAGATTTAAATTCAGATGGAATAGCAGAGATGTATCCTAATCCATTATATCCAACACCGCCTGC
>Ga0222715_10005779_pt1 | contig 10498 bp, 9 predicted proteins | sample C33_9DmetaG_FD_165056 | JGI IMG/M metagenome (GOLD analysis project Ga0222715, IMG submission 165056) | Estuarine water microbial communities from San Francisco Bay, California, United States - C33_9D | ecosystem: Environmental > Aquatic > Marine > Unclassified | place: USA: California... | reverse complement strand
TAAAATTTACTGGTTTAGACATATTAGTATATAGTAAAGAAAGAAAAATAAAGTAATTATAAAAATTAATAATTTATAAATATATATATGGCTAATTTATTTCAAGAAGTATTAACTGATGTCCAATCTATAGAGGAAAAATTATTAGGACCTGATTATAAATATTGGAAACAAATTAAATCCCCCTCCCAAATGGGAATGAGTAGTAATGGTTCCATATCTACTATTGCGAGTGATGTTGCAGGGTTAATATCATATGTAGAAGTCTTAGTTACAGGACGAGGAAATGCATCTAAGACTGGAAAACCTTTAGGGGATAAATTTTTTTTAAAAACCTTTGCTACATGTAAAGATAAAAGTTCGGGAGAAGTAGTAGATAGGTATGTTTATGTAAATAATATACCTGATGGTTCGATTCCTTTTATAAGTGGTGGAATGAATATGAATTTTTCTGAATTTGAAGGATTAGTGCCAGGAACAATGAGTAATTTATCTGCAATGAATCCTATGTTAATATTCCAATCTTTTATGGCTGGTTCTCAACCAGATTGCCAAGAAATAACTTTAGAAACTGTAGATGTAAATAATAATAGAAGTTCTGAAACTAGACATGTGACTACTATTGATATTCAAAATCTTAATCCTTGTTCTTTTCCTAATAACACAAATCCAATTACTAAAGAAAAATGTAGGGAAGCATTTACAAATATGAGATCAAAAAGATCTTCCATTCCAGATGATTTCTTGGTAAAACTATTTTATGCTTCCTTAGGTATTATGGGAGTTTATTTGCTAATTGCACTTATGAAAAGAATTAAAGACAGAAAATAAATTTATTAATAAAAAAATTTAAATTATTAATAAATATTTAATGTTTTCTGTAAGGGGACTTTCTTTTTCCCTTAGCATTTCTGCTTTGTCTATGTCCTTTTCTGTTGTAATATTTATCACCTTTGTGTGTTACAAAGTCTTTTCTTCCTTTTCTAGATTTTGAGGCCATTCCTTTCTTAGGGTTGCCACCTTTTCTAGATCGTCTTCGGCGTCTTGATCTTCCACCTGTTAAACCGGAGGCAGTAGTAGTAGTAGTAGTAGTAGGAGTTTTCTTCTTAAACATTCCAGTGAATCCAGACCATGCATCAGATGCATGATCTTTTAAAGATTTTCCTTGAGTTTGACTTGTAGAGTCAGTAGGTTGAGTAGTAGTAGTAGCAGTAGTAGACATAATTATATAATAATTAAAGAAAATATTATATAATTTATTTATTTAGAGTTTGACGCGTTTATATAATTCTAAAGCGGCTAAACCTCCAGCTACTTCAGCTAAAATATAAGGAATCAAATCACTCTTAGGGAATTTGCCAGCAGCAACCATCATAATAGTGACAGCAGGGTTGAAACTTCCACCAGAAATTTTACCTCCCACTAAAATAGCAATTGCTAAAGCAGCACCGATAGCAAGAGCGTTTCCAGTAGCTAAGATAACATAAAGGAAGAATAAAGTTCCTAAAAACTCGACAAGGTACTTGTTCATCATGATATATAATTTATTTATATAAAAAAAAATACGCGTATTAATTTATTTTTTTAAGCAAATACTTGTCTATTACCTGTTCCAGTTATAGCAGATCTACCACCAGATTTGTAAGGATTTGCTAAAGCACCTTTTTTCTTCGGGGCAACTGTTCCTCCTCCTCTTACTCTAGCTAATGCACTATTTCTATAATGATCTTGTTTTTGTGCTAAACCTTGAAAAGAAACAGTAGATTGTCTAGTTGAGGATTTACCAATAGCATTTATTTTTTTAAGATATATATGTTGTGAAGAATCATAATTCCCTTGCAATAAAGTTCCTCCACCTGCATCCTGTATATAAGTTTGACGAGCTCTGGAAAACATAGAATCTCCAGCAGAAGGATAAAATTTTTGAGGCATTCCCATTTGTGCATTAATTACTGCGTTATCTCCTCTATCTTTTATTAATATTCCTTGACTGGCTGGTCCAGTTAAAACTTTTGGCATAGGAGGATTATAAGATGTTTGACTATAGGTAAATTGCATATTATATATATAATAGATTATATATAAAATATTTTAAATTTATTTATCTTCTTACACGGTTAAGTGCAATAAAAGTATTACTTGCTCCAGCTCCACCATAACTATAATCATTATAGTTTCTATTTACGGCTTGTTGTTTCTTAAATTTTGTATAATCAGAACCATCATATACATATTTTACATTTGTAGTTGAACTTGGTATACCAGTAGGGTTAGCTTGAATAAATATATTTCCTCCTAAAACTCTAGCCGATTGATTTGTAGCTAATCTGATTCTTCCAGTTTTAACTTGATTAGAACCGCCAGATGTAAAATACTGACGATTTAATAAATCTCCTGCATTATTGACTGCCCTAAATGGTGTTGCGCCAATTTTAACTCCTTTAACAGTTCCGGTAGCAGCAGCTCCATTCCAAGCTTCACGGAGAACAAATCTAGTGCTTTCTCTGGATGAACCGCCTTCCATTCCTGATCCTCCATTACTGTTAGCTCCTCCTCCAAGTAGTCTCATTTGTATTCCTGGGTAACCAGCAGCTTTATATCCTAGATTTTGAGTTTGATTTCCACAATTAGGCATCTTATATATATAGTTCTAATAAAAAAAAATGCTAAAGCTATATTGTATTTTACACCTTGAAACTATAATTTTATATAAAAAATATAAAATTATATATTATTCTTTAGTATAATATTTAATCATAAACCTCATGAAAATTAAATTTGTATTAAATTTGTATTTAAGTCATAATTCTAGGAGCAATATTCATAGTCTGTAATTCTTGAAATAATAACTTGCAAGCATAAGGTATTTCTACATAACTGAAATCAACTCTATTATCACATGTTCTACACAAGTGTATCTGCATTTTATCGTTATATGAGGCAATCATTCCACATTTTTTACAAACATTTACTTGATATTTATCTGATGCGTCATATAATCTTCCTCGTGTAAATCTAGAGGCACCATGACTGACCATACAATCTCTCTCCATCTCTCCAAATCTTAGTCCACCATCCCGACTTCTACCTTCCGCTGGTTGTCTAGTAAGATTGACCATAGGACCAATAGACCTACTATGTTGTTTATCCCTTACCATATGTTTTAGTCTTTGGTAAAAGACAGGTCCAATAAATATACTTGTTTCAATTTGTTCTCCAGTTTGACCATTATACATTAGTTCGTTACCATTAGATTCATAACCTACTTTGGTCAATTCTTTACGAATAGTATCAATGGTCAAGTCTCCGAAAGAAGTTCCATCTCCAAATAAACCTAATTCAACTAGGACTTTTCCTAACAAAGTTTCTTTTAATTGACCAATAGTCATACGAGATGGAATAGCATGAGGATTAATAATAATATCTGGTTTTACTCCGGTAGAAGTATAAGGCATATCACATTCCGGAATAATATTTCCAATAGTTCCTTTTTGTCCATGTCTCGAGGAAAATTTATCTCCGATTACAGGTCGTCTAACCGTGCGAATTCTTACTTTACAAAAGTTATATCCATCTCCATTTCTATCAATAAAGTTTTTATCCACATAAGACTCTTCATTGGTTCTATAGGTTCTACTTAAATCCTCATACTTAATGACTTTTGTATGATCATTTCTATTTTCTTTAATAGGCACAACTTTGGCAATAATCACATCATTATTTTCTAATAAAGTATTTTCTGGCACAATTCCTTTATTTGTAATTTTGTCATAATTTCCATATTTCATACCTTTGGTTTTGGATCTATCTGGTTTACAACGAATCTCTTCATCACCATTTATTTTTTTATCTTCATCTTTTTCTGTATGGTAAATAGTTGCTTGAAATAATCCTCTATCTATAGAACCTTGATTAAATAACAAACTATCTTCCTGATTAAAACCTGTATGTGTCATGATTGCTACTATTACTGGAGCACCTGCAGGAATTTTATCAAGTTGAACCATTCCCATAACTCGAGTATCAACTAAAGGTCTAGCAGGATAAGTTAAAACATAAGCCGTTTTATCCATTCTATTATCAAAATTAGTGACATACATACCCATGGCCTGTTTACCCATGGCTGATTGATATGTATTTCTTGGACTCTGATTATGGTCTGGAAAAGGAATACAAGAAGCTAAAATACCGAATATTGTGCTAGGATGAATTTCGCAATGAGTATATTTATATAGAAATTGATTAGATTTATATAATTCCTTTGGTTTCATGGCAATCATGCTGAAACTCTGTTCTTCAGGATCAATATATTCTAATACAGATTCTTCAATTTTACAATCAGTCAATAAATCATTCCAGTCTAATTCTTCCTTTTTAATCTTTTCCACAATACTTTTATTAAGTAAGACATTGTTATTTTTTACTCTTAATACTGGTCTAATTAATCTTCCAGCATCATTACAAATTCTTATTTCACGATGTCTATAATCAAATATAACACTGGTATAAATATTAATAATCCCCTTGTGTTTTTTTTCTATAAATGATTCAAATAAATCAATCGGATTTTTACTAATACCTATCCATGCTCCATTTACAAAAACCTTTACATATTTATCTAACTCAGCAGCATCAAAATTTTCCAAATGTTCTATATATGGTAATACATATTCATGTATAGGACCACTATTACTAGGAATAGTAATATGACTCATATAACTTAAATTTTTAACAACACCTACACTTGCGCCTTCAGGTGTTTCAGCAGGACATAAGAATCCCCAAGAACTATTATGCAATTTTCTAGGAGGAATTAATTTACCACTTTTATCAATAGGGGTATTGATTCTACGCAAGTGACTTAAACTAGAAATATATGTCAATCTATTTAAAACTTGCGCTACACCTACTTTATTACTATTTACATTTTTAATACCAAAATCTCCAGTAGATAATGCCCGTTTTAATCCGTTTTCAATTGTAGTTGATTTAACAATTTTATAAATATTGGTATTATTAATAATATTTAAATAATCCTCAGTAGACCTCCAAGAACCATTATTAATTTCTCGAATGATTTGTTTTTGCATATCTTTGACCAATTTGTTAAAATAATTTCTGTATAGATTATTCAATAATGTACCAGTCAAGTCAATTCGTTTATTTAAATATGAATCTCTATCGTCTGGTTGAATCCATTCGAAACTACAGCGTAATAATTTATTTGTCATGTATCCAAGAAAGTATATTTTTTGTGTTTCATTAAAACAATGTGGAAATAAATCATTATTCAAAATATCCATAGTAAATTCTCTCTTTTTCTTTGCACCTGATTCTTTATCCATATTGATGGGAGTAAACATGGCATGACTCATTAAATATTTGATTGCATCTTCTTTAGTCATAATAGTATTTGCCTCAACAATACTGCCTTGAAGTCCAAATATCATTTTCTTATATTTTTTGTCATCCATATTTAAAATAATTTTTTCGCAAATTTCTTTATCAGATAATACTCCTAATGCACGAAAGACAATAAATAATGGAACAGGATTTTTTAAACGGGGTATTTGAATATAAATACTTGTGCCAAAACCACTATTTTTACTTGTAATCATCATATTTATTTGCTTTGGACTAATACATTTAAAATCAGGAACAGATTTTATTTCAGCCATCCAATTCCATTTATTATTATTTTTACTTACATTAAAACAATATACACGATTTTCTGCGGCTCTTTCTTGTCCTAATACTGTTTTTTCACTACCATTGATAATGAAATACCCACCTGCGTCAAATTTACATTCACCACTAATACTTTCATTAATATGTTGATATTGTTTCAATACACATACAGATGATTTCAACATAATTGGCAATTTACCAATATGAATACCGGGTAAGTTTTTATAGAAAGTTTGTGATTTTTCTAACTTTGAACCACTACGCACAATATATTTAATATTCAAGTCAATTGTCATCATAGAAGCATATGTAAAGTTTCTCAATCTAGCTTCTTGTGGAAACATTAATTTTGATGCGCCATTGTTTTCATGAATTTGTGGTCTGTATAAATGAAAATTTTCAAATGTAATATATATTTCTAGACTATACTTACCTGAATCTTTATCATAATCATTTTCACTGCATATTTGCACTGGATTAAACATATCAATTGTTTTTTGAATTTGATAATTTACAAAATCATTATAAGATTCTAATTGATGTCTTACTAATTGTGCTAAATGTTGATCCTTGAAATAAGACTCTATAACTGCCCATGGGGTCTCAATATATTTTCCCAAATTCTCTTTAATTTGCTTTTCTAAGTCTGACATCTTTATTTCTTGAATCATATTATAAATTATTATTAACATCAATTTATTTTTAAATCATTATAAAAAATAATATCTTGTATATATATATGATTAATAATCGCAATTCATTTTCCAATAAAAAGAAAAATAGGCATAATAAAAATTTAAATGATCCTTCTAATAATAATATTTTTCTGTTTTCTAATGCCTCTAATTTTTCAAACAATCATTTTTCTCTCTTTGATGATTCAAACAATTTAAAATTATTAAAATTATATAATGATTCTGAAAATACAATTAAAAATAATATAAATAATAATTCTGATTGTTTAAATATGAATAATAATAAACTTATTACTTTTTTAGATTCTAATGCTGAAAATAAAAATAAAGAAAATAATAAATCTCAAAATCCAGAAATTATTTTAAAATTACTTCTAGATCAAAAAGAAAAAGAATTTTTTTCTACTTATAATTCACCTTTTTTTTCTGGTTCGTCTTCTATTTTTCCACAAATCACTATGGATACTCCCTTCAATCATGAAGATACCAAAAATATTATAAAAGAACATGTTTTAATTAATGCTTCTATAGACAATTTAATAGATTTGATAGAATTATGTGATAAATATCCGTTAGCTGATAATATTGAGTATAATATTAATATGAAATCTCTCCACGCCATAAAACCATCCTTAATAGATTTACAAAATATGATAGGAATGCATTCTATTAAGGAAAATATTGTCGATCAAATCTTATATTTTATACAAGATTTACATAATATATCTCCTAATAATTCTGATTATATGCATGCTGTTATTTATGGTCCACCTGGTACAGGAAAAACGGAAGTAGCTAAAATTATGGGTAAAATATTTAGTAATTTAGGCATGTTAAAAAAAAATGTATTTAAAAAAGTCACTAGAGATGATTTAGTTGCGGGATATTTAGGACAAACTGCGCTTAAAACCAAAGATGTTATTAAAGAATGTATTGGAGGGGTATTATTTATAGATGAAGCATATGCATTAGGCAATAAAGAAAAGAGAGATTCATTTTCGAAAGAATCCATTGATACTATTTGTGAAGCATTAAGCGATCATAAAAAAGATTTAATGTGTATTATTGCTGGATATGAACAAGAATTAAAGGATTGTTTTTTTAGTTATAATCCTGGTTTAGAATCCAGATTTACATGGAAATTCAAAATTGATGATTATAATCCAAATGAATTAAGGTTAATATTTGAAAAAAAAATTACCGATAATAACTGGTCTTTAAAAGAGGATTTAAGTGATGAATGGTTTGAAAAAAATAAAGAATTCTTTTCCTTTTTCGGAAGAGATATGGAAACATTATTTTCAAAAGTTAAAATAGCCCATAGCAGGCGTGTGTTTTGTTTACCCAAAGAAGAAAAAACTAAAATTTCTATTAAAGATTTAGAAAAAGGATTCGAAATTTATAAAAAAATGGGTGATTCAGAAAAACGACAAGAAGAAAAACAGCGAGTTAAACATTTATATAATACTCTTTATTGTTAATTCTTTCGTATTATTTTATAGTTAAAAATATATTATGTCTGAAAAAAAAATTATCCAATTTAATGAATCTTTATTTCACGGGGGAAATAATAAAACTAAAAAAAATAATGTCAAACCAAAAAAAGAAAAACCTAAAACACTCATTAAACCTAATAAATTGAAAAAAGACTTACTAGAAAAAATTAAAAGGCATCAGCAACAACAAAAAATTACTGATAATAAACTAGATGAATCTAAACTAGAACTTACACAAAAACTAGAACCTGAACAGGAACAGGATAAATCGGATTTTCATAATGACTTTGTTAATTCTTTGGAATATTTAAATAAAATTAGTAACAAAAATAAAACTGAAAAACAAAAAAAACATAAACACAAAGCCAAAACCATTAAACATAAATCTATTCATAGAGGAAATAATTCTCTTCATTCTGAAATTCAACCTATTCAAAATGATCCTTTTGTATCTATTGATTTACCTACTGATTTTGATTCAATACCACAACCACAATCCCCTGTAATTTATTTATCTGATTTATCTACTCCTAATCCTACATCTAATATTATTCAAACACCTCCTAATCCTACATCTAATATTATTCAAACACTTCCACCCCCTATTCCTATTTCTATGAAAAAACCAAACATAGAATTAAAAAAAGACCCTATTTGGGGTTGTTTAAAAGGGGGACAAAAACCTACTTATAGAAGTTATCATAATAAAACTTTAAAAATAAATTCCAAACCGAATATTGAAATACCACAATCATCTAGGCAAAAGAAATTAGAAGAATTAAAGAAAAAACATAAAAAAATAAGACAAAAATCAAGGAAAACAATTAAATCAAAATATCATTTGGGAAGAAGTATGAAATCTGGAAAAATGTCTATATTGATTAAAAACAATGCTACAAGACGGAAAATAAAAAAGGAACATGGGTTATTAAAACAAAAACCTTTGGGAGAAGTTAAAAAATATTTATATGAGAGAAATTTATTAAAAATAGGTTCTACTGCTCCTAATGATGTTATACGGACTTTATATGAACAAGCAGTATTAGCAGGAGAAATAAATAATTTTTCAAATGATATTTCTCTCCATAATTTTATTTCCAAAGAATAATTTAATTTACATAATTATATAATTAAATTATTTATATTCATTTTTTATTTCATTAGTCAAGTATGTATTTTTACTAATAGCACGAATTATTTTATTAGTTTCTTTTTCCATATTTTCAATATCAGTCATGGAGTTAAAAACTAGACTAGTTAATTTATTTTGTAAATTTTCATTTTCTTTCCAACCTTCATTTGCTTCTTTCCATTTATCTATCATAGTTCTTTGTTTTAAAGCTACTGTTTTTATACCTGATAATATTTTAACCAATTCTTTGTCTTGTTCCCATACATCATCATCCTTCACATATAAAGTTTTTCGGTTAGAATCTGTGCAATGAATAGGTCGTTCTAAAACATCTAATTGATTTAGTCCTGTTAACATCATATTTGTTATTGTATTTGTAAGACCATTTTCTATAGTATGATTATAAGTTTCATTCGTTATAGGTAAAGAATTAATAAAATCGGTCAAGTTCATGGCATTTTTACAATGTTCATTTAAGAACATTTGAATGTTGAAGGTGTTATTATTGTGACTATTCAAATTATTATGAGAGTTATTATGAGAATTAGTGTTTCCCAAATTTGTTACCATTTTCTCCATTACATCTTGATTTTTTAACAACATTTTTATCAATACATCTTTATCTATTACATCACCTACATTATTGCCATTTTGTATTTGATTGTTCCCTTGCTTCTTCAAGCAAACTTTTCTATGTCTCCATAATGTAGTGCGACTTTTAAAAGAAAGTGCACAATATTCACACTCGTGATCTAGGTCGGAACTATTTGACGCTAAAAAGGCGTCATTTGGAACTTCATCCTTACAACCTTCGATTGACGCTTTTTGAGCGTCAAGAGAATTATTCCCTTGAATGCTTGTTTCATTTTGTTTCATTTTTGTTTCAATTTCGTGCTTTCTAGTGCGTAAATGGCGATTAAAATCACAATTCCTACTACATTCGAAGGAGCAGACATCACAGCGCAGTTTTTTAAGCGTTTCTGACGCCAAAAATGTTTCATTTTGTTTCATATATGTTAACTTCAGATATTATCTCTAAATGCTTTCCTCATTAAATTAAAAATTTTACAATCACAAAGTTAGAATTATTTTTTTTGAATTTAGACCATTATGCTCACAACCCATTTTTTACAACTTTTTCCAATCCTTTTTCCAAAAATCAAAAAAACACACAAAAACCTTGTGTGTTTTTTTTAAAAATCGAAAAGACTTTTGAAAATTTGTGTAAAAGTAAAATACCTACATGTATCGTTTACAGTGCCTTTTTTTCAGTAGATACTCGTCACTACATCATGTAGACAAATGACTACATCATCTAGTAAATCCAATTCTACATATTTACAAAATATTGCCCTACTTATGTAGTTAATAAGCCAAATATAAACCTCTAGATTCCTGAATCCATATATGAGAAATGAATTTGTCGAAAAATGAGGGTTTAATTAGTTAATTATTTATTTGTTTTTATATATCCATACATATTCCTG
>Ga0222715_10005777_pt1 | contig 10499 bp, 16 predicted proteins | sample C33_9DmetaG_FD_165056 | JGI IMG/M metagenome (GOLD analysis project Ga0222715, IMG submission 165056) | Estuarine water microbial communities from San Francisco Bay, California, United States - C33_9D | ecosystem: Environmental > Aquatic > Marine > Unclassified | place: USA: California... | reverse complement strand
TTCAAAATATGAGCAAATATTGGCAAAAAAATGCTGGATATATCAAAGATGAGATAGAAAATCTTACAAATGACAAATATTCTATCATTATTACTCGTCATCCTATCGATGTGTTGAGAATGAGCGATTTTGATAACATTACATCGTGCCATTCGCCTGCAAGTCGTACAAGTGCCTATCAATCTTACTATAAATGTGCTGTAGCTGAAGCTCAGGGTCATGGGGCGGTTGCCTATGTGGTAGAGACAGAAGAATTGCTTATAAACACATATACGGACAATATAGACAGCGCAGAGCAAGAAATCCAAGAAGGCGAGATATTTGCCGACGATGCAAGATATGGAGGGGCTGGATTTGATATTAACCCAATTTCTCGCACACGTATCCGTCATATGCGGTATTATGATACTCTTTCTCCAAAACGCTGGGATGATGGACAAGATATTGGTGTGCCAGAAAAACGTATTTATGGTGCTGCTATTCCGGGCATTAGAGAAAAAGTTGTTGATTGGGCAAGACAAACCCAAGAAGAAATCATTGCTAATATGCCAAAACAAGACGGCAAAATTGACTTAGATAGAGTTACTATGTTTGGTGGTTCTTATGAAGACACGTCTGGAACAACTGGACGCAGAGAACTTATGATGCAACTAACGGGAATAACTGACGTTGATCAATTTGTAGGCTATATTAAACAGAACACCGAAACAGAAGATGCCTTAGACGCAGATTTACTTGGCGATATTCGCGCACAATATGAGCAACAATGCAGCGAGATCGAAGAGCACTTTAATATGCGTATGGCTGCCTGCACTGTTAATTACGAAATTCAAGACGATGGTGATGATGGTGTTTATATTGTTGGTGGGGCTCAAATAAGAATTGTTTGGGACGCTGATGAATGGAGTAAACTTCCAAACTCGTGGGACAATGTTACTCAGGATTCGGTAAGTGCTATTAATGATATTTATGGTGATTTATTGTTGGACAATGTTTATCTGTCTATGGATCGAGGAAAAAACCAGATAGCGTGGGAATGTGCAATCAACACAGAACACCCAGACTTAGGCGGAAGTTCATATTATGCACTTCCAGAAGAATTTCAAGAAATGTGTGAATCAGTTGATACAGTTGTTGACGACAAACGAGATGCATTTGAAGAAACATTAACAAACTACTTTGCTCGCGAAGGATATATGCAAGGTGGTGCTTTTATTCAAATGGCTGTCGATATTGAAAACGGCGAGATCTCTCCATACGAATGGGATGTCGAAACCGATGGAGAATACGAAGACAGTTATGAAGTATATGCAAATTACTCACATTATTATGATCCAGAAGAATACAATATCAATCCTGATGTATTAAACGATATTGTTGAGTCTCGCGACTTTAAAATTGCCTTGCGCAGTGCTTTGTTAGAGTCGCCACGAAAAGAAATAGATACACAATATTTCTTACAAATGCGTTTAACAGCACAAGAAGTGGGAGGAGAAATCAAAGTTACCGTTACGTTTGTTACAAATCGTGATGAGCCTGACGAAATGACTGAATTATTCAAGACTCTTATCGAAGGTGAAATGGACGACGAAGATAATCTTAATGTAGTTTTCAAGAGAGTGTTGACTCAATTTATAAAAGCTCGCGAGCCGGCATTTATGCAAACAAACGAAAGCGTCGTTAAGAACTGGAAAAACTTCTTGGGCTCATGAGCAAATACTTAAACAATCCCGAATATCTTTTCAACATTCTTACAATGTTAGTAAAGAAGTATGGCGGTAAGATAGTAATAACCGAAGAAGACATGAACAATATCTCCAAAGGAGATTTAATAGGCATGTATTATGAGCCAGAAACAAAAAGCCTCATACTTAAAGAAGTGGACCAAAAGGATATGCTTAAAGCAACCAATATGGTCGCTGACAAGATAGATGAGGAGTACGATAACTAATGTTTAAGAAGTTTGCAGAACACCCCGCAGAACAAGGGGAAACATATCTAGAACACATGGTGGCAGCGTGGAAGATAGTTTATGTTTTAAAAGTCTTAGAGACAAAGTGTTTTATACATTCCATATTTCCGTTTTTGTATACAGATGCTCTTTCTAGCAAAATAGATTACTTAGCTAAGTTAACAAACAGAAAATCACAAAAACAACAAGATCGTGATTTATATGAGGTGTATGGCGGTGATTGATTTGCTCATCATTGGCTTTGCCTGTATGAGTTTATTAGTTTTTGCTGCCACCCAAGATAAACACGAGAAAAAAGAAAATGTACAAGTACAACGCGAAACTGATACGGGTAATTGATGGCGATACCATCGATGCGCTCATAGACTTAGGTTTTGATGTGTGGATTAAGAAGCGCATTCGATTATATGGCATTAACACGCCAGAAACCCGTACTAGAGACCTTGAGGAAAAGAAGGCAGGGAAAGAAGCCAAGGCACGTTTAGAAGAGCTTCTAGAGCAACATGGAGGTGTTTTTGTTTTAGAGTCTCACGGAGTTGGAAAATACGGAAGATGTTTAGGGGTACTATTTATCGGTGAAACCAACATTAACACTCTTTTATTGAGTGAGGGTTTGGCGGAGGAATATAAATGAAATTTTTCGTATCATTCTTTGCAACATTTTTGTTGTTGCTTTTTTTGTCCAGTATCGCTGAGGCTAGTGACGACGAAGAGCCCAAGGTTGTTTATAAAAAGAAAACTGAAATTGACTTTGAAGGTGTCGAAGTTGAAGGAACTCTAACAAAACCACAAGGGTCCTTGCTTTTAGAACGAAAACATGCTAAATTTAATCCTATGATTAAGTTGCGCACTGACTTTGACGATGAGATGGAGCAATCTGTAAAGGAAGTAAAATGAAACTCCTACTTGAAAATTGGAGAAATTACATTTTACTAGAAAACATTGAAACTGCTTCTAGACTTTCTATTTTTGATTTCGATGAAACAATTGCGTTTACAACTGGATATATCAATGTTATTAACAAAGAAACTGGTGAGAAATTTCAAATTACCTCTCAAGAAGAATTTGATGAGTTGAAAACTGCTGGTGGTTATGAGTTTGACTTTTCACCGTTGGCTAAGGTAAACAACGCAGTAGAAAATCCAAACATAACCTCTATTATGCGCGATAGGCTTAAAGACCCAAACACACAAGTTATGGTACTAACCGCAAGAGATCCCATATCAGTTGACGATATCCATATGACTTTACAAATGTTTGATAAACCAATGGATACTAAAAACGTTATCATTATTGGTAATAGTGGCGGCAATAAAGGCGAATACATCAGAAATCTTGTGCTACCAAAATACGATAACATCAAAACAATAGAGTTCTACGACGACTCAGATAAAAATATTAGCGATATGCTTGAACTAAAAAAAGAAACATCTGATAGTGGGCGTATTGAAAACTTCGACATTTATCATGTAGTCGAGGGAAAGCCAAATTTAAGCTAGCGGCGGCACTACTTATAGGCAGGGAGAAACACCTTATGAACACCAACAATGGATGGGAAACCTACTCAAAGTTAGTTTTACAGCAACTTGAAACCATGGCTAGTGGTATCGAGTCTCTGCGTACTGAATTGCAAGATGTTAAAGAGCAGTTAACTGAACTAAAAGCCAAAGAAGATCGAGTGCAAGATCTCAAGGCTTGGAAAGAAAAGATGGATGATGTTGCTTCTCCCCCACAACTTAGAGAAGCACTTTTAGAACTTCAAGAGTTGAAAACCTTCAAGACAAGAGCAACCACAATATTCATGGTCGTACAAGCAGCAGTCGGTTTTGCTATGGCTTGGATCATGGAATTGTTTTAGTTTTTAAACGTTTCTTCAATAATACGTCTTTATTGTTTTCGGTGAGTAACTGTAATAATAAATGTACGTAATAGCCTCATAGTTACTTTGATGGCTGCTTCTAGAGAATACATAAAAGACTTCATAACAAGAGTTATAAAATATATTGGTGGTGACTTTGACGAAGACGACGAGATCATCCCAGAGTATGGTATTGTCGGTTCTGGTCTTTTGTATTGTTCTGAGTACGGAACTAGAAATTTCGTGAAAGTTTCTCGCGGTCAAAAAGCTTGGGTCATCGATGACGAAAAAGATGATTTAGATAGAATTTTAATTTACACACAGTGTGGCAAAATAGTTAAAATAAACCATGAAGAAGTTATATACACTGGGTGTGATTAATGCTTTTTACATTTAATAAATTCTGGAAGACTTTATTTTCGCTTATCCTTGCTTGGGTATCTTGCCATTTTATAGGTTTCGAACTTACCGCCATATCATTATTGACATTAATATTAAATAAAAATACACATGACACAGAGCATCTCGTGTAAATGAGTCTATTTATGGCGTGGCTAAATCAAAAACAACGAAAGGCGATTCGTCTGTTGAGGGCGTTTATCTCGTCAGGCATCTTGTAGATTCTGAGAAAGGTAAAGTTTCTCAAGTCGGACCGTTTCATAATGAGAAAGAAGCACTAAATACTTGTGTGCATTTCTTGAAAAAAGGAACGTGCTCTTGGCTTGTGAGATGTGATGGATGAAAAACAAGGTTTTGGCGAACTAACGGCTGAAGATTTTGAAGCGGGTGATATAGTTGAGTGGTCTACTTGGGACCAAGAACTTGAACAATGGAACACTCACTATGGTATAATAGTGAGAACAGAGAACAGAATACAGTCTAACAGGGTTGTCTCTATATCTAAAGTTATCCCTATTAATGGTCCTCAAATAGAAAGAGAGTTTTTCACATTGACGCTCAAATTAGTAAATAAACTTTGAGAAACTATTTATATTGATTCTGCTGAGCTTTTTTCGATGATTGATATCTTATCTCCCATGATCAAGAAGTTTCTTCCGTTTGCTAAACAAAGGATGGGCTTCAATATGCCTCCGAGATTGTTTTTAAAAGGCGACTCGGAAAATGCAAACAACCCACTTGGTAAAACTGCTTATTATGATCCGGGGCAAAAATCAATTACTTTGTATATCACAGGGCGACACCCAAAAGATATAATGAGGTCTTTATCTCACGAATTAGTTCACCATTCCCAGAACTGTCGTGGGGAATTTGACAATGCTTCCGAGATGGGTGAAGGATATGCTCAGAATGACGAACACTTACGTGAAATGGAACGTGAGGCTTATGAAGTCGGTAATATGTGTTTCCGAGATTGGGAAGACAGCATAAAACAGACTATTTATTTCGAACATCTACAAAAAGGAGATAAAAAGATGTCTACAAAAGATTGGAAAAACAAAGAGATCTCCACTTTGCTCTCAGAAGCATGGGGTTTCAAATTTAACACTTTAGAGGAGTTCAACGAGTTCAACGGAGCCGGTGAAGTCCAAGAGGAAGAGGTCGAGGCTGCTGCCGAGACTGTCGAAGAGTCCGAAGAGACTGTTGAGGAAGCCGAAGAGGCTGTTGAAGAGTCTTTAGTTACTGAAGAAGAGGAAGAAGAAGAAGAAGAAGAGGAAGAAGAGGAGATGAACGAAGCAGTTGATACTGGTGTCTTCGCTCCCAACCATTATTGTGTACATCATGGCGGTGTTTCCAGAAACGGTTCTATCGAGATGGCTGAAGCTGTTGGTCATAACTTTAACGAAGAGCTTGGTAAGGTCACCCACTATGATATGAAGTTTGAAGACGGCACTATCATGGAAGGCGTTCCCTTCGAAGATATTCAGGTTACCAATGCTAGCTTAGCCGAGGCTCATAAGGGTCACATGGCTGGTAAGAGAGACGACGAAGAGAAAGAGGAGATGGAAGAGTCCACCACCGATACAGAAGCTCTTCGCGAGGCAATCAAAGCTGTTCTTACAAAGCACCTTAAGGGCTAAGACGATGACTGGTAAATATAAAAATCGAACTTAAAAAGATTCGAAATACATTTATCAGACGACTTCTATTATTAGAAATAAGCGAGGATAAACCAATGTCATTAGACAAACAGTGGAGAGATTTTCTTAACGAGAGTGCAGATGATAAAAACATCTTTACCTATATTCAGGGTCTCCAAGAAATAATTTCCAATCTAAAACCAAAGACCATTGCTGAGAAGCGCCGACTTCAGTTGGCTAAGCAGCATTTGCGCGAAGTGAAGAGATTCGCTCGACGAATGGAAAATGATATTGGTGTGCTTCAAGAAAAGCTTAATATTCTAGAAGAATCAGCAGGAAAAGAATAATGGGTGGTGTTGCAGGACATATGGCTCATTTGTCGGAAGATACCGACTTAACGTTCAAAGAAATTGTTGATATCCTCGGCAAAGTAGCAAATGCAGAAATAAAAAATGCAACAGAAAAAGTTGACGGTCAGAATTTGTTTCTGACCGTTGACAATTCTGGTGAAATTAAAACAGCAAGAAACAGCGGCGATATCAAGAAAGGTGGTATGACCACAGATGAGTATATCAGTAAGTGGATAGGTCACCCAGCAGAAAATGCCTTTACAAACGGTTTTAAGGCGGTCTCAGCGGCTTTACGCAAGTTAAGCCCCGAGGATATAGAGGCTATCTTTGCGGACGGTCAGAGGTACGTTAACATGGAGATAATGTATCCTAAGAATCCCAATATTATTTCATACTCTTCTCCAAACATCGTTCTTCATGGCTTGCAATATTTTGGTGATGAAGAAGAAACACCAGAAATGCGTCAACAAACCAAAAGCAAGTTTGTAAAACTTGCCGGTATGATTGATGGCGCCACTGAACAAGTAGGCGAAGAAGAGTGGAGCGTTAATGGTCCAAAACTGGTCGCATTAAAAAATATTGCTGATGGTTCTGCTCTTAAAGACGTTACATCTAAAATCGAGTCATTTGCCGCTCCTGTTGGAATGGATGCAACCATTGGTGACTACGTAAAACTTGTTGTAGAGCAATATGCTGATTCCGTAGGCTTACCACAAGATGTAACTGAAAAATTGACTACACTTATGCTCGATCCTGAAAAAGCAAAAGAACAGGGCATATCTGTCGTACAGTTAAAGAAAGGTTTACCAAAAGAGTTACAAAACACTGTCTCTAACCTTGGTTCTAAAACAAAGACCATGAAGTATATTTCTAGTGTTCTGAAGCCTCTTGAAGTTGCTATTAGTGATTTTGCTATTGAAGTTCTTCGAGGCGTAAAGAGTTACTTTGTGTCCGACAATGACCAAGAAGTAGCACGTATGAGAGCAGAGCTAGAACAGTCTATTGCTTATCTTAAAAACCTTCAAGCATCCGGTGATGAAAAAATGGGTGAGTTGGTCGATCAACAACTTGCAAAACTTGGAGACATTGAAAACCTTGCTTCTTCAATGGAAGGCGTGGTATTTGAATATCCGCCCGGTTCTGATAAGATCTATAAACTAACTGGTGCGTTTGCCATGGCTAATCAAATTATTGGTCGAGCCAGACGTTCAGGTATGACTGAGGAAATGGAAGAAGAACCAGTTGCAGAAGTCAGTCGTCCTAAGACAGTAGCTGTTGTTCCCGGCGCATTTAAGCCGCCGCATAAGGGACACCTCGATATGGTGCGAAAGTACGCAGGTGTTGCAGATGAAGTTATTGTTCTCATCTCCAGACCCACAAGAAGCGGCAGAAGACTTCCAAATGGACGAGAAATAACCGCTGAAGACTCTCTTAAAATATGGAATGTGCTGCTTCGTGGCTTACCAAATGTAAGAGTAGGTATCTCGCCGCATGCATCACCCATTAATGCAGCATATGAATTCATTGGCGACGAAGGTCCTCTAAACTTAGGAGATAAAGTTATATTAGGATGCAGCACTAAAGGTGGTGACTGCAACCGTTGGGCTGGAGCGGCGAAATACATCAAAGATGGTGTCGAGTTAATTTCTGACACAGGTGTTGAACCAACACAACGCGCAAGTGGACAACCATATAGTGCAACAGACTTTAGAAATGCACTTGGGAAACCAGAAAACAAAGCTGAAATAGCCGACTTTGTTGGTGAAGAGAACGTAGATGCTATTTTAGACATCCTTGGGCTCTCAACAGTCGATGAGACTTCTGGTGCTGGTGCTGTTGGAGGATATGCTGCCCCTTTGGGATATGGGTCGGTTAGACCCAAAAAGACCAAGAAGAAAAAGAAGAGTGAATATATAGATTTAAGTTTGATTGATGAAGTTATTGAACTAATTATGAAAAGAGGCATTACAAAATGAACCAGAATGAAGAAACCATTCTCAGAGAGAGTATAAGATCTATTATAAGACATGTCAAGTCGAAAAGACTGGATGAAGAAAAAGAACTTCGACAGATCATTCAAAAAATGATGGACTTTGATTTGCTCGAAGCCCAAACACCAGATGTCGATCCATCACCAAACAAGTCAACTGGTATTAACGTACTTGAGGATCTACTCAAGAAGATTATACCCATTCTGGAAATCGATTACAAGTCCCTGACTACAAGTTCTGACCAGAGAGATTCTTACCGAGCGCATGTTCTTAATGCTGTTGAGAACTCTTTAACACCCGCTAAGTTGAACAACCAAGCTGGCGAAGAAGAAGCTGCTAGTCTTGAAGAAATAGATATTACAGTTGGTGATAATGCCGGCGAAGATAAATTTATCGACATCCGCACTGACGCTGAAAAAGCGGCTGAAGAGGAAAAAGAAGCAGATCCTCGTGATTCTTTTGGTGCCGGCGTTGATGGAGACGAAACTGGTCGTAACATGGCTTATCAGTCTTATAAAAAGGTTGAAAGCAATATCATTGACTCATATGAACTTCTTGCGAACCCTGAAGATCAAGAATTGTTTTTTGATTACTTGATCGCAAACCTTAAGTTGTATTTTGAAAAGTTCGAAGAAGAATTGGCTAGCGAGTTACCGGAACCAACCAACCAAGCATATGATATGGCTAAACAGGAACAGCCGACTGATCAAGCTGGTCCTGACGATATTGAATTAGATTTATAACGGAGCTACAATGCCAACAGCAGATGAACCATCATTTGGTCTCGAAGAACCAGAGGAGTCTTTAGCACTAACTTTTTATCATCTCGATTCTCCACCTCCAGATGATGAAGAAGACGAAGAACTAACTGAAGATGAAATGCGAGAGAAAATAGATCAAGAGACTTACATACGCGCAAAAGCTCTCGCAGAAACAATAAAAACCTATATTGAAGCAAAACTTAATCAGTACGGCGTAGACAGATCTGAATAATTTCATAATTTTAATTTGACAGTTTTCAGAACCACCGTTATACTCAGAATGTGTTCTGCATGTGATAGTTAATTAAATGACAGTACAATCAAAGAAGATCACTACTAAATCTAAAAGTATAATTAAATTACTTAAAGATCAAAATAAGATCAATGATCAGTTATTAGTCTGTATTAATTCTTTATCTCTTGAAGATGTGATAGCTATCAAATTAGAATTGACTGCAAATAACATCAATAACAGACTTTATGGTTTTGATATTTGGAGAGCATTACCTAACGTTGTAAAAGAAGCAACTCTGAAATTTGCTATCTCAACCACCAAGTCTAAAAAAGACGCTTCCAGATTTTTAGGCTTAACATACTTAGAATTCCTAAATATATGTAAGAAGTATCAAATTAATAACTTTTTTGATGCCTCTGATAAGGACTAATATTATGTTAATGACACTGCTAATGACTTTACTTGGGTGTGCTCCAGAAATGCAAGTTGAAGGAAACGACACAGCACTTGGACCACTTCCGTTACCTTTCATAGAATATGGAATTAATAAAACTGATATTTGCAGTCACGATCAATTAGGAGTCACAGTATGCGACTTCAAGTTCAATGATCAAAACGATGAACCTTGGAGACTATATGAGCACAAAGGAAAAGTTATTGTTTTAGACTTCTCGACTGCATGGTGTGGTCCTTGTCAAGTAGCAGGTCACTCTGCTCAGCCGGTTCAAGATGATTATAACGGAGAAGTAGTTGTGGTAACTTTAATGCTAGCCAACGTGTTAAACATGCCTCCAACCTTGGAAGATGTGCAAGAGTGGGCAGAAGATCACGGAAATACCTCATCTCCAGTGTTGCAATCTCCGTCACATCAGGTTATAGATCCAAACGGGATAAATGGATATATTGTTCAGGGATATCCCACTTACATTTATTTAAACAGAGACATGGAAATTCATTTAGGTCACACAGGGTTCAATGAAGAATACATGCGAAACACTATCGACGAGTTATTATAATGTGGAAAGTATATAAAGAACATAATGGTTATGTACAAGGAGAGTTAGTAAGTAAACACTCCTCAGAGGCTGCTGCCCTAAAGGCGGCCGCTAAAAGTATAAAGTTTTCTTTTTCCGAAAAACAAAAAAGAGAGAAAGAAGTAATGATCTGGTTGGATGATGTGAATCATTCTCCAATTGGTATCATAATAAAAAACAAAAGGGGATGATTTGGCTTCGACAGGGCAATGAAGAGGAATAGTGCAAGCAGGTTAGATACGACCTTAACAGTTCAAAA
>Ga0222715_10005776_pt1 | contig 10500 bp, 9 predicted proteins | sample C33_9DmetaG_FD_165056 | JGI IMG/M metagenome (GOLD analysis project Ga0222715, IMG submission 165056) | Estuarine water microbial communities from San Francisco Bay, California, United States - C33_9D | ecosystem: Environmental > Aquatic > Marine > Unclassified | place: USA: California... | reverse complement strand
TTTTTACCTGGGTAACCCCAAGTATTTGGTTGTGTATCCATTTCATTAAATATATAATTAATATTAGGGTTTGTAATTGTTTGTTTTAGTTTATTTTGCCATTGAATATTACTTTCTACAGAATATATTTTTGTTATATTATTTAAAATACTTGCTTGATATGTACTTCCACCTGAACCATATTCAAAATAAACATTTATATTTTTTAAATATCTATAAAACATTTCTATATCATTTTTTCCTAAATGAGGTTGCATATAATATATACATATTAATTTAGTCTAGAAAAATAAAAATATGGGTTAGATCGGCATTTGAAATATTAAAAGGTGTAAAGGGTCTTTAATGTGTTCTTTACATATTTCTTTTATTTTAGTATTGGGAACATAACCAATCTTATTATTATTATTTTTATAGATATTTCATATTCGTTATCTGTTTCTAACTCCATTGTCAATTCAGTTTCATATGTGAGGTCTAAACAATTGTCCTTATAAAAATGAGTTTTCAGGAAAAATTATTTTACTTCCATAAAATTGTTGCGTATAATGACCATAAATAGACATATAATATTTTAGATTATATTATATTATATGTTAAACAAACACACAAATTAAATAAAATGTGTGTTTATTTTTCGTTAAAGATATACTTTTTGGTTATTTATTGAGAACCAGAACCAATCTCCAAAGGAGGTCTCATAAAGTCAGGCTCAATTGTTGAAGAATTCCAAGGTCCTACATTAAGTTGAGGGTTAGGAGGCTCTGAACGTATTTGCAAGTTAGCATTTCTTAAACTTTGTCCGACAGTATCAATACCAACGTGGTATCCGGCTTTAAGCAAGTTCACGTTAGCAAGCTCACCCTTGCCAGAAGGGTTTAATTGAGCCCATTGAGAATTACTGTCCTTGGGTAAGAGTTCGGCAGGATTTTGTATATTAGGTTGAGAGCACGACGAAGGAATTCCAGGCATACTAGTTTGAACACCATTCGCAGATGAGAAAACTTCATTGCCATTAGGGTCAGATGGTTTAACACCAGAACTGGCCTTTTCATTAGTATTCTTGTATTGAGAAGGCATCATGGTGGCAGGTTCTGAACCAGGCAAACCCTTGGCACCTAAATAACCAGCAAAAACACTCACTCCGTATGCGATAATTAATAAAACCACGATGGCTCCAATTCCATAGTCATTCCATAGATTCTTTAAAGAGAGTTTCATTATATAAAATTAATGATAAAATAATTTTAAGAAAACTTATTAATTATTCTAAACAAATATGAAACAATTAAAAACAATCTAATTCACTTTCAGATACTTCATCGATTTCAGCATCAAATTCATTATCACTGTCATCAATATTTTCTAACATATAAGTTTTCTTAATGTTCTTTGCTTCTAAATAAGCTAAAATGGCACTTTTTTTTGCGTCCTTCGCTTTTTTTCTTGCTTCCTTGTATAATTCAAAATATACTTGATTAGGTTTTTTTAGTTGGATAGTTTCTAAATTGTTTTCTAAAGGCAAATCGTCCAAACTTATGTCCTTAAGTTCTTCAACATTTTCCTCAATATTATCATTTAAATCTTCTATTTCTAAATTTAATTCGTCATCTCCCTTTTTAACTTCAATATCAAATTCTTCGTCATTGTTAATTTCTTCTAAAGTATTGCCCTCCAAAATATTATCTATTTCTATTTCTTGTTTATCTATTTCTTGTTCGTCTATTTCTTGTTCGTCTAATGTATTTATATTTTCTAATGATTTTTCATCTATTTCTTGTTTATTAGTTTTTTCTAAATGATTGTTATTTTTGCAGGGTTTATTAATTAAACAATTATCAAATATTGCTTCATCGTCTAAAACCATCATCTGTTTCAGTTCAATGTCTATTTGAAAGTTTCTTGATGTAAATTTAATCCCTTGAATTTCTAAAATTGATATAATGTTTGTCTCACTATTAATGTCATCCATCGTCATAGCATTTTCCTTTTCATTATAAATTTTAATAGACGGCACGTTATTATGATTGTTCTTGACATTAGTTCTTAATAAATAATATTTCCCGGATTTATATACGCGAATTGTAGAACTGAAAGCACTTTCAATGTCGTTTTCTTCTAAACTATTTTGAAACCAAGTATCTCTTCTCTCGTAAATTAATTTTTGACATCTTTCTTCTAATTGTTCAAACCAATTTATAAGGCTTTCTGAGTTCTTATCGAACATTAAATCACAATAATATTTTTTTCCAGACTTAACAAACCCTTGTCTTGTTTGACCTTTACACGTTTGTATATATAATGGTTTCTTTTTGTTTTCTATTTTCGTAAAATAAGCCCCTCCTTGGATGCCTGTAGGATGTGCTAAAGAAAGTTGTGTAAAATCGAATGATTCGCTGGGTTCTATAATATTATCCATATTATTCAAAATATAGAAAATTATTAATTTAATAACACGCATAAAACTCGTTTTATTTTTATTTTTATTTAGTATGAGGGATACTTTAGTTAAACAATGTTTAGATATTTTAAAACGTGACGATATAAAAAATGAATTAAAGATGTTATTAAAACCTATAATTGATTTTATACTTTATGAAATTAATCCATATATTTTTATTACAATTACTTTAGTATTTTTTGTTTTTGTAATGAATTTAGCAATACTTGTTATTCTAATAATGGTTTTACGTAATAAACAAATAGTAAATAATTTTTTTACTTAGTTTAGTTCAAATAATTAATAAAATACAAATATATTTTATTCTCATCAAATTATATAAATATGCCATCACGTAAAAATTGTAGTCATAAAAATTGCACTCGTAACAATTGCGGTCATAAAAAAATGAGGGGAGGTTCTTACACTTCTGCCTCTACTTATGGTGGTTATGTAAATGGTTCGCCAGCAACACAATTCGCAAGAACTTTTGATTCAAATGGGCAATACGCTAGCAGAGCTGGCGCAGAGTATGTAGGAGCTCAGGGACAAGGTGGTCAGACACATAATATGCCAACACAACAAAATTTATCACTTATTCAATCTGCTGGCAGACGCAGAAGACACAGAAAAAGCAGAAAAAGCAGACGTGGCGGTTTTTTTGGACAAGTTATTAACCAAGCAATCGTTCCTTTTGGACTTTTAGGATTACAACAAACTTACAGAAAGAAAAGTAGAGGCGGACGTAAATCTCGTAAACACAGACATTAAATGTTATTTTAGTTTCTTTTCTATTTATAATATATTTTTTGATAATATAAATAGAAAATGAGTTTTGAAAATCAAATACAACAATGGGTTCAACTCGACAACCAAGTTAAGCAAATGAACGAGAAAACAAAAGAATTGAGAGAAAAGCGCAACTCACTTGAAAAAAGTATAAGCAATCATGTTTCTTCGAATAATCTCTCCAACGCGACAGTTAAAATAAATAATGAAAAATTGAAATTTGCTACTACTAAAGTTCCAGAACCACTTACATTTAAGTATTTAGAAAAGACACTTTGTGAAGTTATTAAAAATGAAAATCAAGTAAAACTTATTATGGAACATATAAGACAAAAGAGAGATATTAAATTTGTTCCTGAAATAAAGCGGTTTTCTAATAATTAATTAATATATAAATAAAATATATGAGCGAAATGATTAATTATATAGGAGGAGATGAGTTAGTTTTTAATACAGAACACGGAATTACTTCTGGTGGATTTAGTGTAAATTCCGCAATGTTAAAAAGCGGATTGTCTCCAATACTAACTGTTAATGAACCTTTACAATCTGGTGGTTCAGCACAAGTTTCTGATTTATTTAATAATTTAGCAATACCTAATTGGGCGTTGAGTTACAATATGAGTGGCGGCGAGTATAAAGAGGAGGATAGTGATAGTGATGAGATTTCCGAAGATATACACGATACATTATTAGCACTTGTTAAAGAAGATAATATTAAAAGGAAAAATAAAAAAACCAGAAAATATAAGGTTTCTGGTAAAAAAACAACAAGAAGAAACAAAAAATAAACAAAAATAATATTATTTGTTATAATATTATTTATAATTAACTATTCATTTACACCCTCGCACATTTAAAACGGCACAAAATCCTTTAAAAATAAATGAGTATCAAATTATAACCAATCCATTTATTTCCAATATATTTATTGTATGTAATCACAACAAATATATAAAATTCAATAAAAAAATATATACAAATTTATATTTATTTTACACAACTACCTAACTAATTATATATTTATGCGGTTTCGTCATCTTCTACAATTAACAATTTCTTTTTAGGTTTTACAATTCTCAACTTTTTTACCTTTGGTTTTACTTCTATTTCTATCACTTCGTTTTCTACTTCGTCTTCCTCAACCACTTCATTTGACGACGGATTTTTAATTTGGTTGATTTCTTGGCGTGTTAATCCTATCAACTTGTAAAACTCGTCTTCTGTTATATCCGCAATTCCTAACTTACGAATGTCTGGAAGATATTTGAATGCTTCATTATCTAAAAAGTCTTGTCCGTATTTTGTGTAATGCCCTATGATGTTGATAATTCTATAATCCAACATTTTTTTAACGAGTTCTAATTTGTCCCCTAAAATATAAAACTTGTGATTTCCAGTTAAACTTATTTTTCCTTCATCAATAAACGCCCCAGTAAAACTTGCTTTGTTTGAAATAATAAGTTTGCGTTTATTTGCGTCTGGGTGTTGTTCGGTTGCCTTTTTTACCATTAATCCTTCCTTGATGGTATATGTATCAACCGCCCACATATCTTCTAATGTATATTCAGTTGGTATTTTTGCCTTTGTTCCAGATGATTTTATGGTTTTTGTTTTGTATTCCAATTGTAGATTTCTCGTTTCAATAAATCCAACGAGTTTATTGAATATGCTATGGAATGCTAATGGAATGGAATATTTTGGATTAAGATATTCGGTTGATGTTGTTGTGACTTTTTTACTTTGTATCTCACTAATAATATCGGTTTTTTTATTCGTTGTATTGGGTGTGTTTTGTAGTATAAATAATGAGATTGGAATTTTACCATTTATGGTTGCTAAACTCTTAATATTATCCCACAATTTCAACCAAACAATATGTTTCTCCAACATCTCGTTATGTAATGAATGACTTTTCTTCAACCAACTCAACGGATTAATGAATGCTAAAAACCCATCTGGTTTCAACCATTCAAACGATTTTTCAATAAACTTCGTCCAGATGGTTTCATTTTTATCTCCCAACTGCTTTCCAGTATGAGAACGAATGCCTCCTTTGTTGTATGGTGGATTTCCTAAAATCACATCAAAACTATTGAGTTCTAATCCCCAAACACTTACTATATCCAATTCTAATGTATCGCCTTCATAAAGGTTCAACTTATATTGGTTATTCATATTGAATATTTGATGAATAATAAACACATTTTTCTTATTTAATTCGCTCATATACAACATATTTTCTATGATATGTTTCTTGCGGTCTTCGTCATTTGGTATTTGTGTTTTTAATCCTTCCATCAGTTTCAAATAAACCGCTACTGGAAAATTACCCATACCAGAAGCAGGGTCAAACCATTTGAAACTTGGTTCTGTAAATATACTTCTTCCGTGTTCCTTAATATAATGTTTATCTAAATTATCCAACTTTTCAAATACTAAGCACATAGGAGTAAATACTTCGCCGTTTTCTTGCTTCTCTTTTTGCTTTGGTTTCAAACAACTTTCAATTAGTTCCAACAATTCTTTTGGTTTATCTATTAAACTTTGTAAAGACATCTTAAATTGTATTGATATATTATATATACAAGAGTTCTTTCTAATATATTTTCCTACAATTGCTTCAATCAATTTTATAATATCTGGTTTATTCCACCAGATAAACGACTGGTCTTGAAATACACTCAATAATGCTGGACTGGTCTTAATCACATTTAACATTTCTAAAATATCTTTGTGTTCTGTATTCATAGTCAAAATACAAATCAACGGAATAATAAATGGTAATACATCTTTGGTAAGGGAAATATCGGTATCTTTATTATCTTCTGTGTCTTCTGTATCTTTATCTCCTCCATCTTGTTTTATTGTTTCTTTTCCAGTTGGTAATGCTTCTTCGCTTTCTTCGTCAAACTTAACTTTTACATTTACTTTCTCATCACCAATAGAACTGGTAAAATACTGGTTCATCATTTTTTGGTCTTTTGTATCCATATCAATAATGCTTTCTTCAATTTTTTTCAACAATATTTTTAAGTTATGTATAGGGTCTGCTTTCCAAATATGTAAGAGTTTTTCAACCAATTTTGTCTTATTCTCTTTTCCTTGAAATAAATCACTATCAATATTTATCAAATTATTTTCTACCAGATATGTTATTTTCTGCTCTACATTCAAATCTTTTTTATACACATTATAATCCAAACAAGTATTTAGAACTCTGGAAATATTCAAATCAACCACAAACCCCATTTTTTTAATTCCATTATTTATTTTATCGTTGTCACTATTATTGATACTTTCAGTCATACAACGATACATCATTTGGATAATCTTATCACTTGAAACAATATCATTAAACAGAAATACCACATCTACAAATGGTAATGTAATTCCCAAGGTTAATTGATTTCCCGCTAATAAAATCAATCCATCTTTTCCTTCTTCTTTTGCCTTCAATTCCCAATTTTTTATTTCTTCTTTGATGTCTTTCAATTTATACTCTTTTTTAGAATTCACAATTTTTATTTCATAATTTTTAAGGATACTATTTTTCCCCATTCTATCTTTCAAATGTTCGCTTACTTTATTAATCGTCATATTTATTCCAAAAGGTAAGAACCATAATTGACTTGTAAAATCTCCATTATTCAATCGTGTTCTGCTATTCTTTTCAATAGCAATTCGTTTTATTCTTCCAAATATAGATAAATCTTTTTTAGGGTAATCTTGTTCCTTATTGCTTCCAGTAATATATCTCAACATCGTATCAACTTCATTTGGAAAATTTCCACTTAAAAGTGTTCCATTTGAAAATCCATACGAAGTATCTTTAATTTGTTCTTTGATTACTTCAAACCTTTTTCTATCCATCATATTTGTAAGAATATGTAAATCAGGCATTTTATCATAAATACTTAATAATTGTTCTTTATTTTCTTCGGTTAAGAACAACAATACATCTTCTCCGTGTTTTTCTACTAATCCTTGAATATTTCGTTTTTTACATAATTGTTCGTCTTCAATATCCCAATAAAACTGACATTCCAAAGGAATATTCCATTCACTTAAAGGTTTCGCATATGTTGCGGTTAAATATAATTTTATAGTTTTTGACGACGAGTACGATTGTAAAATATTTTTAGACATTAATGTTGTTCCGTGAAAATGGTTCTCATCAAACACGATAAAATCCAATTTGAGTTGTTGTATTGCTTCAACTTTTTTTTCACATACATAATCATCTAATAATTGTTTGCTTACAATAATAATATTATTTCCTTGAAGAACCATCGTTTCAAAATCAGTTCCTTTTTTAATTTCAACAATATTTATTCCATTAAAATCTATAAACTTATGAAACAAATCATCGGTGAATTGAGATAATGTTTCTCTTGGTGCTGGTGTAATAATTAATCCATTTATTACTCCAAATTTTTTATGGTATTTAATAAACAACCCACCAACACAATAAGTTTTTCCAGACCTCGCTTTTGCTCCTAATAATAATTCCTTTTCTCCTTCATCAATTCTTTCCATTTGTTTATATGTAATTAAATCTTGATGAAAACGCTGTTGTAAAGGAACTTTCTCATTACAAAATTTAGAATTCACTTCATTAATTGTAATGTCTTGTATAGAGTGTTTGAGATTTTGAAAACATATTTCTAAATCTTCCAAATCTAAAATGTGATGGATATTTTCTTTTATATAATTGTTTGTTGCTTGACTTGAAGTGATTATATTCATTACTTTTTGTTTATTATTCACAACAAGATAAATATCACATTCTTTATATTTATGTGAGTGTTGTTTTACAATTGCTAAAATTTTCTCAACATCGTAATTATCAATAGATTTTTTACTATCATCTAAGTAAAACTTGGAAGATATAAAAACCCATTTCCCATTATTTTTATTTTGTAAAGTAATATCACTTGAACCTCCTTTTCCTTTGCTAAATACAGATATATCTCGTAAGTAAATTTCTAAATCCGCCACTTTTTTTAATTTACAAGTATTAATATTTCCTTCATAATGGTCGTAAATATCATTTGGTAAGATGGAATAAAATCCAAATTTAATGATAATATCCCATACTTTTTCAAATACATTACCTCTTTTAGATTGCGTTTCTGCCTTTGTTTTACCATTTACAGATTGTAAAAGTTCGTCAAAAGTAGAAACTTGTTGTATGCGTTCAAATAATTCAATTCCGTTCATTCTTGATTATAGTTTAAGTATTGTAGTATATTTATTATTGAATAAAAACAAATCAATTTTTTATTCAATTTTATACATCTTTATATAGTTTTAGTTTATGTTTTCGTGTTGATGGTTTTCTTGTATATTCTGTTTTTTTAGTTGTTCCATAAGCATATTCAAAATAATTTTTATAATTTTCTGGTTTTACTTTTTCTATTGATGTATCAACATTTTTTGCTAATTCTTCAAAACTATTTACATTTCTTTTCTTTTTTATGTATGTTTTTATTTGGTTAAAATAATTTTCTATTGGCGAATTAGTCATAGGTGTATATGGAATAGAAAATAAATATTTATTACCGCTTTTTGTAATAGCATATTTTACCATTTGGTTATTATGACTTTTAGCATTATCTAAAATTATAAGATGGTCTTTGTATTTGGGAAATATTTGAGTTTCTAAAAAATCAACCATTCGTTCTTGGGTAGTTCCACCCTTTTCATAAAATATTTTTCCAACACATTTTTTATTATTGATTGCTAATAATAATGTAAAACTACGAAATACAAAATTATTATTTGTTTTTATTACACAACGCTTACCAATATAACATCTACTATATGCTGGTTTCAAATGCGAACCAACCGATGTTTCATCTAAACAAATAATTTTATCAATTGGATATTTGCTAACTTCTTTATAAAAATCATTCATTTCATTTTCTTTATTTGTAGGTTTCTTGTATCTTTCTTTTGGAAAATGTTGATGCCTTGTTCTTTTTCTGGTTCTATTATTAGCACGAACAACTCTACCTAAATGTTGTCTTGTAATATCAAAATCCTTGTATTTATTTTTCATTTCAAATAATAATTCGTCCATAGTAAGTTGTTCGTTTTTGTCTATCATACCTAACGCAGTTTTAACTTGTTCTTTTTTGACTTTATATGATATTGGTTTTCTATTACGACGAGTAAGATTTTTATTGTGTTGGTAATTATAAACCCATACTTTTAGTGTAGTTTTCTTACAATTAAAAATTTTACAAACTTTATCCATACTTTCATTATTATTCAAATAATACTGAACGGCAGAAGTTTTATAATCAATTCCCTTATGTTTCATATAGTAAATTTAGAAAATAACACTTATATTTTGTGCCGTTTTAAATGTGCGAGGGTGTATATTAAAATGACCCCCACGTGTTATAGTTAAATGGCGATACTAATATTTCATCTACTTTATTTTTCCAGAAGTCGACACGCTTTTGAAAAGCTAAATCCTTTGCTGTTTCTGGATATGGGGTTGTAGCCTTCATTAAGTCTTCTTCTTCAGAGGTTATTTTGGGTTTGTTTCCATAACAATTTACACCAAACTTTATTTCAGGGTTGGCTATATAACCACCATTTATGCCGGTACGACCACAATCATTTTCGTGACCTTCTATGCTTTGTAAATTATCGTATGTTTTTTTTTGTGTTGGAAAAAGTGCTAATTGGTCTGCGGACCAACCATAATTACACCACTCGGCACCATTATTATAAGCTTTTTCAATTTGGTCATATGATGCTAAATCGGCACCATATGCGGTACATAACGCCTTCGCATTTTCATAATTATAATAATTACCGGGAATATTAAATACTTGTTTTTTGAATTTTATCTCTGGAACCGGTGTAGCTTCATATGTGCTTTGGTCAACCACAATATCAACCTTTGCGTTTTTAGTGAATAAACCCTGAACGTACGCGGTTACATTTATACTAAAAAAATATTGAAAAGCATTTACAATAATTAAAACGACTAAAATTGCTACAATAATGCCTCCCATAACCTTAGTTCCGCTACCATTTTCATTTCCTAAACTGGATGAACCGCTTTCTAAAGATGAAGAAAAAACATAATATGATACTACCACTAAAAATATAATAATAAAAACTACAGGGTTCAAAATATAACTGTTTAAATAATTATACATATTTACTGGATCTGTTGTTGATGTTGTATTCACGACCTCCATTATAATATATAAATAGTTAAAATAATATATTATAATATAAATTTATAC
>Ga0222715_10005775_pt1 | contig 10501 bp, 22 predicted proteins | sample C33_9DmetaG_FD_165056 | JGI IMG/M metagenome (GOLD analysis project Ga0222715, IMG submission 165056) | Estuarine water microbial communities from San Francisco Bay, California, United States - C33_9D | ecosystem: Environmental > Aquatic > Marine > Unclassified | place: USA: California... | reverse complement strand
AAAGGTCAACCCCTAATTAATGGCCTCATACACAGCTTCACGAACGGCTGTATCAGTGGCTTCACCCATGTTCTCACCATAGCTCAGCTTGGTCAATTGGTGGTCTGCCCACACAAATGCCTGCTCAGCGCCATCATGCTCTTTGAGCTTGTTGGCTGCATCCACGATACGACCTACCAACTCATTACCTTCTTTTGAAAACATGCTATACATAATCGCTCCTTTATTGTTTAATATAAGTTATATTATAGACTCAGTTGTCCAATCTGTCAACCAAAAAGATAGATTAAAAATGCAAGGCCTGCTATCCACGGAGCGAACTTCCACCCCAGTTTGATACTACCGAACAGAACGGCAGCAAAGACTCCTGCTACCACTCCGAACTGAACCACAGGAACCAATGCTTCTAATGCTTCAAACATTACGCTGCCTCCCTCTGTTTATAGGGTGTGGTCTTCTTGCCGGTTAAAGGACTTACCCGGTAGGCAGTCTCCTTCTGGAACTGCTGGTAGTCCTCGTCATCACTGGCCATACCCGCCAACCAGTCTGACTCAGTTTCCCAATGACATGGAAACTCTTTCCATCCAATGCCATTCTCGCTGAACGCGGCCATTACGAATGCAACCGCATCCTGCTCACGCTCTACATCACTAACGATGTAGGTAGTGCCACCCTTGAATTTCCAATAGTGCTGGTTGTCCTCAAATGCACCGCTCTCTGCGTGTGCACCATAGTTTTCCATGCCCTGTGTCATTACTACAAAATTTGTCATCTAGTTCGCTCCTTTGTTTCTAATTATACTTACAGTATACCACATTTTGGATAGAATGTCAACCCCTAATTAAAAGTTGATTTAAAAAACTTGTCCCAAAACTCGTTCCACATCTCGCCTACGCCTTCTTCAATAGCGTCCGCATCAATGTATTCTAGCATGCCTCTTTCGTTTGCTAGTTTCAAAGCGTAGATCTGTGCTTCGCTCTCTGTAGCACATTCTTTAATCTGTTCGCTCACATCGTCCCAGAGTTTCTCCTCTAGGTCCATAATCCATTGTCCTGTCTTGCTCATTTGCCCTACTTTCTAATTGTTATACTTACAGTATACCACATTTTGGATAGAATGTCAACTCCTATTCTACACATACTCCGTGGTCTGCTTCCTGCTGTGCTACACGGGTTTCTACGAAATCCCACACATTGTCGCCCTTGTAAACGTCCAATACCAACCACTGCCCGCTGGCATCCTGTAGGTAAAAGAACTCAACTCCGCCAACGTGGAAGTTCTCAGTATAGTCCTGGGCGTCCTTGTAGATGTGACTGCCCTGACCTGACTCACCACGATCACGTCCATAGAACATGCACCAGTTCTCGCTGATAGGCAGCTCTGGCTCGTCGTTGTATTTTGCGTCGAATGGGTGATACTCGCCTATCTCTTGACGTAGGCTGCTCAACGAACCTTCTGCTAGTAAACGCTGAGTCTTGTCCACAGGGTAGTGGTTCATTAGGATCTTACCGTTGTGTGCAGGATAACCATCCCAATGACAGTATACTGCTTCGATAGTTCCGTCTATTTTCTTAAAACCAATTGCTGATCTTGTAGCCATTTATTCGCTCCTTTGTTTAATTGTTAAGTATATTATAGGGCCTTTTATCCAATTTGTCAACCCCTAATTAGTCTAAATCGCACACCCATTCGTTGGATTCGAACTTGGCAACCAATGTGTCACCTGGGAAGTAAGGGTTATCAACTACAGCGTTAGGAGCACCAGTGAACTCACACACTGTAAGGTTCTTGAGTGCTACAGTCTTATAGCCTTCGTCTGTTCCAAAGCCACGGTTTACAAAGTGTACATTCAAAGTTGTCATTGTCGCTCTCCTTATTAACTGTATCCAATATAGCATACTCTTATTGGGTTGTCAACCAAAAAAAAGCCCTGGGTGCAAACTTTTTTAGTCTACAATCCCAGGGCTTAAACTAACGTCTGTTCCGGGAGCGAATCGGTTAAGACGTTAGTATGTCCTCAGCAAGGATACTCTCTGGAGTATCAACTTCAACTGTGGACGGTGTGTCCTGCTTCTCTGCAGGATTCTTTTTGGCCGTGTAAGCAATAGCGGCTTCAGTAGCCTCATTGCCTTTAGCAAAACCAATTTCTACGAAGTGGTTCGCAATCTCACTCTTACTCATTTCGTATGGGAGATTGATCAGGTTAATATCTGTATGACCGTTCTTAGCCAAGATCTTGACCCTCATACTGTCATTACAGAACCTTAATTTAGTTTTTCCTGAAGGGGTAGTTGATACGCCTGCTACGGAAAATTTCTTATTTGTACTCATAATTGCCTCTCTTTGTGTGTGTGTTAGTGACAAATGTCACATTGTTATTATAACAGTTTCTATCCATTATGTCAACCAGTTTGTCCTGGATTGGTTAATATTTGGATAGTCACCGCCTGCGTCTCACCAAGCTCTGATATGAACTCATCGTCCATAACCAGCTCTTGCATATGTAAGTCGAGCAAGTGCTCTACTCGTTCTAGGTCAGCCTTACCTTCTGACGCACACTCAATATTGAATGTGAACGAGTATCTTCTTTTGGCTTCAGGCGCTTCAGACATACTCAGCCTCTGCTTTGGTGTCCTTTGCTTGAAGCTCAAAACCTATATTAGTAAGCAGGCTCTCTGCTAGATTAGGATAGCGTTCTACCATCTTCTCTACGACCGATTCAACTTCTTTACGGTCAGCACGAGCCAAACTTTCAACGATTAAATCAACCTTCTGCATTAGCCAACTCCTTTCGCTTTTCTAAACTTTCATTGATCCATTCAGACAATTCCTCAGGTTCTTGGTTCTCCTTAGCCCATTCGCTAATACCAAACGCCTCATCAATGTCTTCTGGTATTTCGGCTTCAATAGCCTTAACACTGTCTGAGATTTCATAGTAATCATCTACACCATCTTCCCATTTACCACAGAAAGCACAACCGCCTTCGTAATACATGGACTCTAGGTGACAGTCATCATTGTTCTGAATGAAGTGTTCATAAGCACCAAGTGGTGGTCCCCATGCACTGTCAAACGCCCCTGTGATCACACTCGTTCCATCGTTGTTATGTTCGATCTCAAGTTGATCAGGAGTTGCGTCCCATTTAGTTCCCCAGTTAGATGTGTTCCAATCATACCAGTTAGGTATACCCTTCTCGGCACAATCCTTGCGTTCCTTCTCTCCTAGGTCGCCCTTAAACATATCTTCTGGTTGAGGATACAGTGCTGAGCATAGTCCGTCCATGGACTCGTCATTTACCGTATCAATTATCTTTTGCATCTTCTCAGTTGGACCTGAGATAGTGATATTATTATTGCACCAGTTAGGCATTAGCAACCTCCTGTGGTGTAATTTGATAACCGTAGCACCAATGCCCGTTATCTAGATCGAATACGCAACGATCCTTCAGGTCAACCCATACCTTATCAACATGGATGCCTTCCTTCTGGCCTTCAGCCTTGCACAATTCGATCGATTTCACTTTGGCTTCACCAAACTTGCTATCAACCTTTGTGCCTATTTTAATCAATTGTCTCATATGCCTTTGCTCCTTTTGCCTAATTGTTATATACATAATACTATCTTTTATCCAATCTGTCAACCTTTTTCTGTACCCAAATCGGAAAATAAATCTCATTCACTGCCTGTTCAAATTCAGAGCGGGTGGCATGTCTATAAGGACTGATGTTACTAAACCAACCAGGTGCTGCGACTTCTTTGCCTTCGTAGTGGATCTCATGCCAGATCTTACGATTGTCGGGCTCAATGTCGTCCCATGGTTCGTATGTAAAGCCTTTATAGTTCATGCTCTTACCCCTTAACCTTTAGTCGGATGTCTGTTCGACAATCACCTTAGCACCCTCATTGAGTGCTTTCTTACCTGCGTCTGTCCAGCCTGTGATGTCGCCTTCCAGATACATAAAAGTGATTGCGGATCCGATCAATGCAAAAATAACTGCCTTGAACATTACGCCTCCTGACTAGTAAGCATAGTCGCAGGCACCCTGTAGCCTCCTACGGGCGTGTCTACAACGATATACTTTCGGTTGATTTTTCGTATAGTGCCACCTACTGGTACACCCTTACGATTGGTAAATTGAACTTTCTCGCCAACGATGAACTGCCTAACAGCCGTTCTTTCTAAGTATTGACGCTTCAGCTTAACAGCCTCTACGATTAGATTGAGATCCTCGTTGGTCTTAATAGTGTGAATCCCAGTAATTAAGTCTTGTATTTTATTCATGCCTTACGCTCCTTTGCCTTATTATACTTACAGTATACCATCTAACAGCCAATTTGTCAACCCCTAAATGACCTGCTTAACAGCGGGGTCTGGGCTACTTATTGAGCCCACCCATCATAAATTTTGCCATTTTAGCATTAGGTATGCTGTCTGCAACATCGCCTGTGTCAACGCTGTCTATCCAAGCATTAGCCAACATAGCCATTGCATCCTTACGACTGATCCTACGATACTCGCAATTGAATAGGGTTAGGCCTGTGAAGGTGTATATGCATCGCATCTGCTTAGAACGCCTACTGCCTCTGCTCTGGAAAGTGATAGCCTGGCTATCCTCTTTGGTGTCTCTAGCCTGCTTAACCATCTGATCGCATATAGCCTTAGCCAGCGACATCCCTACGGGCTTGTCTGCATCAATCTTAGCCTGCCTCTCAGCCTCTTCTCTTTCCTTCTGAGCCTGCCTGTCAGCATCGCCGATCTTTCTATGCTTCTCAAGTTCTGGAATCGAGTTCTCCAACTCTTCAATTTTAAGGATAGCCTCGTCCATGAAAGACCTTAGGTCTATTAACGAATCCTTTGCTGGGACATCTTCGTCCCTACCCCATCTTGGGATCTCATAATCGATCTGCCAATAGTTATCTGGCTTACTTCCCCAGCCTCTCTTATACTCACAGTTTATTGTGAAATGCTCGTTGTTATAACCCTTCAATGGGTACTTGATACAACCTCTGCCGTTATATCCGATAACACTGATCGGATCGCTATGTTTTATATCCCTTCTGCTCATATGCCTTTGCTCCTATATTGCCTTATTATATTATTATTATACCTTCTACTATCCAAAATGTCAACCCCTAAGTTCAGCATCTTTTTCGTAGATTACTGTCTGTCCAAAGGGCGATTCTGCTCTCTCATTACCCTTAACGACAAACAATGTGTCACAGTAGTTCTCATCACCCCAGCTACCCCAAGGATAACCATCTGTGAACATGATGAACTTCTTAGGCTCAATGCCATTCTCTTTCATGAAGTCCCAGTTGACCATAAACTCTGTGCCACCGCCACCTTTGGGCTCGTATGTCTCAATGCCGTCTCCATGGTCTGCGGCGAACTCAGCATAGTTGTAGACCTCTGTATCGAAGCACCAAATCTTTACATTGTAATCTTCGTATTGGTCCATGATGCCTTTTACTTCTGTTAGGAAGACTGTCGCATCGTCTAAGCCAATGGATCCACTCATGTCAATTGCAATCGCTACATCAATGGTCTCATCGTTCTTAAGCCCAGGAAGGATTACACCACTTGCCCAACCTTTTCTGCTAGGACGGCTAAAGGAGTAATCGTTTCTCACCAAGCTCTGGATATTCATTCTAAGGATCTCACGCCAGTTCATCTTAGGCTCAGTCAAGTCCTTAATCAATCTCTGTATTGCCGCAGGAGTCTTACCAGCACCAGCCGCCGCGGCACTCTGGATCATAGCCTCTTTGATCTCATCTTTGATCTTCTGCTTTTCTTCTTTGCTGAGGACTGGCTTGCCCTTCTTGTCCTTTCCGTTCTCATCGCCATCATTGCCACCGCCTCCGGTGTCCTCATTGATGTGATCGTCGAGCAAATCACCTAGTTGCTCCATCAACTCGTCCATACCAATCTTATCAGCTTCTTCGTATAGACTGTCGTAGATCTCTTCCCAAGCAAGACCTCTATACTTAGGATCCAAACAGATCTTCACCTCGTCGATCACATCTCCAATCTTCTCATCTTTTAGAATAATGTTGATGGCATAGTCCTGAGCGATATTGCAGAGCTGTCTATCTCTGCTACCTGCTCTACCAAAGTGATCAAAGACACAATGGCCTATTTCATGCCCAAATAGGAATTCTAATTTCTTTGTGGATAGTTTCTCTACGAAGTCTTTATTGTAGAAGAAGTTTCTGCCGTCAGTTGCGGCAGTTGGACACCATTCACTGGCGTCAATCAGCTTCATTCTAGTTGCCATATTGCCAAAGAATGGAGCCTTCAATAACAGGCCTACCCTTGCGGTAGTTAATTTCTCTTCTGTCTGGTTCATGTTCGCTCCTTAATTTCTAACTTTATATATACATTATATGGTCTCTTATCCAATATGTCAACCCCTAAATTACCCCTAAGGGTGGGCCAGGGAGCTGAAGCCCTGACCCAAAATGCAAGGACGGAGGTCAATCCACATCCATTGCATTCATTACATATTTGCCGTATCTTGAATGGAACTCTTCAAAGCTCTTCATCTTCGAAGCATCCAATGGCAAATCGTAATTTGTTAAGGCTGTCTTCGCACCCATAACAACCAGCTCAGTTGGGAAGTTCTTCATCATGTATTTGAAGAAACAGTCAGCCATCTTATCCCAACCTTGCACCTTCTTGTCCGCTCTGTCCTTCAATTCATAACAGAGTGAAACAGTCAGTGAATACATCGCTGAGATCTCTTTGATCTCTAAATCCTCAACCTTGCCATCTAGGATGTCATCAGCCTTCGGAAGCTTCGATGCAATCTTACGGTGAGCCATAAACTTCACAGCCAGGCCATCACCTACCGCACCCGACACTAGATTTGTCAGTGTCTCGGTATCAATCTCTTCGTCATAGACCATGTCCGAAACAAAAGACCAAGAACGCGGAGTTGCGAAACTCTTGCTTGGGCTCTTAGGATCATAGTCATACAAGTCCTGCTTGGCAAAGCCTACATAACCTACCACCTCTTCGTGGACACGGTTAAGGGTGGCCCAATCCAACCAATCCTCAAATTCTACCTTCATCTCCAAGTGGACGAATCTGTTCGCCAATGGAGCAGGCATTCTAAATGTCACTCCCTTGTCGCTGTCTCTATTACCAGCGGCCACAATGTCAACGCCTTCAGGCAATACATAAGTCCCAACCCTACGGTTAAGAATAAGTTGATATGCCGCGGCTTGGACTGCCGGTGGTGCTGAGTTCAGCTCGTCTAAAAACAGGATTGCCTTACTGGCAGGATCTGTTGGAAGCTCTGCCGGTGGTGCCCACGTCATTGTAGACGTATTGCTATCGAAGTAAGGAATACCCTTGATGTCCGTAGGTTCCCATAATGCCAACCTCACATCAATAACCTCTCGGCTAGTGTCTGTGCCTATCTGGCTTACAAGATCCGACTTACCAATCCCTGGAGGACCCCATAGGAAGGTTGGACGCTTCATCTTGATTGCGAAAGCTATTGCTCTCTTGGCCGCTTTTGGACCCATTTGTCTAATACTGATATCGCTCATAATTGACCTCTCTTTTTGTTTGTTTCAGCTTATATTACTATATTAAGGTCTATTAGTGTATTTGTCAACCCCTAATTTACCTTTTCCTACAATTAAAATCTACTCCTTTTTCCTAATTGTTATATACATTATACCTTCTACTGTCCAATCTGTCAACCCCTTTTTGGATTATTTCGGCCAAAAAAATAGGCACATCAGTGTGTGCCTACCCAAAAATCTGCCCCGGGAGCGAATCGGGTTGATTAGATTTTTGTATCTCTTATCTTTAGATAGTGTCTAAAGAAAGTCCTTTTGCCTTCGCCGCATAACCTAATGCAACGATTTCACGTGATGGTTTACCCATTACATACTCAGTTACCTTCACGCCGTTACCAGCTGTTCTAGTGTTTGAGTATACAGCATAACCTGACTGGCGGATGCGTGATGCTTCAGCTGCCAAGTTACCTACACCCATAGTCTTTGCTTTCGCAGGTGTTAGGGCTTCGCCGTTATACAAGGCATTAAATACCTTAAAAGTTTTTGTTTTAGGATTAAAACGTTTCATATTATCTCCTTTTATGATGTTGAGCCGATTAAATCTTTTCAACTATTACATTATTATAAGACCAATTAGTGTCAATGTCAAACACTTATTTGTCCAATTTATTAGCGGACGCCTTAGCCGCACCAAGTAGAATGACCGTAGCCACCCACGTCTGCCAAGTATAGCCTATGCCCAATCCAAAAAGGATGTTCATTGCCCATACAATTAGGAAGGGTCCTGCTACTAGTAGCCCTAAGGCTACCAGCACCATCGCCGGTCCGTAACGGGTTGGACCGTCTTTCATTATGCCCTCCCCGTCTTCATTACAGTCACCTCAGCCATCTCTTTCCAATTGTTCGGAAATGACTTTCGAAGATCTGCAATCTTCAGAACAGTTCTCAAGCTCAGCTCTCTCAACTTCTTCTTCTGATCGTCGATGAAGTTGATAACCTCGTCTTGCTCTCCGTTCTTGAATTCATATGATTCAAGCATACCGTCTTTCACAATCTGCTTGATCCTTAGAACCTTTTCTCGTTCTGTGTCCATCTGTAGATCAATATAGTGACATCTACTCTCTAGAGCCGCTAAATGGTCCTGCAATTTCTTGCTCTTGACATGATCGAACTTGATGTTGGTGATAAAGATCGCACCAGCCTTGAATTCAAAGCTACCTGGAACTCCTTCGTTACGAAGCTTGGAACTGTCTGTGTTCCAGTGAATCATTCGCTTCGTGCTAGAGTCCAGCGCCGCCTTAAGAATGTTCAACGATAAGTCGTCTAGCAATACTGAGTCACAGTCATCAAATACAACCACATTGCCTTTGTCTGCATACTCGTAGAGCTTACAGTAAAGTCCTATGGCTGACATTGCACCCTTGACCACTTCATACTTGGGCTTTCGTTGACCCATCAAGTTGAACAGGTCTTCTTTGTGAAGCACCTTGTCAACACCAAAAGATTTACCAACGCCTGGAGGGCCTGTAACGATCATCGCTCGCACCGTGCCTTCTTTAACAGCCTGGGTCATATCTTCTAGGATGTCAAACCTCTTACGAGTTCGTTCAATGATCTCATCATCTGTTTCTTCTCGCTTCTTGGCTGACTTGCCTTCTTTTACTAGTGTGAATGCACCCTGGTCACATTTGACCCTGATGTTCCTAGTTGGAAAGCCTGGCTGGTATGAACCATCTACGGTCACATAACCAATACCATCGCTACCATGTTTCCAATCTTCTACAAGTGGAAACTCCATGTGCTTAACGTCAGTTGGGTTACCACGGATATTGTAAAAGCCGCTCTGTGTGAACTTAATCATTTTGTTATTCGACATATTTTTCGCTCCTTTATTTGTCATTGTCTATACAGTATACGATCAATAAGATCGTTTGTCAACCCCTAAATAAACATTTGACGCAATTTAATTTCATCTACCTTTTCAAAGCCCATGCTGGCCACTATATATAACTGTCCATCTACCCGCATATGATCGCCTACGCTGGTGCTTCGGTGCCCACGTCCATGTTGGATAGGCTTGACAACTTCAACAGTGTCTGAGGCATCCGCCCCAATCTTGAGTGCCCATGACCCATCTACATTATTAGTGTATCTGAATGCATGTTCCAGGGCCTCATCAACGACCGCATGTGGTGCAGCCACGTTGGCTACATGTTCTGCTTCTTCTTCAAAAGCACTGTGGATAACTTCAATCTGCATATTTTCGCTCCTAATCTCTAACTGTTATATACAGTATAAGGTCAAACGTTATATATGTCAACCCCTCATTTGCCAAAAAGAGAGCAAAAGAGCAGAAAGATTACGTGCCACATGTTACGCATGGCGGGCAAGTTGCAGCAGCAGCAGCGCAGCATATGCATTTAAATTGGTTGCATTTTGGACAAAACTAGTGTATACTGTACAGTATAAACAATTGCAAAACGGAGCGTAACATGCAACAACTAAAAACTATTAATAAAACTACAACTGTAGCTGTGGAAAGTGTACACTGCGACACACTGTATGCTGTAGTACAAAATGCGTACAACAACTTAACACTTATAGAATGCGACGGCACAGGCAGCAGCTACTTTTGTGCAACTGCAAACATATATGCGCAACTTACTGCTGTGTATGCAGCACATTGTGACAGTGACGAGTACATTGCACTTAGTACTATAATGGAAGTTTTTGCTGACAACATTACGTATTATGACGAGGAGGATATGTACACGCAATGTGTTGCTAACACTGCAATGCAGCATGTTAAGCTGTTAGACTACGCATATTTAAGTAACTAAGCAGCGTGTGCAGCGTTGCTTTAAACGCTTTAACACTTTAAACAAAAAAGCAGCATTAAACGTTTAAGTCTAATGCTGCTTCCCCACCTTCTTAACACGCTGCTGTGTTAAAGGGTGTTCTCCTTTGTTG
>Ga0222715_10005774_pt1 | contig 10502 bp, 10 predicted proteins | sample C33_9DmetaG_FD_165056 | JGI IMG/M metagenome (GOLD analysis project Ga0222715, IMG submission 165056) | Estuarine water microbial communities from San Francisco Bay, California, United States - C33_9D | ecosystem: Environmental > Aquatic > Marine > Unclassified | place: USA: California... | reverse complement strand
CGGCGACACCCTCACAGCCAGAAGTGCTGTATCTGCCGGCGATCCAATAATGATCAAAGCGGCGGTTGCCACAGACTTGGCCACATTAGCGGCATCAGTAGCGGCAGGTTGTCCAAACACCACAGCAGTTTCAACATCAGCAACACTCCAAGCACCAGCATCAAGTTCGACTTGGTATGGCACATTCACTACACAGGTATCGGCCACTTTTGCGTCGGCGGACGCGATGCGTTTCTTTTTCAACGCAGGCGGTAAGATCAGGATTGATCCTGTTAGGACCGGTAACGGTGGTACGGATGGTGTGTCTGGCAAAGACACAGCATGGGATTCGGTCTACAACGCGGTGGGAAATTTTGACATAGCGGCCACGACCTGTTTAAGATCAGGGACAGGAGAGACACAGACCACATTCGCCAGCACAACAGGATTCCACGATCTCACAACGGCATACACAGAACTTTTGGTGATCACGGATGCGGACTATCCATACACTTCAAACAACTTCAAAATTGAGGCAAAACTGGATGCGGCACCAGGTACAGCAACAATAATCACGATACAGTGCACCTCCACGGATGGTGCGGCGGATTTCACCTTCAGTGATGCTAGTGCTGACAACACAGCCTATAGGAACGGTACTCACGAGCACAGACTGATATCTGTAGACACCACAACAGCGGCTGGGTTGGCAAATGCCTATGCGCCATCAACAACAGCCACGGTAAGTAACAGCACATCATAATTTTTACCGGTTGAAATCACTCCATAATTACACTATAATTGTGTTATGGAAATCTCCGATCTAAAAAAATTATCTGACAAGTCATACGATATAGCGTTGGCCAAGCAGAACGCTCTAGAAAAAATCAAATCGAGGATGTTGGTGGCACACGACGGACACCTTATCAAAGCAGATGCAGAAACGATCAATCTAATAAAAACTCTATCAGAGGACAGGAAAGAATTGGTCATACTGGATGTGAATGACAATCCCTTGCTGGTTAAAGATCCACAGGCACTATTGGAAGTGCTCAAATCAAAAAATCAAGAGGTGCTGAATTCGTATCACCAGATATACCAACAGTTCTCAAAGTTGAGGTAGCCTATGAAAAAAGGTGTATTGGTTTTTTGCATAAACACTGATGTCTACAGGTATGACAAGATAGCGGCCAAGACGATTCCGCTGTTGAAGAAAAATCTAGGTTTGCCTGTTACCCTAATCACAAACTTCGAAACCTTCAAGTTGCTACCACCCTTGGGTTGGCTTGACTACAGATTCATCGAGCACCAGACAGGAAACATGATCAACGGCAAGCCTTGGCACAACCTTGACAGGCACAGAGCCTATGAGCTGTCGCCATATGACAAAACACTGCTGGTGGACATAGACTATTTCTGCTACACTGATAATCTGCTGACTGTGTTTGACAGCGACGACGATTTCTTGTTGCACGACAAGGTGTACGACATGACCGGCAAGGGCAGTTATGATTTCAGGAATAACAGTGTGATACCCATGGTGTGGGCGACTCTTATATATTTCAAAAAAAGCAAGATGTCTCGTGCTGTGTTCGACATGGTCAAATACGTCAAGCAAAACTACAACTATTTTTGTAATCTATACAGGATCGATTTCACAAACTTCCGTAACGATTATGCATTCGCCATTGCTCTTCAGCAATTGAATGGGTTCACAAAATTTCCTGTACTACCCACCAAGTTGCCCACTCTACCTGCATCCGCAAAAATCACACATGCCGACGAACACAGGCTGGTATGGGAAATGGGGGAGAAGTGTGGTGTGATAGACAGCGATGTACATGTGATCGACAAAGGAGTGGCTTATGTCTAGGGGTTTCGTCTGGATCTGTCAGAACAACAAAAACACGGATTATGTCGAATTGTCTGTGTCATTGGCAAAATCCATAAAAAAACACAACAGGCACAATGATATTTGCGTGATAACCGACAAGCAAACCAAGATCGATTCCGAGCACATTGACATTGTTCTCACAATGAAGGATGATGACAGCGAAAGTCATGATGTCAAGTGGGCTAACGAGTACAAAGTGTTCAAGATGAGCCCATTCAAGCACACCATTAAACTGGCCGCAGACATGTTGTGGACCGCAAACACAGACTGGTGGTGGTACCACCTCTGGCAACACAACATGGTGTTTGCTGTAGACTGCTACAATTTCAGGAATCAGATAATTGCAAAGAAAACATATAGGCCGTTCCATGGAAGAAATTTTTTGAAGAACATATACAGTGACATGACGTATTTCAGGAGGAGTGTAGATTCTGTAAATTTTGGAAATGTGTGTCAGGCTATCACCAGGAACTGGAGTGCTGTCAAGGAAAGCATTTTGATAGATTGCCATGATAAATTGCCAAGCACTGATGTCGTGTACGCACTGGCCCAGAGAATAGTTGATCCATTGTGTGAAAACCTCATAGAATACCCTTGGTTCAAAATGGCTCACAACAAGAAAGCCATCAACGGGTTGGAACATGTGCTCGACAATGACAACTACCTTATGCCAGTATCAATAGATGAAAAGATCATACACGGCGGATATGCACAGACGAGAGTGTTGCATTACCATAATAAGGAATATTTGGAGAAAATGAATGCCAGGGTTTTTTGAAGCGTTTGAGAATTTCGAACCCAGGAAGCGTGTCAATCCAACGGTGACGATAGACGGAACAAAGATCGAGGTCGATCCGTCATTATTCAAAAAAATTATGCAACATGGAGAACACGCCTTCAAATTGAAACACGGAAAGGCGGTGAGAAAACCTTACCACGGCGCAAAGAAGGAGTACATGGTTTTATCAAAGTCGGAAAAGGGTCATCATATGATTGATGGGAATCCCTACTGGCCAGAAACACTAGCAGAAGGAGGCTTCGCATGGGAGATAGAGTCAGAGTAAGTGATTTAGATTTTGTCTACATAAGTTTCAAGGAGCCCAACAAGGAACACAACTGGGCGGACCTCAAGAATAAAGTTCCATGGGCAAAACGTGTGGATGGAGTCGTGGGGTTTGACAATGCCCATAAGGCCGCGGCAGACGTTGCAGAAACTGATTTTTTTATAAGTGTTGACGGGGACAATGTGATAGATGAAAAATTCTTGTTAGAAACGTTGGACTGGTCAAAAACAAATAGGGACGCGGTGCACAGATGGCGTGCCAGGAACAACATAAACGGACTGGTATACGGCAATGGCGGATTGGTAGGGTGGAGTAAGCAAACATGCATCAATATGAAGACACACGAGAATGCAGACAACGATGAAAACCAAATAGACTTTTGTTGGGGCGTGCCACATGAGAATCTCCACAACTGTTACAGCACCACTGTGATAAACGCAACAGCACAACAGGCGTTTGTGGCAGGTTACAGGGAAGGCGTCAAGATGAGCACGGAAAAAGGAAAACCATTGAAACCAGAATTGTTCAGGAAAACTATCTGGCCGATCAATCTCCGTTACTTGACGACTTGGATGACAGTGGGTGCAGATGTGGACAATGGGAAATACGCCATGCTTGGTGCCAGGACCGGTTGCTACCAAACAGCGATAGCCGGTGAGGACCACTTGGGCGTTAGGGACCTCGACCACATGGAGAAGACATATCTCGAATTCATAGAACATAATGACATAGATCAAGAGCTGAAAGCATATGGTGAAAGTCTCAGGCAGAGATTGGACATACCGGTCGCGGACTACGATGAGCATGATAGTAGGTTCTTCAAGTTCGTCATTCCACCACACATCAACAGGGGAGTTCAAGAACGTGAGCACTAGTGATTACAAGAATGACGCCTTGATGGCGAAGCAGTCCCTGGACAAGGTGTCGCCAACCATGTGCTTGGCCAAATGGAACCAGACATCACTGCATCTGACCACAGGAATGACCAACAGTTGTTATCATCCCCCACTGCATCACATGGACAGCGAGGCTGTCAAGGCAAACCCGGCCGCACTGCACAACACCGCTGAAAAGTTGGCACAGAGACAACAGATGCTGGATGGACAACAGCCAGCAGGGTGTTCGTACTGTTGGAACATGGAAAAGACCGGAGAGATGTCAGACAGGATATACAGGTCCGGCGAACCGTGGGCCATGCAGGACTTCGACGAGATACGCAACAAACCCATAGACGAAAACTGGACTCCGAGGTACGTTGAGGTGAACTTCAACCACGCCTGTAATTTCAAGTGTAGTTACTGCTCACCGCAGTTCTCCACAACCTGGGGGCAGGAGATCGACAGGTACGGAGAGTATCCGACCTCCCCTCCCCATAATGCACCCGAGCACTTCCAGGGCAGGCGGAGGCCCATACCCAACAGGGAGGAGAACCCATACGTGACAGCGTTCTGGAGATGGTGGCCCACGCTCTACAAGAGCCTCAAGCACTTCCGCATGACCGGGGGAGAGCCCATGATGGATCCAAACACATACCGGGTGTTCCAGTACATAATTGATAATCCAAAAAAGGATTTACACCTAAACGTGACGTCAAACATGTGTCCCGCTGATAAAAAATTGAAAACCAAATATTTCAACATGGCCAAGAACATCTGCATGGATGAAAAGGTAGAACACATGATGCAGTTCGTCAGCGTCGATGCATATGGTGGGCGTGCGGAGTACATACGTAACGGCCTGGATTTCAACTACATGATGGACAATGTGGAGGAGTTCCTGGACCGCATACCCGTCCGTAATTCAATAACCTTCATAATAACCTACAACAACCTCAGTGTGACCAGCATGGATCGATTACTGGAGAAGATACTGGAACTGCGTAGAAAATACAGTACGACCTATCAACGGGTTTGGTTCGACGTGCCACTGTTAAGACAACCTGCATGGCAACAGATAACCCTGTTGCCCGAGTCATACCAGAGCATACACGAGGATAATATAAAATACATGGAGGAAAATTCCGGTGAAGAAAAAGGGTTACACATATTCAAGGATTTTGAAATTCAAAAGATGCAACGCAATCTCGCTTACTGGCGCGAAAATGCTGACGCAAGTGTTGAAAATAAAAAAAACTTTTACGCTTTTTTTAACGAACACGATCGCAGACGTCTTACAAGGTTTTTGAATACTTTTCCTGAAATGGAAGAATTCTGGGAGGAGTGTAGAAACGCATGAATGATTTAGAATACAAGAAGCAAATGTTGGACACAAAGAGTGCAAGTTTCTGCGGAGCAAAGTGGTACAATGCAACTATATGGTTAGGATCAGGAATGACCACAAGTTGCCATCATCCTTTGCCGCATAAAATTAATTTAGAGGAAATAAAAACAAATCCAAGTGCCATTCACAACACGGTGCAAAAAAAAGAACAACGTAAACAGATGCAGTGTGGCGATAGACCTGTAGGGTGTGAGTACTGTTGGAAGATAGAAGACATAGGCCGAGATTCAATAAGTGATAGGGTATACAAATCAAGAATTTACAGTGACGAAGCACTCCAAACAGCATTTGAAAATGACCCTAATGAGAATGTAAATTTGAAAACACTTGAAATAGCGTTTGATAGAACATGTCAATTTGCCTGCACATATTGTAATCCTGCTTTCAGTTCAACATGGGCAAATAATATCAAACAACAAGGACCATACACAGGACTTCAATCAGATGGTAGAAATCATTTCACACATGCACATGATTCTGCCGAACCTTACAAAAAGGATGAAACAAATCCATATGTAGAAGCGTTTTACAAATGGTGGGAGACAGATCTACACAAAAGTCTAGATGAATTGAGGATCACTGGTGGTGAACCCATGATGTCACCTAACTTATGGAGATTGCTTGATTGGATAGACACCCAAGGGGACAAGATGAATCCAGACATGCGTATTGCTATCAATTCTAATCTGGGTGCAAAACAAAGTATTATTGATAGATTCAAAACAAAATTGAAGAATTTTAAAAATTTTCATCTGTACACCAGTTGTGAAGCAACATTCAAACAGGCAGAATACATCAGGGATGGATTAGATTATGGGGATTGGCACAGTCAAGTTTTACACATGATGGTAGACAAAATTCCGTCCGAGATACACAACATGGCCACCATAAATGCCTTGTGTTTGGAAACCCTGCCTGAGTTTTTGGAAAAAATTGTTTGGTTCAAAAGTGCGGGCAAGGTTTATGGACCAACAATTAACTTCACACTCAATATATTGAGATTTCCTAGTTTCCAATCGCCGTTAGTGCTACCAGACGACCTGAGAAATAAATTCAAAGGGGACTTGGTAAAGTTTTTAAATAGCAATGGAAAGTATTTAGAACACATGGAAATCAATCAAACACAAAGGCTCATAGATTACTTGGATGTGGTCAAAACACCGCATGCGGGTGCGGCCGAACAGAGCAAATTGCAAAAGGATTTCAAAACTTTTTACAGTCAATATGATAAGCGAACAGGAAAAGATTTTGAAAAGACCTTCCCGATTATAGGAGAATGGTACCGTGGCCTATGAGTACGGGGCCAAGGAGCCCGAAAAACTTAAAATAAAAGACATGACTGAGAGGCAGAAGGAATTGCTTCTGGCCAGTGATACATTTTGCATGATGCCATGGTTGCATCTACATGCGTTTCCAGATGGCAGAGCATATCCTTGTTGCTTTGGTTTAGACAAATATCCTGTGGGAAATCTAAACCAGCAATCAATGGAGGAAGTTTTCAACGGCAACGACATGAAGGAAATGAGACGTAACATGTTGAACAACAAACCCAGCAGGCAGTGTACCAAATGTTATGATCAGGAACAATCTGGTTTTTTCTCTCTGAGATTGAGTTCAAACAAACACTTCGGACACAACATAGACATGACGGAAAACACAAAACCAGACGGCACTGCTGACTTCGTAATAAAGTATTGGGATATCAGATTCAGCAATCTGTGTAACTTGGCGTGTAGAAGTTGTGGGACCTGGTTCAGTTCTAATTGGTATGAAGATCATAAAAAACTCAACGGCACTCCTCCCAATCACGCAAAGATAATGCGAGTAGGTAGGAGCAGTGACGACATATGGGAACAGATGTTAGAACAGTTTGATCATGTAGAACAATTTTATTTTGCTGGAGGCGAACCACTCATTATGGAAGAACATTATCGTATATTAAAAGAACTGGACAGGCGGAAGATGTATCATGTTAGATTAATATACAACACTAATTTTACAAAACTTAAATTTAAAGATATGGACGTTCTTGAACTTTGGAATAAGTTTGACTCTGTATCAATTGGCGCCAGCCTAGATGCTGAAGGGAAAAGAGCAGAATACATGCGTAAGGGCACAGTGTGGGAAGAAGTGGTTGCCAATAGGAAACGCATGATGAAAGTTTGTCCTCAGGTGGACTTTTATATATCCAGCACAGTTGGATTGATTAATTCTTTACACATCGTAGACTTCCACCGCAACTGGGTGGAGCAAGGTCTATTGAAGCCACAAGACTTTAACTTTAACCTTTTACAGTATCCTTATGCACAAAGAATTGATTTACTTCCTGCCGCTTTCAAACAAAAGGTTAAAGAAAAATATGAAAAACATTTAGAATGGTTAGAGCCTTTGGACAATCTGACAAGAGCCACAAAAGGATTCCGATCGGGTCTAGACTACATGATGAGACGAGATAACTTCAAAGATATATCAAGTTTCAAACAAACAATGCAAAAAATGGATGACATAAGGAACGAAAAAATTACCGAAGTGTTTCCTGAACTTAAGGAGTTATATGAAGAAAATTAAACCAAGCGAAGGAAACGAAACATTCTGCATGGCACCATGGACACACACCTACCTTTCACCACAGATGGAAAGACGTTTGTGTTGTAGTTCACGGGAGGACTCAAAGACTTTCAACCAATATATTGATCTCAACAAAAAATTACAGCCTTTCTCGCCAGATACTTTAGAACAACACTGGAACAGCGATTACATGAAAAAGGTCAGGGTGGATCTGATGCAGGGCAAGGAGATACCGCAGTGCCAGGTGTGCAACAGTAAACTGCTGTCGGTGGCAATATATCGAAACCACTTCAATAAATTGTACGAACACCTTATAGACGAAGCCTACGCAAAGACAAGTGACGACGGGCACACAGATATGAAGGTGACTAGTTGGGACTATAGGTTCAACAATTTGTGTAATTTCAGTTGTCGCATGTGTGGAGATATGTTAAGTTCCAGTTGGGAAGCGGAAAATAAAAAACATAATGATTGGGATCCTGAGAATCCTGCGACCATGTGGATGCGTCCTGAAATCAAAGCAGAAATCAATAAATTTCACGATAAAGTAATTATCAAGGAATTTCAAACAGCCGTGGAATCAAAATCAATCAAAGAAATCTATTGGTGCGGAGGAGAACCGTTGATGTGGAAAATACATTGGGAAACAATGAAACGCATAGTAGAATTGGTCTACCAAGATCAAGTTCATATTAGGTACAATTCGAATATGAGTCGTATCGATTACTATGGTATGAATCTTTTCACTGACATTCTTGCCAAGTACAAATATTGGAACATATTAGCAAGTATAGATGGAGCCGGCGAGATCGGAGAGTACATTAGAACTGGTCTCAATTGGAGTGAATGGATGAAGAACATGAAAAAAGGCATGCAGTACACTACAGGTAAGGAAAAAAGCCTTCGTATGGATTTGACCATGACCATGCCTGGCATGTTGGGAATAGAGCAACTCCTTTACGTCAGTGAAGAACTGGGAACAGAATTGCTTGCCAAAAGAGTATTTGGATTCAGTCCAGACAACATATGGTCACCGATGTGCCTACCTAGAAATATTTTAGATAGGATCGTGGATGAGTTTCTTGTAAGAAACAAAAAAAGGTTGTTCAAAAAAAGGCACTTATTTTTGGCTTTGAAGGATTTGAAAGAGAAACCCACATACCAAGAAGAATTCCCGGACACTTGGGAAGAAGGTCTAAGACGCGGCAAGAAAAGGGTAGAAAAGTTAGATCAAAGAAGGAACACCGACATTAGAAAAATTTTATCTAAGGACAAGGAAGTGCTGGAATGGTGGACAAATATCTAAAATCAAATGTGTGTCCTTTGCCTTGGACACACCTAGAAGTTGATGTTAACGGCGGAGCATCGCCTTGCTGTCTTTATAAAGGTAACGTACCTGATGTGAAAGTATACAAACAAAGTTTGACTTCTATACAGAATCATGAGTATATGGAAACATTACGAGAAAAGTTCCGCAACGGTGAACGTCCTGCTGGCTGTCAGAGTTGTTGGCAAGAAGAAGATGCGGGCAAAACATCAAAAAGGCAAAACTCCTTGTATAAGATGAAAAAAAGTTTAGAACACTGGAACCCTGACAGCGAGCCAACCCTCAAGTTCATTGATTTTAAGTTGGGAAATGTTTGTAATCTTAAATGCAGGATATGTGGATCGTGGAGTTCGTCTAAGTGGGCACAGGAAGAATTAGAAGTCGAATTGACCAACGGCGGCGATAATCCGGTTGCACGAAAGAATTTAAAGGAAGGCGGATGGCCCAAGAGAAATCCACAATTTTTCGAGGACATCCAAGATGATTTAAAATTTGTAGAGTATTTTGAATTCACAGGAGGCGAACCGTTTATGATTCGTGATCATTTCAAAATACTGATGCATTGTGTTGAGAAAGGATATGCCAAAGACATAGACATACACTACAACACCAATGGTACCCAAATGCCACCTAAAGAAATTTTTGAACTATGGAGCCATTTCAAACACGTCGAGATCGCCTTTTCAATAGACGATGTCGGACAATCGTTTGAGTATCAGAGACATCCTGCCAATTGGAGAGAGGTCAGTGCTAATCTTGTGAAGTTCAAGGAACTAAAGACACCCAACATGGATTTTCAAATATGTTCAACAGTATCTATATTCAATGTTTTCAATTGGGCCAAGATCGCATTATGGGTGTCTCAGTACAATCCTAAGTACTTCTATGTAAACACGTGTTTTGACCCTGACATTTTTAACATTCAGACTCTGCCACGTCAAATAAAAGACATAGTGACTGACAGATATCATATGTTAACTGACTACCAACCCAGCATAAGATTCATGAATGCTGTTGACAGGGATAGCAATGATATACGGCAACGTAGAAAAGATAGGATCCTGAAAACAGACAAATATAGGCAAGAAAATTTCGGCGAAGTATTTCCCCTTTTAAATAAAGTTTTAAAAATATATGACTAAAAAATTCATAGCAGGTGGTTGTAGTTTCACAATGGGCAATGAGCTCAGCGACGATGTAAATGGTAAGATACCATCACAAAAGGCATGGGGCAAGTTATTACACACATCACTCAATGATGATAGCGAATACCTCTGCGTCGCAAGTGGTGGTTTAGGCAACTGTGCCATAGCAAGGAGAGTGTTTAAAGCAATCTCAGAAAATCACGTCAGGGGTGTGGTTGTGATGTGGACTTTCTTGTCAAGGTATG
>Ga0222715_10005773_pt1 | contig 10502 bp, 6 predicted proteins | sample C33_9DmetaG_FD_165056 | JGI IMG/M metagenome (GOLD analysis project Ga0222715, IMG submission 165056) | Estuarine water microbial communities from San Francisco Bay, California, United States - C33_9D | ecosystem: Environmental > Aquatic > Marine > Unclassified | place: USA: California... | reverse complement strand
CGACGCGACGTCGGTTTCCTGCTTCTCGTCAAAGTTTAAGCGCACGTAATCCATCGCGATGCGCTCGAAATCGGGCAGCACGGGAAGAACTTCCACCACTTTGGCATTCTTGTTCGTCGGGTGCACCGGAGGTCGCTTCGCCGCCGCGAACGAGGCTTCGATTTGTTCGACTTGCGAGAGCTCGACCTCGGGCTCCGCGGCGCCCTCCTGCGCCTCGAGTCTTCGGCGTTTCATCTCCTTCTCGCTCAACCCCGTGCGCGCCTTGATGCTCCCCGCGGAGATGTACTGCGTGTTCATCAACCAAAGCGCGTCGGACGCGTCCGGTCTGCTCACCGCGCGTCCGCTCGCCCCGTTCGCCCCGTTCGCGCGCTTCCCCTCGCGCTCCGCCGAGCTCATCATCAACTCGTGATCCTCCGGATCCATCGCCACCCGCGCCGTCGGCACTCGATACGCCCGCATCAGCGCAGGATCCAAAGGTATCCCTAAATCCTCGCTAAAGTCCCCTCGCTTCCGCAACCCGTCGTACAACGCCAAGTGCGAGTACTCCGTCAGCGCCCGTCGATCCACCCTCGTCTGCAACATCTTCCAATCGATCGGCACCGCCGGCAGATCGTTCTTAAACTGCGCGTGGCACAGGAACGCCGTCTCTCGCTTCAACCGATTCCCATCCGCGACCGCCGGCCGCGCCGCGCCGTCGCCCTTCGCCGCGTCCGTCGATCGCGCGCGCGATTTCTCGCTCGACGATTTCGTCGTCGCGTTCGCCTTCGCGCGCTTCTTCCGCGGCTCGCTCGCGTCGCGCTCGCTCGCCGCGCCGCGCGCGCTTCGTCGCGCGCCCGCCATCGCGCGCGCGCGCCGCTCGCGTGTGTCGCGCGCGTCGTCGCCGTCGCGGGTCCGCGATCGCGCGCGGTCGATGCTCCGTGTGTGAATTCTGGTGAGACTTTCGCCGCCGCCGCCGGACGCGCGCCGATCGACGCGCCGCGCGCGGCGGACCGCGACGCGCGTCGCGCGATTCGACCATGACGAGCGACGCGAGCGACGCCCTCGCGAGCGCCGACGCCGCGCGAGACGCGCCGGTGGCGCCGCCGCGCGAGACGGACGCGCGCGCGGACGCGGCGCCGACGACGAACGATTTCGACGACGCGACGCGCGACGCGGTGCGACGACAGATCGAGTTCTACCTCGGCGACTCGAATCTGCCGCGCGATGCGTTTTTGCTGGACGAGGTGTCGCGCGCGACGCGCGAGGGACACGACGGGGGGGTGCCGATCGCGCTCATCGCGTCGTTCTCGAGGATGCGGGATTTTTTGGCGACGTACGGGGGGAAGGATGAGGCGAAAAACGTGGAGCGCGTGGCGAGGGCGCTGGAGGGGAGCGACGTCGTCGAGGTGTGCGGCGATGGGACGCGGGTGCGGCGGAAGTCGATGCTCGTGAACGGGGAGGCGCCGGATCTCGCCACGGACGACGGCGTGATGGCGTATCGCGCGGCGATGGTGGAGGCGTTGGACAAGCGGTTCGTGTTCGCGAGTCCGTTCGCGAAGGACGCGACGATCGAGGCGCTTTTGGAGTACTTCAAGACGGTGGGTAACGCGCAGTCGATTCGGTTGCGTCGACACACGACGAGCAAGGATTTTCGAGGGAGCATTTTCGTCGAGTTCGCCACCGAAGAGGAGGCCAAGGCGATTGCGGAACGCGACGACTTGGAGTACAAGGGCGCGAAGCTCACGCTCATGATGAAGGCGGCGTACATGGAACAAAAGAAGCAAGAACAAGCGGAAAAGAAAGCCAAGGCGAGGGAGGAAGCGATCGCGCGCGGGGAAGACCCAGACGCGCAGCCACCGACGACGCGCGAGCCCGTCTTCGTGGGCAAGGTCGGCGAACGCGGCCGAGGCGGTCGAGGCGGCCGAGGCGGCGGCCGCGGTGGTCGAGGCGGCCGCGGTCGTGGCGACGGTGGTGGTGGCCGAGGCGGGCCCGATCGCGGCGGCGCGCGTTTCGGCGGCGGTGGTGGAGACGGCGCAGACAAACCAAAGGAGGACGGCGACAAGCCGCGATTCGGGCGCCCGTATTAGAAGACTGATGTCAATACGTAAAAAAATACTTTAAAAGTACAACGCGATGCTATTCTTGCTCTTGCTCATCGAAGCCAATAAACCTAACGCGCCCGTCGAATAGCGCATCCGTGGGCGTCAGCGCCAACGACGCGAGCTGATGTCGGACGTATCGCTCCAACCCCTTGGCGCGGTCGACGTCTCCGTCGCCGTCGTACACGTTCCTATGCAAAGCCTTCACGAGTTCTCCACCCCCGAGCTCGAGCGCTTTATCGTACGACACCGCATTCCCATAAAATGTTCTCTCTAAATCCTGTAACCACTTTCTCACGCGCACGCGCACGCCCTCATCGTGCACGCGTCGCTCCACGTCGTCTTGAAACGCGTCGTAAAACGTCTGACTAAACGCCTTCGCCCCCTCCCCCTCTCTCCGCAACCGCCCCAAGCACATCCACACGTGCAAGCACATCATCGCGTGTCGACTCGCGAACGTCTTTTCCACCGCGTGCGCGTCGTACAGCGCATCGATCGCCGTCGCTCGCGTCACCTCTTCGTACAGCCGTTCGCCGCCGCGCACGCGTCGGCTCTCCGGGCTAAAGTATCCACCCAGCGTCAGCGCCACCCGCCGCCAACCGGTGAGCGAGCGCTCGGGAACGACGTCCGCGTCGTTCGTCGCCGCCGTCTCGAGCGAGCGCGGCTTGGCGTTCGGCGAGAACGCGCGCACCGGCGCGGCGAACCGCGCGAGCGATGACGTCTGCACGCATCGCGTCGCCGTCGTCGTCGTCGTCGTCGTCGTCGCCGTCCGCGGCGTCGGCGACGTCGTCGACGCGACGGCGCGTCGCGCGCACTCGCGCGCGAGGCGGCGCGCCGTCATCGCGCGCGTCGTCGTCGGCGGCGTCGGCGTCGCGGCGTCGGCGCGGAGTGACGTCCGAGGCGTCGGCACACGCGCGCGCGATGCGTCGCCGCGCGGGCGCGCGCGCGCGGGCGATCGCGCGCGCGATCGCGCTCGTCGCGCTCGCGTCCGCGGCGACGACCGCGCGCGCGAAGACGCTGCGCGCGCGCGCGACGAACGCCGACGGATCCTCGGTCGAGGCGACGTTCGCGCAGGCGTACGAGGGCGGGGTGACGTACGCGCGCGTTCGCGTCGCCGCCGCGCGGTCGTCGACGAGCGATGATTTCCCGACGCACGTCACGGTGCACGAGCGCGGTCGAGGCGCGAACGGAGGGTGCGACGCGGCGACGCTGGGGGAGGTGTATAATCCGGACGGCGGCGCGCGAGGCGCGTGCGCGGGCGGGACGTGCGCGATCGGAGACGTGTGCGCGCGCATGGACGCGGGGATGATCGCGAGCGTGGGCGGGAAGACGTACGAGTTCGTCGATCGAAATTTGCCGCTCGCGGGACGACGGTCGGTGAGCGGACGCGCGTTGGCGGTTTGGCGCGGCGACCGCGCGGCTGGATTGAATGGATTTAGCGCTGGTAAGGTTCCGTTCGCGTGCGCGACGATCGAGGAAGACGATGATGAGGATGGATTCGTCGAGGCGCGCGCGACGCTCGGGACGACGTTGAGTAAGATTAGCGGGTTGGTGACGCTGCGGCAGTCGGCGGCGGACGCGGCGGCGGATACGCGGATCTCGGTTCAATTGGTGAATCGCGCGCAGGGCGATGCGATCGGGCCGTATCGATGGGCGATTTATTCGGGTTCGGCGGGGAGTTCGAACTCGTGCGCGCACGTGGGAAGTTTGTACAATCCCGAAGAGAAGTCGTCGTGCGCCTCGCGCGGCGTGGAGGCGCTCGCCGAGGATTGCCCGATTGGTGAGATTTGGGTGCGACAAGGGACGTTGTCGTCGTCCGAAATAGTGCTGTTCAGCGATTCAAACCTGCCACTGAGCGGTGCGAAATCGATCGTCGGCAAAACGTTCGTACTACTCGACGGGAACGGCGCCGAGGTGCTGTGCAGCGACGTCGTGCTCGCGTCGAAAACCGGAAGATCCTTGGCGATGCCCAAGGTATCCATCGGGGCACAAGTCGGTCTGGTGACCGTACTTCTCATAGTGTCGGTGCTCGTCCTTCGCTATTACGGCAATTTACCAAGTTCGTGCTCGTTCAAGCGTCGATCGTCTCGAGGCGACTTTTCTCGCCTGAGCGAAGAGTTTCGGGAACTTTCGTTCACGAACGCTCCGTCGGCGTTTTCCATAGCAGATGACGACGACGACACGACACATAGTGGGGTAGTGGCGAAGCAGTCGTCGTCGATGTTTAGGGGCGCGTCGTCGAGGTCGAACGCGGCGCGAGCGCATATTATTTAGGATGACGTCCTTGACCGTGTAAAAAAATTAGTTAGCTAGGAATTGGAAAGCGACGTTCGCCTACGGCCATCTACGGCCAGCTCGTGAACTGGAAAACCTTACCGACGATTTCCAACCCGGTGGGGATTTGCCACGTAAACAGAGCGAGGTTGACGCAGTTCAACGCGATGTGCAAGTCGCGCGCTTTCTGGTTGCCTTTTTCCATTTGCGGCACCAAACCAGCCGCCATGGCCCAAAGTACGACGATAGACGCCCCCGCGTACAAGTGCGGCCCGGGGAAGAGCTTGCCGACGCGCAAATAGGTGTTCATACCGCCCTCGACGGCCAGAGTCACTCCCAAAGCCAGGAGCAAGTACCCCATGTTCGCGTGCTTATCCTTGAACTTGCCCGCCACGAGTTCCTTTCTCGTCGACGTGAGCTCGTCAATCTGTTTCGCCACCGCGCTCCCAGCCGCCGCCGCCGCATCTTCAGGCAGCGTCTTCTTCAACTCCGCGATTTCATCACCGACGGTCCGCACGCGTCGCCACTGCAATCCGAGCCACCCGGCGTAAAGCGTCACCGCGTACAGCGACCCCAAGCCGATCGGATGCAAAAGCGCCGCCGATCGACCCTCGAGAATCCCAAACTCTCCCCCGCTCGCGTGCGCCATCTCCGGCATCGCCGTCACGCACGTCGCGATCGCCAACGCGCTCACCGCCGCCTTCGCGTTCTCCATCGTCACCGCGCGTTCACCGGCGTCATCTTTTCCCAGTCCCTTGATCGCCATCCCACGGCTCGCGCGCGTCGCCCGGCCGTTCACCGACCGCGTCTTCGCGCGCGCGTTCGTCGTCGTCGTTCTCGTCGGTAAAGACACCGTCATCGTCGTCGTCGTCATCATCGTCGTCGTCGCCGTCGCCGTAAAGTGCGGTCGGCCGAACGCGTGACGTCACGCGGCCGCGTCGACGCGCAGGCTGGACAAACGTCGATCACGGTTTTCGGGCTCATGGCGATTCGTTCGCTCGAATACACAGAAAACGATTCGAGATTCTGAACCCACGAGCACTCGAATCGTTTTCTGTGTATTCGAGCGAACGAAGCGCCATGAGTCCCAAAACCGTGATCGACGTTTGTCCAGCCTGCGCCGAGGGGAACGACAGCCGAGATTTGAATTCGCGCCATTCCACGACGACGACGACGGCGACGCCGCGCGACGCGTGACGCGAACGAGCGCCGACGATGGTGAAAGTGCGCGTCGCGTCGAACGATGAACTGGCGAAGATCGAAGAGAAGCTCTGCGAGGCGGTGCTGGAGACGATCGATCACGCGAAACGCGATCCGAAGTGGTCGAACGAACGCGCGAAGGCGCTGAAGAGGCACTTGTACGCGATGACGGAGCGCGTGCTGGGGAGCGTGAGGGCGAACGTGTTGTGCGGAACGGCGGAGGGGGATCAAAATGCGCGCGAGGTGAGCGAACGGGAGATCGCGGATCCGGAGTTGGACGCGTTGGAGGAGGAGGTGGCGGAGTTGAGCGCGAGGGTGGCGGAGCAGCGGGCGACGACGCCGGGGGCGGTGGCGAAGAATTATGCCGATCGCTTGACCGAGCTTCGACCGGTGATGGTTGGAGATGATGACGGTGACGTCGCGGCGTCGAATGGGGTCGAGGCGAGCGTGGATGGTGAGGCGATGGAGGCGCTGAGGAAGGAGCTGGACGCGAATTTGGCGCTCGTGCCCGAGTTGCAGACGCGATTGCAGGAAAGTTTGTCCAAGCTCGGACGATTGATGGGTGAATTAGATTTGCAAAGACAGCGCGCACCGCCAGGTACGATCGAAAAGGCGATCAACGCGCCCGTGGGATCGGATACGCCCGCCACCGGCGAACTTCCGCCGGGTGGCGACGTCGCCACGCGTAGACGACTTGCGCACGAGTTGCAACCGGCGCCGATCGCTTAAAGTACGCGTATAATCGTATTCTTTGTGTAACAAAATTTCATCTATGTTTCCCTATGTGTGCTGTTATATCTCATTCATCGTGATTGTCCGTGTACATGTCCTAAGTTCGCGTTGCGTCGTCGACTCACTTGCGGCGCGAGCGACTGCGTCCGGCGGTCTCCACCGGACCGTCGTCCAAAGTGTGATCATCCGCGGTGGTTTCTGCGTCATCATCGGCGGTTTCGATGGTGTCGTCCTGCTCCGCGGCATTATCATCGCCATCGTCTTCGTCTTCGTCGGCGGCCTTGGACTTCTTGGCGTCTGCGTCTTGTTGTTCCGCGGTGCGTTTTCTCGCCCAACGTGCGCGGCGCTCCGACGCGCCCTTGGAACGCTTGTTGAGCTGATCGGCGAACTCAATTAATGGCGTGCATCTCGTGTCCTCGCTATCGACTTTGGCGAGCGCATCGTCGACGAACATCGTCAAAGCCTTGGCGTCGACGGCGGAAAGTCTCGACAGGAAGGGACCCAGTCCGTACGCCAAGAAGGAAAATCTGTCGTACGACGGTTCGGGGAGAAGGACAGACTTGAGCGCCTCGTCGAACATGATTCGCATGACCAAGCGATCGCGCTTGGATGATAGCAAAAAGATATCACTCAATCGAGTCGCGAGATCGCTGAACGCCTCGATGAGCACTTGCCGGTTTCCGAGATCCGTCTGTAAGACTTCTGCATACGCGTTGTGCAACGCCGTCAAGACAGCGCGCGCGAGCACTTGTGGGCCGGTTCGGCGTAAATCATTGCAGTACGTACGGATGGCGGCATCGATCCAGGGGCCGGTAAGTTTGAAGTTGGACAAAAAGTCTGCACCGATCGCACCGTTGGAGGCGATACGCTGTTCGTGCAACGCCATGCGGTACGCGAGGCGTGCCGAGTCCAAGTCGGCGTCTTGCTTGACATCATCCGGCGTGATCAACGCGGTGCACTGCTGCCACACAGCTTCACTGTCCGCCGAGTTCAGTTTCAGTTGCAACACTTTCGCAGGATGCGCCGCGGGCAGTGTGCTCGCGTTGTAATAATACAGCACCATATCGCAAACGGTGGAAATCAAAGAACGCCGAAGATCGTCCGAATCCGCAATCGAGTCCTCGGCGCGACGCAAGATGTGCATGACGTTGGACAAGAAGGCGTCGCGTTCGGTCAAGTGCTCGTTCACCTCGACGCTCGTCGTCGAATCACTATCCATTAATTCAAGACCTTGCCAAATGAGAGCGAAAGAAACAGACGAGGACGCCATGGCGACAGATTCTTTACCCGCCGGCGCGTTGGCGCGCGAGACGTCGGCGACGTATTGAGACAAGTCGTTAATCACGCGCACGCCGCTGGAGATGTTGCACTTGGAAATCAAAGCGCGCACTCGACACAAGCACATGCGAAGCTCAAACGCGTAACCCTCGTTTTCGTTCAGCACGCTTTCATCGCTCTTGGCCATCAAAGCTCGAACCTTCTTCAACGCCGGAGATAGGCGCGCCGACAAGTCGTTCACCGTGCTGTCGAGCACCGGTTGGGCGAAAGGCGCCGTGGCTTCGAAGCCCTCGTTGCAGAAGTAATTGAACGCTTCGCCACAGGCTTCCAAAGTACGCTTGTCGCTGTGCTTGAAGAAGATGTCTTTTATTTGCTCGGCGAGGGCGGTAAATTGATCCTCCTCGTGACGCAATGAGTAGTGCTCGAGTTTCACAAAACGAACAACTTCGACAAGCGGACCGACGACGTTAGCTTCGGCTTGATACTTGCTCAGAAGTTGCGGAATCAAGCTGCCGATATCTTTCGTCATTTGTTCGTGCGCAGCTTCGATCGCGTTTCGAATTTTCGCGCTTTGCCGAGACACCGTCTTCGTGTACGACTTGGAGACGTCTTCGCCCATCGCCTTGCGCATGGTGAGAACCAAGACGTTCGCGATCACGGCCGCGTCCGCCATTTCCATGTCGTGCTTCAAGATGCCCGCGATAAAGCCAGGTTGTCCCAAGACGGGATATACCCCCGACAAACCTTCGATGACTTTACCGTGCCCGCCATTTTCGTCGCCGAGATCGTTCAAGAGCTGCACGATGCCGTGAAGTTCCTTCTCTAGCGCCGCGTTGGTCGAATCTTCATAGGAAATCCCTCGCGCCTTGCGGTATGTCTCGGTGAGCGTGTGCATCAGCGTCTTCGTCGCTTTCGCCGCGGCGGTACGGATCGATGGAGTCTTGTCCATGATGAGCGCGGTCACAAACTTCATGTGCTCGGGATCCAATTCGGTGTGCTCGTGCAAAACCGCGGCGAGTCGTACCGCCTCCACGACGACGTGGGCGTCGACGTCGCGCAACATTTCCGCCATGCGACCGCGGAATCGAGCGATAAACGTATCCATCATAGCTAAGTGAGACTGGCTGGACGCCAAAGTCTTCAGCGCGAGCAAAACTTCCAATCGAACAGCGGCGCTCTTATCGTTCAAGCTCCAACCGAGATATTTCAAGTAAAAGTCGGTGAGGAACACGAGCTGATGCTTCATCATCCACTTCCCGAGCGCGGTCATGCACGCGGCGCGAATATTTTCGTCGCAATCACGGAAGCGATGCGTGAAAACGTGAGTGAAGATGTCGTTCATGTAACCTTCCACCAACTCGATGTGTTCTTGCGCGCCTTCGATTTGGCGCTTTAAACTCTTGACCACTTCGCCGTCGGACTTTTTCTTCTTCAATTCGATGTCCACCTGGTTTTGTTTCAAATCGCGAGCTTTCTGCAAGTTATTCACCACCGTAATCAAACTGGAAATCATCTGTAAACCCATCATCGTGGCAGCCATGCGCAACGGACGCGCCTTGCTCCCGGCGCACGTGCTCACGATCTCCGCCAGCGTCGCGAAGAGCGTACCATCGTACAGCTCCCCGCCTTCGCTCGCGTCGCGAATGCACTTATCGACGAAGTCCAAGAAGTTCTCACGGAATCCCTTGAAATCTTGCGAACGTTTAGCCAAAGGATCGTCGCCGTACAAATTTCCCGCCGCCATGTCTTCGACGACGCGATTCATAATCATCAAGCAGTCGCTTCTCTGCAACTCAATCGCAGTCACCCCAGACGAGCACCCGGCCGCTTTCGACAACAACGAATAAATCTCCGCCACCGCCGAGATCTCGCTGGCGTTGTACCGCGCTCGCCAATCAGTCGCGTGTAAAATCGTCGCCGCGTTTTCCACGCGCAACAGATCAAACAAGTCTCCCGAGCCCTCGCCCGCGTCTTCATCCCCATCCCCGCTCACCGACGCGTTCTGCACCGACGCGTTCTCATTTCTGTTTTGCAAAGCCTCCCCACCCGCCGTCGGTTTCTTCTTCCGCGCGCCGCTCCTCGACTTTTTCTTCGCCGGCGCCCCGCTCGCGTCTGCGTTTTCGTTCCCTCCTCGCGTCGCCATCTCCTCGCTCTTCCTCGACCGCGCCGGCATCGCGTCCGTCCCTCGCGCTCCCTCGCCCCGACCGCGCCCTCGTCCCCGCTTCCCCCGCGCCCGTCGCTTCGCTCGCGATCGACGCGCGCGACAGCCGCGAATTCAAATTTTCAAAAATCACCCCTTCGCGCGTCCCGCGTTCGTCGCGCACCCGCGACCGTCCGTCGATCGCTCGCGGCGTCGATCGCGCGTCGGCGTCGTTCTCGCGCGCGTCTCGCGCGTCGCTCGCGCGCGCCGTCGAATCGCGCGTCGCGCGCCGTCGAATCGCGCGTCGCCGCGTCGTCGAGTCGTCGCGCGGCGAGGTTTCGCCAGACGGCGGTGATTCTTTGTGATTCCCATGAACGCCCGTATTTAACGCGTTTTCGCCAGACGGCGGTGATTCTTTGTGATTCCCATGAACGCCCGTATTTAACGCGTTTTCGCCAGACGGCGGTCCGACGCCGCGACGCGCTATCCTCGCGACGTGCGTTCGCCGGGACATCGCGTCGCGCGCGTCGCGCGGCGTCGCCATGGCGCACGCGCGCGCGGCGCGCGCGCGCGCGATGCCTCCGCGACGCGTCGCTCGACGCGCGACGCGCGACGACGACGACGACGGACGGCGCCGGCGACCGACGCGCGTGCGAGACGGACGACGTCGAACGACGTTTCGCGAGCGACACGGGTTCGATTGGACGGCGATCGCGGACGCGCGGCGCGAGGCGGACGACGGCGATCGGGGGGCGCGCGCGTCGTCGCGGGGGGGGGGGCGGGGGCGCGGGGGGGGCGGG
>Ga0222715_10005771_pt1 | contig 10503 bp, 11 predicted proteins | sample C33_9DmetaG_FD_165056 | JGI IMG/M metagenome (GOLD analysis project Ga0222715, IMG submission 165056) | Estuarine water microbial communities from San Francisco Bay, California, United States - C33_9D | ecosystem: Environmental > Aquatic > Marine > Unclassified | place: USA: California... | reverse complement strand
GCCGGTCAGGCTGGATATGGTCAGCAGACGGCAGGAAACATCGCTAACTTGTACGGTCAGCAGGGTCAGGCTAGAGCTGGTGCTGCGCTGGGTCAGGGTACGGCTTTAAACCAGTTAGCTTTAATGCCGGGTCAAATTCTACAATCGGCCAGAGGCGCGGATCAGTCGGTCAAAGAATATTTAGGATTTTAGAAAAGGTAATTGACAATGGCACAACCATACGACTATAGGCTAAACGTACCAAATCCAATGCAGGCTTTTAATCAAGCTTTTAGGGTTGGAGCTGATCAAAGAATTGTATTAGAACAAGCGGCGGCTAGAGAACAAGCGGCAAAAATGCAAGAAGAAGGCAACCGGCTGGCAATGGAGTATTTTGAGACGCCTGCCGACCAAAGGTCCTACGATCAAATTTTACAGATTAGTATGTATAACAAGCCATTCGCAGATATGGCACAAAAATCATTTGATATGCTTTCTGAACAACAGCAGCAGAGTGCTTTTACAGACGCCACGCAGATTCATTCTGCACTACGAAATGTGTTGGCAGGTGAAACTGACTTTGAAATTCTTGATCAAATTTTGGATAGAAGGATTCAGGCCACAAAAGGCAATCCCGGATTAAACAAAATGTGGTCAGACGCAAGAGAGATTGCTCGAACGAATCCTGAGGGAGCCGAGCTGATGGTAGCCACAAGGATCGCTGCGCTACCCGGCGGTAAAGACTACTTCGCCACGATGAAGACTAGAGGCGAAGAGGCTAGGGCGGCGCAATTACAGCCCGGAAAAATTAAAGAGCTTGCAGACAAGGTTAGATTTCAGGAGTTTGAAGGCTTTAAAGGTCTTGCAGAGGCTGGCGTTGACATTATGGCAATGGTCGCTGATGACTCAGAGATACGCGGACCGTTGCAGCAGATCGCAAAGCGGCAGGGTCAGTTAAACTTAGCAGAGCGCGCTGGCAATGCCCGGGCCGCTGAGAAGCTAGAGCTAGAAATTGCAAACCTGAAAGACGCGGCGCAGGAGAAGGCTCAGACCAAGGTCAACGATGTCAGCAACGCAATGTCTGGCTCAGAAGATTTGATAGGGTTTATTGACAAAATTATAAAGGCTGGTGGCGATCCTAAAGATACAGGATCTGCGCTTCACGAAACGACTGGATCTTACGCTGGGGCATTGCCAACCGTTCAGCAAGCAAATGTTAACTTTGAGGCCATGATCAATACCTTGAAATCCAAGATTTACTTGGACAAGGTTGCGTTGATGCGCGGCACTGGCCCATTGTCCGACCGAGAGGGTGCCAAATTAGAAACTGCGATGCGTAGTTTAGAGTTAAGGCAAAGCCCCCAAAGGTTTTATGATAATTTGCTTGAGATTCAGAGGTTAGCCGTTGATAACCAAGCCTTAATTAAAGACAAGTATGGTGATATGTCGCAGATACAATCTGTAGCCGCTGGCGCTCCCAGAACGCCTTTGATGTCTGGCGAAGAAGTTTTTGATCAAAGGTCAACGATGTCAGCAGACGGAACTGTAACAACTGATACGGTTATAGAGGTGGACTTTTAATGCCATATTCTATCGTTACGAAAGACGGTATAAAGATAAACAACATACCGGATGACATACCTCAAGATTCTGAAATTTTAAAACAAAGAGTTCAGGATATTCGGGCGCAGTCCGGAATGGTAGCTGGTGACGTTGGTCCTGCCGCAACTCCGCTGATGAGGGGCGATGAAGTTTTTCCGCCTGAGCCTTCTGGCGTTACAGGTGGCACCTTAGAAGAGCAGATGATGGCTGCTGAATCCGAGATTCCTATGCTTGACGCATACGGGCGTCCGATCATGCCACCGCCTCCTGAGCCACAAGTTGACCCCGCGCTTCAAGACAAGCTAATTGGTGCGGCAGAGGTCTTAATGACCTTGGCTTCAGGCGCTACCGTTGGCGCTGGCGGTATGGTTCGGGGAACCTTAGAGGGTCTTGCTGAACAAATACTTTCCGGTGAGTTTGGTACGCCACAGGCCGCTCAAATGATTCAGGAAAAGGCTATGGGCCGCGCTGGTGAAGCGACTTACATGCCAAGAACTCAAGTCGGTCAGGAATACGTTCAGGAGACCGCAGACGTTTTAGGTCAGTTGCCTGCAATGGCTCCACTCGCGGCTGAGGCCGGTGCGATTCGTGCTGGATTGGCGGGTGCGGCTCAAGCTGCTAGGGCTGGTGGGCGACCCGCTGTTCAAAGAATGGGTGGTCAACTGATTCAAGAAACTGGTCGAGAGGCTATGGACGTAATGGTCCCGCAACCCGTTCGACAAGCAGTACAGCAGGGCGTTATTCAGCCAGTAGCCGCCGCTGCGACAAGAACAATGGAGCCAGTTAGAAGAGCTGGCGAAGCTGTAGCCGCTAACATTGAGGCGATGCAGCAGCGCAGAACGCAACAGACTAGAGACACGCTGAAGAGTCAGCCTGACAGCTCAGAGGTTGTTGAGTTCCGACTTGTTAACGACCGAGTGCAGTCAGACCCTCAAGCAACTGAAGCAATCAAGCAGGGATTTGATCCAGCGGTTTTGGGGTCAATAAAGGCGTCTAGTAATCTTGACAAGCGTCAGATGCAAAAGATGCTTAACATTTTAAAGCTGGGCAAGAAGCGCGCCGCCTTCGCTGCTAAGAATAGGCCGTCAGGGGTTCTTGGCGACTCAATGATGTCGCGTGTCAATTTCCTGATCAATGTACGAAAAGAAAGCGGTAAACAGGTCGATAGGATTGCCCAGACTCAGCTTAGAGGACAGCCCGTTAATTTTGATCAACCAATGTCACAGTTCATTAGTGACTTGGCTGATATAGGTGTTTCTGTAGAGCGCGGTCCTAATGGCAAGTTTAAAGTTAACTTGAAAGGCTCAGACATTGAAGGCGACCGGGCAGGATCAACCCTGTTAAACCGAGTCCTTGAAAGATTAGGTGACACTGATGTGCCTGATGCCTATGGTGTGCATACAGCTAAAAGGTACATTGATACGCAGGTTGATTACGGTAAAAGACGGGCCAATCCGTTAACGCAGCAGGCCGAGAGGGTTGTTAAAAAATTGCGTCGAAACCTAAACACAGCGTTAGGTGATACGTTCCCTCAGTACCGAGAGGCAAACACTCGGTTCAGTGAATCATTGCAGGCGCTAGACGATATTCAGGAAGCTGTTGGCAAGAAGGTAAACTTTGAAAGCGACCGGGCAGGCGAAGCATTTGGCACTGCGCTAAGAAAGGTTTTAAGTAACTACGGGTCAAGAAATACAATAATAGACTCGATAGACAGGGTTGAAACGATTGCTAAAAAATACGGCTTACAAATCAAAGATGACTTGATTAACCAGATTATTTTTGTTAACGAAATTGATCGAATGTTCGGCGCAGTAGCCCCGGGATCATTCAAGGGTCAAATCGAGCAGGCATTGCAAAAGGGTTCTGATTTTGCGCGCAGTAGCGCCGCTGAGAAGGCCGTAATGCTTGTTGGCAAGTTAGGCGAGGCCGTTAGAGGCATAAACGAAGAAAACGCCATCAGGGCCATCGAGGAGATCCTCAGAAGGCAGGAGCAAGAGCCAACCGGAAGTGAAGTAGCCGAATAATAAAACAATCGATTGAGCAGATAAAAAATCGTAAACTTGGATTAGAGACGCTCTGAAGGAGCCAAAGAATGACCGCAATTAGCATAACACCCGGATACCCCACGTTTGCGGACACTGACGGGTCGCCGCTTAATGATGGCTACGTTTACATTGGGCTAGAGTACCAAGACCCGATCACGGCCCCTACCACCGCGTTTTGGGACAAGGACTTTCGGATTCCTGCTGACCAACCCCTGAGAACGTCAGGCGGCTATGTGGTCCGTGACGGCTCACCAGCGGCGGTTTACACCGGGGCTGCTTACTCCATTCTGGTACAGAACAAGAACCTTGTAACGGTCTACAACGCGCCTAGCGCGGTGATTACGAACGTCACCAACAATGTTGAGGAAATTACGCAGTATCAGGGCGCTCACGCCACCGATCCTATCGCTAGGAATGACGGCACACCGCTACAGACTGGTGATTTGTACTTCAACACTGTAGTCAACGAATTAAAGGTTTGGACCGGCACCGTTTGGGTTCCTGCCGTACCGGGCACAGTCTCGGTTGAAAACTTCACCGGCACCGGCGCACAGACGGCGTTTAACCTTGCCACGGCCCCGGTCGCTGAAAACAACACGCAGATATACATCGACGGCGTTTACCAGCAGAAGGACACCTACACGCTCTCAGGGGCCACGATTAACTTTAGCGCGGCACCGCCTAACCTCAGCACGATTGAGGTGGTCACGTTTTCAATTTCATCCTTGGGCACCACTGACGCTTCGAATGTTAGCTACAATCAGGGCGGGACCGGAGCGGTTAATCGAAGCGTTCAGGACAAGCTACAAGAATCAGTATCGGTCAAAGACTTCGGTGCTGTCGGTGATGGTGTGACGGATGACACTGCGGCTATTCAGGCGGCTATTGATTACGCAAAAACTCAAATCAATGCGGATAATAGATATCCTCTTGTCACTGCAACGGTATTTTTCCCCGCCGGTCAATACAAGATTGCATCGGGAAGCTCTTTAACTATTAGCAGAGGGGTATCGCTGTTTGGCAATTCCTCTAGTGTTGTAAAAATTATTCATGGTGGCGGATCAGTGCCATGTATCACAACGGATACAGGCGTAACGTCAAACACTAATATACAAATCAAAGAGATAGAGATTTATGGTGCTGGAGCAGGTACTACATACGGAATCTATCTCAATGATGCAATTTACAATGTAAAACTTGAAGGCGTTATTGTTACGAATTGCAATGTGAACTTTAAGGCGCTAGATAGCTGGACTGTCTACATTGAACATTGTCATTTTGATTCATCTATCGCCAACAATATAGAGTATGAAAACCCTACAGCCGTATATATCTCAAATACTCGAATAGACAATGGCGGGGAAAATAATCTTTATATAACTAAAAGCCCGACTTGGCCAACAGTTCATACTGTACTAGAAGGCAATCATATTCAGCGCGCACAACAAAATGGAATTAAGGCTATTGATGTTGATTCAGTCAATATCACTAACGGATATTTCGAAGGCAATAATCAGGCCAATGCATACCATGCGGATATTTACTGGGCGCATGGAGCGGCCACTAGAGGCATAAACCTTAACGTAAGCAATACATACGCCAGCGCATCGACTGGCGGCGACACTACAAAATTTATCTACGCGGACACATATGGCGATGTGAGCGTAAATAACACAAGAACTTATAATCAAGGAGGCCCGGCGAAATACAAAGAAGGCATTAACCTTCAAGCAAATGTTAGGGCGTGTTATCTCAATGCAAGCAGGATTGAGGCAGATACTAGGATTGTAAGAGTAAATACTGATACCGGATTATTTGATCCGGAGGAAGGCTTTACAGCATATCGCGGCACAATAACCGCACCATCACTGAATGGCTTTACAAACTTTTTTCCAACTTACAATGCTCCGGCTAATCGAAGACTTGCATTAGCCTTGCAAGCAGGCGGCACGGATAAATGGTTTGTTGGCAGAGGCGATAGTGATGACGCTAATGCGAATCAGTTTTTCATTGCACAAAATAGCGCAGGAAACCCAGCATCTCTTTTGATTGATGACAGTGATAACAGCGTCAAATTACTTGGAGCATGGAATAGCGGCGCTTTGAGGCTTGGAAATTATTATCTGTGGGTAGATGGATCTGGAAATTTAAGAATTAACAATGGCGCGCCCGCAAACAGTACAGACGGCACAGTAGTTGGCACCCAAACTTAAGGAACAAAAATGACCATTAAACAATTAGGCGGTGTGTTCGGCCGCAACCCAACATTTAACGATGTAAATATTTGAGGCAAATAAAATGTTAAAGACAGTTTCTTCAGTTGCAAATGCGTTAGGCGCGTTGAATTACAAGGGCACTTGGGACGCATCCACGAACACCCCGACACTCGCCTCTGGTGTAGGCACACAGGGCGATTACTACGTTGTGTCGGTTGATGGGACCACTGACTTAGATGGCATTACCAACTGGGGCGTAGGCGATTGGGCAGCATTTAACGGGTCCGTATGGCAGCGCGTTGAGGGTGGTGCGGATGGTAACTTTGTCAATTTAGATGTCACTGGCACAGCAACTATTGACGGTAATTTGTTTGTACAGAATGGTGACTTTACCATGACTGATACCTTGCCTCGATTAAAAATGATTGATTCTGACGGAACTAATCAAGAGCTTTATTTTGAAGAATCAGGCGGCATTGGCTCCATGACTGTTAGGAATGGATCGAATAACGGTACGCTAAGATTGCGCGCAAATAATGGCTCTACCACGACTAATACTTTAGAAATTGATACTAGCGGTAATGTTAAAGTTTTAGCTGGCAACCTAGTAATAGGCACCTCTGGCAAAGGCATCGACTTCTCTGCTACCGCTGGCACTGGCACCTCTGAGCTGCTCGATGATTACGAGGAGGGTACTTGGACACCGGCTTTTGCATTTGATATTGGCGGGACTGGTATTGTTTATGGTACTCAATCAGGAAAATATACAAAAATTGGCAATACAGTTTGTGTAGATTTTGAATTAAATGTTGCTAGTGGCATTAGCGTAGCTGATTATTTCGTGCGCTTATCAGGTATTCCATTCAATTGTGCAAATGATGGTCTTAATATTGGTCGTGTGTGGATTCAAAATCCCAACAGTGCGAGTTTTAATCTTTCCGTTCAAGGCGGGTCAGATTCATTAATATGTTTTACAGATAATGCCGCATCCGGTGCTGGATCTTACGCAAGGGGCGATGATGTTGTTGGTGTAACTATATCCGGTTCCTTTACATATAGAACATCGTAAGTATTTAACTGGTATGGCGTAAACCGCTAAGGAATTACATTATGTCCCTAACAAAAACTCACAACCGAATGATCAAAGGGTCTGTGTCTAATGTGTTAGATTTTGGAGCTGTAGGAGATGGCATAGCTGATGATACTACGGCCATTCAATCTGCTATTAATTCATCCACTACATTAGAGCTTCCTGCTGGCACTTATAAAATCACGGCTACTTTGACTATCCCTGATAATACAACTGTCTATCTTAGATCTGGCGCTACCATTTCTTCTACCGTAGGCACAGCCATACGCATGACTTGCTCTTATTCAACACTAAAAGGCGAAGGATGGGATAGCGTTATCAAAACGGCTTCTGCGTCTACGCAAGGTGTCGTATTGCTAGGTCATGGCGATAATACCACCGTAGACTCAATAGAATATAACACCATTAAAGACTTAAAGATTCTTGGTAATGATAGTTTTGGTGCTGTAGGTGCGTTTGAACAACAATACACTGTTGGCTTGATGATTTTCAGTAACGCTTGCTGGACAACGAGCAGCATAAATTATTATAACAACATTAAGAATATCTTTATTCAAGATGTTAAAGAGGGTCTGACGTTAGCGGGAACAATAAACGCTAACTTTATTTCTGACATTTTGTATTGGAAATGTGGCCAGTCTGGTCTTTATATTTTTTCTCCGCATATATCTGAAAATTATGGCGCTCGTTATGGTTACAATTGGACAAGCGCGGGAGGCATGGTTGTAGATAACACTGCCGCAGAAAATCTTTTAGTTAATCACTTTGTGGACACACTTGGTTTGGCGTATGACAACACGCCAGGATATGCCTCTCGTACATTCTTTGATGGTAGATCTTACCCTGCTAACGCAACAACACTTCGGATTGAAGGCTATACCGCATACAACCAGATCACTAACTTTTTAACGGAACCTGCTCCCGGAATATCGACAGTCATCACTGGGTACGAGATAAGTGCCAACACTACTAATACGCAAATCCAAGGGGCCTTTAATGTCATAACCATTGGAACCAATAACGCGACATCAGGTTGTAGTATCTTTAACGGAGCAGGAGCTTCTCAAGCATCTTCAAACATTCGACAAGCTAATCTTTATAACTTACAGATAATGGCTCAAGGTACTGTATCTGCTCCAGTTGTTTATGATCGTAATCAAACAGGCACCGGAATATATTTCCCAGCAAACGGGGAAATCGGCTTAACTTCTTCTGGCACAAAAAGATTGGAAATAAACGCTACTGGTATTGAGATTGATGGAGATACAAGAACCAAGACAGTTTATCCAATTGTAGACACTCCTTACAGTCTTGGTACAGCAAGTTTTAGATGGTCAGAAGTTTTTGCTGTAGCACCAACAATAAACACCTCTGATCAAAATGAAAAACAACAAATTAGAAGTCTAACTAGCAACGAGCAAGCTGTGGCAGTTAGGCTAAAAGGTTTGATTAAAGCCTTCAAGTTTAACTCTGCTGTAGAATCTAAAGGCGATGCCGCTAGAATTCATGTCGGCGTTATTGCTCAAGAAGTAAAGTCTGCATTCGAGGCTGAAGGATTAGACGCTCATCATTACGGTGTGTTCTGTTCAGATACTTGGACGGATAATGATGGTGTAGAGCAGACTAGGCTCGGTATAAGATACGAAGAATTATACGGATTTATTATCAGTACCCTATAACGGGTGGACAGTCCAAACCAAGGAGATAAAATGGCACTTTCAGAAGTAACATTAAACGACAAGATCGAAGTAATACAACTGGCTGCTGGGTATCCAGTAATCCAAGTTCGTACCGCAACGATCATCAAGCGTGATGACGTAGAGATCTCACGCAACTTTCACCGTCGAGTGGTAACACCGGGCGATGATTTTTTGAACGAAGAGCCAGATGTGTTGGCAATCGTACAAGCTGTATTTACGGCTGAGTCACAGGCTGCATACGCGGCGGCTCAACAAGGAGAAGAATAATGGCTAGTAGTTCACAAATCCCATTTGGTCCGTTAGGTGACACGATCACCTTCGCGGCGGCAACTCCTACGCCTCCTACGGCGCTACAGGCACCCGTTCACCCCACGACGAACACTAGCGCCGGTCAGTTCAGGATCATCAACGACAGCACCGTCACGGTGTTTCTGGGCGTTGGTTCAACCTCTGTTGATGCGATTGCTAATGCTGGCGCGGTAGCTACCTCGATTCCTTTGCTCCCGGGCACTGATGAAGTCTTGAGATTCAGTCCTGACGCCTTCTTCACTGGCAAATCAACCTCTGGTACTGCTACGGTTTACATCACGCCCGGTCAAGGGTTGTAATGACTGAGCAGGACGCTGCTGATCGGGCTGTCAAGAAGGTCTTTGCCATCTTAGGCGTGGACATTGACAAGCCCGAGTCCATCGAGGAGTTTCGAGAGGATCTGCGGTTTGGTCGGAAGATGCGCCGGGCTGCTGATCACAGCATGATGGCAATCGTCGGTACGGTCGCGGTTGGGCTGTGCATCGCGGTCTGGACGGGGTTCGCTGCTAAACTAGCAGAATGAAATGGATGCACTTGAGGCAATTGGTACGATCTGGCCCATAGCGGTTGCGTTCGTGACCCTCGTGATTGTGCTTGCAAAAATGCATGCAGACATTGAGCAGATTAAGGAGAAGATCCGCACACTGTTTGAGCTTTGGAATAACCGGAATAAATGATGCTTGACAAGCTTATAGGGCCAGTTACGGGCCTTCTAGACAAGTTTATTGAGGACAAGGACCAAAAGGCACTCCTAGCGCACGAAGTTGCTACAATGGCTAAAAATCACGCTAGAGAACTGTCACGCGAACAGTTGGAGGTGAACAAGGTTGAGGCGGCTCATAAGTCTTTGTTTGTATCTGGTTGGCGTCCTGCTGTTGGCTGGGTTTGTGTACTTGGTATGTTTGGAAACTTTATCACCATACCCTTTGCAAACTTTGTACTCGCACTTGCCGGGTCCGAGATTGAAGTGCCCCTGATACCTCTGGAGACCATGATGCCGGTTTTGCTTGGCATGTTGGGCTTGGGTGGGCTGCGGACCTTTGAAAAACATTCAGGGGTTAATCGGAACAAATGAAGCTTCGATATTTTAAAAATGACCTGTCAGAGTTCGCCTGCAAAGAAACCGGCAACAACCTGATCCAAGAGTCGTTTGTACACGCCCTAGATGACCTCAGAGACGCTTGCGGATTTCCGTTCGTGATAACGTCAGGGTATCGTGATCCGAGCCACAGCGCCGAAATAAACAAGTCTCAGCCCGGTCAGCACTGCCTCGGGATTGCGGCTGACATCGCCGTGAGTGGTGGAGCGCAGAGGTTCATTATTGTTAAACATGCGCTTAGGATGGGATTCCGGGGCATTGGCACTGCCAAAACTTTCGTTCACGTTGATTTGCGTGAGACTACCCCGATGCACTGGTCTTATTGAGCGTCTGAAGGATCTGCTCAAGGGTTTCCAAGATCTGTTCTTGGGTTCGCACGATGTCGAGCAGCGAATCAATATCCATGTCCCGATCATCGAGTTCTAGGGTTAGTTTGCTCACAGAATCATTGCTCCGATGATAA
>Ga0222715_10005767_pt1 | contig 10508 bp, 8 predicted proteins | sample C33_9DmetaG_FD_165056 | JGI IMG/M metagenome (GOLD analysis project Ga0222715, IMG submission 165056) | Estuarine water microbial communities from San Francisco Bay, California, United States - C33_9D | ecosystem: Environmental > Aquatic > Marine > Unclassified | place: USA: California... | reverse complement strand
AAGCCAACTCAGAAAGCCAACTCAGAAAGCCAACTGAGAAAGCCAACTCAGAGTACCAACTGAGAAAGCCAACTCAGAGTACCAACTGAGAAAGCCAACTCAGAGTACCAACTGAGAAAGCCAACTCAGAGTACCAACTGAGAAAGCCAACTCAGGGTACCAACTCAGAATTCCAACTCAGTTACGGTATTTCAGTTATATAGATGATTTTGGTTGATTGTATTGATTTCAAACCAACGACTTCGCCGAACGGCGGCGAAAACGGCGCGCGCGCGCGAAAAAAAAGCGATTCGCATTCGCGCGCGTCGCGCTCTCGCGCGCGCGACGATGGGGCGCGCGACGGCCGCGACGCGCGCGGTGACGCAGAGCGCGAACTCGATCGCGGCGCTGCGCGCGCGCGAGAGCGAGCGCGACGACGGCATCGTTCGCGATCCGTGGGCGCGCGAACTCGCGGGCGCGCGCGCGATGGCGCGCGCGGACGCGCGCGGCGAGGACGGCGATAAGGGGCGAATCGCGGTGCGCACGAAGTTTTTCGACGACTTCGTGACGGCGGCGACGGCGACGATCGCGAGCGCGCGGACAGACGGGGGGGCGACGGCGGGACGGCGCGCGCAGGTGGTGCTCCTCGGCGCGGGGTACGACACGCGGAGTTGGCGAACGCGCGCGGCGAGCGAAGAGGCGCGAGCGCGAACGAGCGTGTACGAGGTGGACGTCGAGGAGGTGTTGGCGCGAAAGCGCGAGGTCGTGGGCGAGGCGCGGTTGACGCTCGGCGCGGAGCGACGCGAGGTGGCGAGCGACATCGCCGAAGACGACTGGGTCGGCGCGCTCAGAGCCGCGGGAATGTCCACGGAGTTGCCCACGGTGTGGGTTCTCGAAGGGTTGCTTTATTACCTGTCGCCGCGATGCGCCAAAAAGACGCTCGCGCTGTGTCATCGGTCGTGCGGGCCCGGGAGCGCGCTCGCCGTCTCCGTCGTCAACGCGCCCTCGCTGCGCCGCGCGCGGCGCGAGCCGCTCGCGCGCAAGTTTCTGCGCGTTTTCGGTCGCGCCGCGCCGAAGACCGCGCGCCAGTGCTGGAAATCGTCCTGCGACGTCCCGCCCGAGGCGTACTTTGCGCCGTGGCGTCTCGACGCGTGCGCCCAACTCGGCGACGACGCGCTCCACTACGGACGTTGGACCGGCGCGACGCCGACGCCGTTCGCCGCGGACGCGAAAACCTATCGTCGCGATCCCACGCCTAGGACGTTTTACGTCGCCGCGTCGAAATAGCGCTCGCGTGTAGCCACACTTCGCCGTTTTCCACGAAGGAGGGGAGGGAGACCGCCGTCGTTCCCTCTCGCCGCCGCCGGAGCGTCCGGCGCCCGGATTTCCCGGTCGAGCCGCGGCGCGTGCTCGTCGGGGCGCAACACCTTCGCGCGCGCCCGCACTCGCCGACGCGCTCGCGTCCCGCGTTCGCGCGCGGAATCGCTCGGAACGATCATGGTGCGTGGAAAAGACATCGCGCGACGCGTCGCGCGCGGCTCGACGCGCCGCGCGCGCGCGCGCGCCGCGATCGCGTCGCGATCGCGCTCGATCTCCCGGGTATCGACACTGACGACGAATCGCGCGCGCGCAGGCTGTCTCGCACCGTATGATGGCGCACAAGTCGCGCAAGTTCCACGGGAACATCCACCGACGCGGGTTAGTGGATTCCAGCAGCGCGAAGAAGAAGGATTTCAGCGTCGGTCCGGTGATGCTGGGATTCTTCGTCTTCGTCGTCATCGGCTCGAGCGTTTTGCAAGTGCTCAAGTCCGCGTCTTCGGGACCTCTCGCCTCGCAAGCGATGTAAACGTACTCCACGCGAACGTTGGACGTAATAGACAGCCACACTGGGTGATCATCATCGCGTTTAGACACGCCGCCGTAGTTTTGTACATTAAACACGAATGTTTCTGGTTCGCTCAACCGACCGACTCGGCCGAGTTGTAACCGCCGTTGGTGTCTCTAGTCACCGCTAATTCTACTCTAGTGCCTCGATTTTCGTGCTCGGACGAGGCGTGGATCTCGGCGTATCCCGAAACGCTGGATTTCATCACGCTCTGGATTTCCTTCAATGGCTTGCGCGCCGTCTCGGGAATGTAAAGATAAAAAAAAGCCGTCGACGCAAAGCACACGACGGCGTACACGACGAACGTCCCGGCGCCCATGGTGGAGATCATCGATGGGAAAATGAAATCAGAGAGTGCGCCCGCGGCGAAAAGCGTCGCTGTAACGAGCGCGACGGCGCTGGACTTTGCTTTCATGGAAAACAGCTCGGAGACGAGAACCCAAAACACGCTCGCGAACGACGAAGAGAACGTCAAGATGAACGCGCAGAGACCGAAAAGAGTCCATCCGACGCTTTTGGAGGCGTAGCCGAAACACGCAACGCACAGCCCGAACCCGGAAGCGGCCGAACCGAACAACAACAACGGTCGCCGGCCGACGGAATCAACCGTGGCGATGGACGCCGCCACTCCAACCGTTTTGCAGAGAATGATGACGCCCGTGTACATGTTGTACACGTCCAAATCGCCGCTAGACGCCGACGTATCGTTCGCCAATCGGCGAAACACGCTCGACGCGTAATTGATGACGCTCGTCGACGCACACATCTGGTTGAGCATCGCCATCGCGAGCGCCAGTCGAACCGCTCGTCTCTCGTCTCCCGACGTCGCCTCGCGGACGCCTCCGACCGTGCTTTCGACGAACGAACGCCAAAATCCGGCGTCGTCACTCGCACCACGATCGCCGCCGAATCCGATCCCCAACGCGCGCTCTTCCGCTAAAATCTCCCCGATCTCTTCCTCAACCGTCGCCGCGTCCGCGCCCGTCGCGCGAAGCGCGTCCCTCGCCCCGTTTTCGTCCCCACGCCTGAAGAGCCACCTCGGACTCTCCACCGACATCGCGAACACGATCGCGCTCCAAAATCCGAGCACCGCGGGCGAAAACAGCACCACACCGAGCGTCTTCTGCGGCGAGAACCACGTCAACGCGTTCGCCGCCGCCATCCCCGCGCACACGCTCAACTCGAAGCACGCCCCCACGCTCCCTCGCGCGTCTCGCGCGCTCGTCTCCCCGCAGTACGCCGGCGCGATCACCGCCACGCCGCCGACGCCCACGCCGAGCGCGACGCGTCCGAGCGCGAGCCCCGTCGCGCTTTTCGCCTCCGCGCTCGCCCACGTCGCCGCGCTCCCGCACGCCGAGCACGCCAGCGTCATCGCCGACGCCGATCGCGCCCGTCCGCGCGCCCGCATCAGCGCCGCGCCGACGAACGCGCCCAAGACGCCGCCCAGCTTGGCGCTCGCGACGACGACGCCGCGCGTCGTCCCGTCCAGCGCCATCGTCCTCTCGAGCGTCGGTAAGATCCCACCGACGAGCGCGACGTCGTACCCGAGCGACAGCCCGCCGAGCAGGGCGAAGCGATACGCGTGCGCGTTCGCGCGACGACTTCGCGGCATCGCGCGCGCGCGGCGTCGCGAAGTGACGCGAAGTGACGCGATCGATCGAATCGAATGACGTGCGTTACAGTTGATGACGATCGCGACGCGATCATCGCGTCCGTTCGTCCCGCGCGCCGACCTCGTCCGCCCCCCCGCTGTCGACCGCGCGCATCTCGCGCGCGCTCACCTCGCGCGTCGCGCGTCGCACGGCCTCGGGCACGCGATCGGCGCCGAGCGCTCGCGGCGGACGTCGCCGCTGAATCGCGTCCGCGAGCGACGCGCGCTCGCCGACGCGCGCGAGGCGCGCGAGCTCGCGCGCGTGCGCCTCGGCGGGCAGCGTGCTGAGCGTGACCCCGTCCGCGGTCGCGCGCGGCGGGAAGCGCATGCGCGCGAGCGCGAGCGACGCGCGCAGGGCGCCGCGCGCGCGCATGGATGCGATGCTATGACGACGCGCGCGCGACGCGAAGTGACGCGAGTGCGCGCCGCGCGTCGCGCGATGGCGACGGCGCGCGGACCCGCGACGGGCGCGACGCGGGTCCGCGCGCGTCGCGCGCCGCGGCGCGTCGTCGTCGCCGGCGCGCGACGCGCGCGGACGACGACGGCGATGACGTCGGCGCGAATCGCGGCGTGCGCGACGCGATTCGCGCCGCGGACGGCGCGCGTCGTCCGCGGCGACGGCGCGAGCGCGCGCGAGCGACGCGCGACGACGCGGACGCGCGCGAGAGGGCGCGAGGACGACGGACGAGACCCGAGACTGATCTCGCGAAGGGACAAGGCGGCGAATCGAGAAAACGCGAAGACGTGGGTCGTCGTCGGGGGCGCGGCGCTCGCGATGACGGCGGCGATCGCGCTCGTGTACGAAAATTCGACGGATGGGTTCTTGTACGGGGTGGATTCGATCGAGTCGTACGCGGATTGGACCGGGGGCGGGGACGGGGAGTTTGATTTCGCGAGCGCGAGCGCGAGCGGCGGCGGCGCGTTGGATTTTTTGAGCGGGTCGGCGATTTTCGGCGCCGCGGTCTGGGCGTTGGGGCTGTACTACGCGTCGCCGGTGTCGGTGGTGATGCTGTTTCTCGGGAGAACCGACAGCGAGCGGCCGAGCGATTGGTTGCTGCGCAAAGCCACGGGGACGGCGCAGATGGAGGACGCGAACGCGGTGAGCAAGGCGCTCATCGCGTTTTGGTTCTTGTTATCGGGCGTCGCCGTGTCGAAGCTCGGCGACGCCGCGTTCGGTGACGCGACGTGGCAAATTTCGAGCGGATTGGGGTTCGCCGTCATAGCCGGTGTGAGCGAACTCGGCAGACCGAAGCGCGTCGACGAGGCGACCATGGCGAAATTGGAGGCGCAGTACGCGGATTTCTGCGCCTTTGGCGAAAAGCGGCTGTCGCGCTCGGGGCGGTGTCATCAGAGCGAAATCTCAAAGGCGTTTCGAGCGGCCTATCCGCAGCACGCCGGCGAGGACGTGCTCGACGAAATGGAGCTTCGCTCGCTCATAGCCAACTACTGGCCGGGCGCGGAGCGGTCGCCGCGCGGTTACTACAAAAATTTGTCGCTGCTCGATCGCGACGGCGCCCCGCTCACCGACCGCGTCTCCGTCAAGGATCTCGGATTGTAATATTTCATTCACGCCGCGCGTTATCGTCGATCGCTCGCTTTCATCGCGCGCTTCGCGTCGTCTTCGTCGCGTCGTCGTTCATTCGTTCATCTTGTGATTACAGCACCGCACCTCGCGTCGCGCGTCGCGCGTGACGGCCGCCATGGCGCGGCGTCGTCGATCGTCGCGTCTCGCGCTCGGTCTCGCGGCGTGCGCGACGCTCGTCGTCGTCGTGCGGGCGCTGCAGAGTGCGTTAGGAAAATATTCAAGTGGGGGATTACAAAACGCGTCGACGCGCGGATCGTGGCGTCGTACTGGACGCCCGAGCGACGATTCACACTCGTCGTCGCCGACGAGCGTCTTCGCCGCGGGTCAGGCGTCGGTCGGGCCGCGCGTGTTCGAAGACGCCCACGCGGCGTGCGTGGCGCCGAGCGTTCGAACGGCGGCGCCGGCGAAGCGTTCTAGAAAGGTAGCGGTAGACAAGGCGAGAGCCGTCGCGAATGGAGGGTACGAAAAAGTGAGACAAGGCAGCGGAGACGTGCTGGTGCACGGGATGGTGACGGCGATGTTGTCGAATTATCAGCACGACGACATGAGCTTGTTCGGCGCCGTCGGCGAGATGGGAGTCCATCACGGTCGGTTCACGAGTGTTTTATTCATTACCGCCGACGCGAGCGAGGCGCTAGTGGCGGTGGATGTCTTTGAGAAGCAAAATTTGAACGTCGATGGCAGCGGTCATGGTAGTTATCATCGATTCATGCAAGCCATGTCGTACCTCGGGCTGCGATTCGGCGACTTTGCGCTTTTACACAAAGGATCGACGACAGATCTCGCGACGAATTGGCTTTCGAGGCGTCACATCGATCCATTCCGCTTGGTATCGGTCGATGCCGGACATACGGCGGAATTAACGTTTCGAGACTTGGGCGCGACGGCGTGTAATCTGGCGCCCGGAGGCGTCATCCTCGTGGACGATTTTTTCCACCCCCACTGGACCGGCGTGACCGAAGGCTTATTCCAATACCTCACGCGCGGTGCTGTGCGTCTCTACCCCTTCCTCGTCTGCGCTGGAAAGGTTTATCTCACGAACGACGCGTCGGCGCACGCGGCGTACGCGCGGCGTCTCGAATCCGACGCCGCCGTGGGCGAATTCTTCAAATCCGACAGCGCTGAATTTCACGGTTCGACGCACCACGAAATGGCGGGCGTTCGCTTCCTCACCTGTCCCAACGTCGATCGCGCGCGCGTCACCGCGCGTTGGCTCGACGAGATACGTTAGCGATCGATTAGACCAATTGTAAGCCGCGCGCGCCGAGGCGCTCCGCTCGGTCCGCACTTCATCGCTCGTTCGCGATGTACGGCCGCGACCGCGACCCCCCTCCGCGGCGTCGGGACGACAGCAGGGACCGATACGACCGTCGCGATCGCCGCAGGGACTCGCGATCGCCCCCGCGCGGGCGCCGCGAGCGGTACGGCGGCGGCGGCGGCGGTCGCGGTCGCGATCCTCGACGAGGATTTCGACCCGAACGCGAGCGAAGCATGAGCCCGGGGCCGTGGGAACCGCAACCGAGGATGCGCAAGACGCTGTTCGATGTTTTGCCCGAGGGCGGTGCGTCGACGCGCGCGCGCGCGCGATCCGTGGGCGACGACGCGAGAACGGCGCGAGAACGAGGACTGACGAGCGAAACCGCCGCGCGACGCAGTGGACCCGAATAATTTACCGCCCGTCGGGAGCGGGTACGCGCCGCCGCCGGGCATGGGATACGGTGGCGGAGGCCTGAACGCGACGGCGCAGGCGACGCGGCACGCGAGACGGATTTATGTCGGCGGAATTCCGCTCACGGCGAACGAGGCGGAGGTGAAAGCGTTCTTCAACAACGCGTTGCTCGCCGTCGGTGGCACGAACGGGGCGGAGGGACAACCGGTGGTGAACGTGTACATCAACGTGGAGAAAAAGTTCGCGTTCGTTGAGTTTCGTAGCGTGGAAGAGGCGTCAAACGCGCTCGCGTTGGACGGAATCGTGCTGGACGGCGTCCCGGTTCGCATTCGCAGACCGAATGATTACAACCCGTCGCTCGCACATGATTTGGGGCCGTCGACGCCCAACCCGGCGTTGAATCTCGCGGCGATCGGATTGGATCCTTCGGCTTTGCAACGCGCGGGCGCGGGTGGGAACCTTTTGCACGAGCACGAGGATCGCATCTTCATCGGTGGTTTGCCGTACTTTTTAGACGAAGCTCAGATTCGGGAGTTGCTCGAAGCGTTCGGGCCGATTCGTCAATTTGATTTAGTGCGCGACAAGGAGACTGGAAATAGTAAAGGGTACGGCTTCGTCGTTTACGAAGACGTGTCCGTCACGGACATCGCGTGTCAAGGGTTGAACGGCATGACGATGGGCGATAAAACGCTCTCCGTGCGCCGCGCCGAGCAAAATAACGCTCCTGGCGGCGCGCAACCTGGGATGATGAACGTGCCACCACCGCCGCCCGCGATCGCGGCGCCTCCCGTAAACCCACCGTCTACCGTGGTTTCCTTTGACAACATGGGCCTCACGGAGGAAGAATTGGCCGACGACGAAGAGTACGAAAACATCATGGAGGACATGCAAGAGGAATGTGGAAAGCACGGAGAGATTGTCACCGTGGTCATTCCTAGACCGGGCAAGGATACAGACGAAAAGACTCCTGGAATCGGGAAGGTTTTCGTGCAGTACGCCTCTGTCGACGCCGCGACAAAGGCGCGAGATGCTCTCAACGGGAAGAAATTCGGCGGCGCCACCGTCGTGGCGGATTTCTTGGATGAAGACGATTTCCGCGCTCGCAAATTCTGAATTCTCGTTTAGACTTCTAGGTATGACGTTGAGATAAAACTATTAGCTACGATAAAAACTGAAAGAACGTACTAGCATAAGAACTTCCAGTACAAGTACACCCCGTACCAGCCAATCAGACCGGCACCTGCGAGCGAGACGACGGAGAGCACGATGGCGAATGCGATGGTCCAAACGACCTCGGATCGCTGCAAACGCGTCTTACGACTCTTGCGCTTCAAGCGCACCGTGCCCACAGCGTCACTATCACCGCGTTTCAATGTTTTACCACCTTTCATGATCACGGTGCCGCCCTCTTCTTCGTCAGCGCCTGCGTCGACGGTCGCGCTGACGTCGAACACTTCGGCGTCCAAGTCGAGCGTCATGTCGATGGGCGCTGGATAACTCGCCGTCGACCGCGAGCGCGGAACGGCAATCGTGGGATCACCCGTGAGCGTGTTCCACGCTGCGTCTTGCGAGCGTTGTAAAACGCGCATGTCGCTTCGCTCGAGCGTCGACTTTGCTGCGGCGAAAATGCTCCCAACCAAGATGAGCGTCGACGCAAACGCGTCGCGCGCGAGTACGGCCCCCCCTATGCCGGCAGACATGATCAATCCGGCAAAAATCGGCTGCAGTGACCCGTAACACGCGGTGACGACCGGCGTCGTGTCCGCTTCCGCGCGCGTAGTCAACGCGTACGCCGCCGAGGCAAGCACGCCGACGGCGGCGACGGCGGCCCACGCGCTCGATTGCGTCACCAAAGCAATCGGCGCCTCCGCGGTGACATGCTCGCGCAACACGAGAGGAACGGTGATGACGATCCCCATGAGCGCGCCCATGGTTTGCGAAACCACGGCCACGGTGATGGGATTGTACTCGCGTAAGATGGATTCTTGAAACGCCAAGTACGCCGCGAAGAGCGCGCTTCGAAATAGCAACAGAATGTTACCCGAGCTCAGCCACATGCGCGCCGGATCGAGGAGTAAAATCGTCCCGACCACGCTCAACGCGATCGCGGCAAATTTACCCACGCTCGGCCTCTCGATTCCTTGAAACACGGCGATCGTGCACGAATACACCGGCACCAATTGTCCCAGGACGACGGCGTTTCCGAGCGATGCCCGCTTCAATCCGTACGCCAAACATATTTGCGCCAAACAAACGCACGCCGCGAGCAGAATCATCACCGTCGACGCGCACAGCGCGTTCCGTTTCTTCACATTATTCAACTCCCGCATCGTCTCCCCTCGCGCGCGCGCCAACAAGTAAATGAACGGCAACGAAATCGCGCACCTCGCCAGCGTAAACTGCGCCGCGCTAAAGTAATTCATCGACTGCGCGCTCATGCACATCGCCCCCACGAAGCACGCCTGCGCGCACGTCAACAACACCGCGCTCTGCGACGCCCGTTTCACGTCGTCCCTCACCTTTCTCCGCATCTCATCCAACTCCTCCGGAAACGTCTCGCTCAGCGTCTCCAGAAACGCCGCGAGCTCCGTCTTATTCCTCCATCTCTTCCCCCCCGCGCTCGCCGCCGTCGCGCGCGCGTCCGCGACGCCGTCGTCCGCGTCCTCTCCCTCGCGCGCGCCGCCCTCGCGTCCTCCCGCGCGCGCGCGTCCTCTCGCGCGCGCATCGTCGCGATGGACGCGCGTCGTCGTCGTCGTCATCGTTCGAACCGTCGCCATCGTTCGCCCGTCTCCGTCGCCGCGCGCGCGCCGCGCGCCGCGTCCGCACCGCGTCGACGTCGTCGCGCGCGCGCTCGACGTCGCGCGCGCCGCCGTCGCCGTCGTCGTCGCCATCGCGTCGCGCGCTGTCGTCAATGCGCGCCGCGATTGATTGATTGATTGATTGATCGATTCGAATTCATGACCGACCGCGCGTCGCTCGAGCGCGACGTCATCGCGCGCGCCGAGCGCTTCGCGCGCGCCGCGCTCGCCTCGAACGACGGTTCGCACGACGCCTGGCACGTCGAGCGCGTGCGCGCGAGCGCGGTGGCGCTCGCGCGGCTCGAGGGCGCGAACGCGTTCGTCTGCGAGCTCGCCGCGCTGCTGCACGACGTCGACGATTGGAAGTACGCGCGCGGCGACGGCGCGACGGGCGGGGCGAGGACGTTTTTGGAGGAATCGTGCGCGGACGTGGACGCGGCGACGCGCGAGACGGTGCTGGACATCTGCGCGCGGATCGGGTTCAAGAGCGAACTCGAAAAATCTGAAGCGGCTGAAAAATCCGTCCACGAGAGCGTCGAGTTTCGATGCGTGCAAGACGCCGATCGATTGGACGCGATCGGCGCGATCGGGATCGGGCGGACGTTTTGTTTCGGCGGCGCGCGCGGGAATCCGATGCACGTGCCCGGCGTGTCGCCGATGGTCGACGACCTGACGGCGGCGGCGTACGAGGCGGCGCATCGCGACGAGACGCGGCCGAACACGACGATCAATCACTTCCACGAGAAGTTGTTCAAGCTCAGGGATCTGATGAAGACGCCGTCGGGGCGCGCGCGCGCCGAGCGCAGGCACGCGACGATGGTCGAGTTCGTCGAGCGGTTTCACCGCGAGTGGGACGGCGACGAGTAGCGACGAGCGGCGGCGCAAAAGTAAAGTATTCATTCATTCATTCATTCATTCATTCGTTCCTTCACTCACTCGCG
>Ga0222715_10005764_pt1 | contig 10510 bp, 11 predicted proteins | sample C33_9DmetaG_FD_165056 | JGI IMG/M metagenome (GOLD analysis project Ga0222715, IMG submission 165056) | Estuarine water microbial communities from San Francisco Bay, California, United States - C33_9D | ecosystem: Environmental > Aquatic > Marine > Unclassified | place: USA: California... | reverse complement strand
TGATGATTTTATTTCTAATAATCTTTCTTTTGATGATGGCTTCTTATGTACTAATGGACAACATCCTAGATTGTTACGCTTACTTATTCAAAAAAGAGCGTCACAGCAGACCATCATTGTGCTTGACAACTTTTTGTCGTTTAGTAAAAATTGGAGTAAAGAAATTACCGAGAAAGTTGTCTGGCCTAAAATCTCACATACGCTTACCAGACTAAAACCTTTCATAAGGTTTAATGAAACCGAATGTAAAATGATAATGAAAGAGGTATTTGTGGGTGAATAAAGATTTTTTAGAACATTTTAAAAAAGAACAAGAAATTTTAGATATTAGTTTTAAACAATCAAAAGTAAATAAAAAAGAAAGACAACATAAAGAAAAAAAAGAAAAATCTTTATCTGAAAAACTACAAGACGAGTTGGAACCCATTTATGAATAGAGTTTTTTGTATAGGTAATGGTGAGAGTCGTAGAGCGGTTGATTTATTACAACTAAAAGAACAAGGTATAATATATGGCTGTAATGCCTTATATAGAGATTTTACACCAGATGTTTTAGTAGCAGTAGACCAAGGTATAATGCACGAAATATATCATAGTGGTTATGCTCATAATAATCTATGTTATTTTAGAAACTGGTCAAAAGTACCTGCTGAACTATATGAAAATATGATTAAGGCTGGTGCTAGTGATGATGATTTAAAAGTAGTAAGAGAAGAAGGTGCTTTTTATGAAAACGAAAGAACACCTGAAACAAGTCATTTTGTAATGCACGGTTCAAATGTTTCTGGTATTGTAAACATAATTAAAAAAGATAAATCAAAACAACAAAAGCACGTACAACAAAAATCAATAAAGATTTCTTGGATAAAAGATAATGATAAATCAAATTGTGTTAATGATATATTAACAGAAAAAAGAGATCCAGGTTGGGCTGCTGGTCCTACTTCAGGTTATATTGCTTGTGTCAAAGAACAACCAGACGAAATATATTTACTAGGCCACGATTTAAATAGTACAACAGGTAAAGTCAACAATATGTACAAAGGCACATCAAATTATGTGGTGGCCGATCACTCACCTACACCTAGTGTGAATTGGGTACAACAATGGAAACAGACATTTTGGGACTTTAATGGTAATAATACACATAGAAGAATACAGTTTTACAAGGTTAACCCTAATTTAAGAGATATGAATGAGGTTAATAAACCACCACTAGAATGGGATGGTACGGTGACAAATCTAAAGTATATGGATATGTCAGAATTTAAAAAGAAATTTAATATCAAATGAGCATTGACTTTTTAGTCAGTTTATGATATATTATAGAGATATGTTAAAACAAATAAAGATTCGAACTTTATTTGGCCTTGTGGCTGAACAACGCTTAAGCGGGTGTAAGGCGAGGGTAGTGAGGGTTACGGCCTAGTGGCTGAAGACACACTATTTTGCTGTGAGTACAGACCATCTAAAATTAGATTGGACGCTTCTGGAAAGCTTGTGGGTAAACCAATAAATCCCACCAGGTACATATTAAAGTGAGGTTGTATGTTCGATAGATTTATATACAGTTTATTAGATACTATTGTGGACTGGTGTACACGATATAAAGAATACAGAATTAAGAAGTCTTTGCCAAAAGGTATGTCAGCAAAAAAGTGGGCTGAACTACAAAAGAAGTCTTATAAATAAAAATGATACCGATTATACAGGTAACACAAAAACAACGAATACAAAGTAATAAGGAGAAAATATGGACTTTGAAACATTAAAAAGCTCGTCAAGTAATTTTGACAAACTTACAAAAGCCTTAGAGCAAAATCTTGCTCCAGAGGATCAATCAAACAAAAACAAATACCAAGACGACAGATTTTGGAAACCAGAACTAGATAAAACTGGAAATGGTTATGCTGTAATTAGATTCTTACCGTCAGTTGAGGGTGAAGATTTACCTTGGCAAAGAATTTGGTCACACGCCTTCCAAGACAAAGGCGGTTGGTATATTGAAAACTCTTTAACTACACTTGGTCAAAAAGATCCTGTTAGTGAAGAAAATACAAGACTATGGAATACTGGTGTTGATAGTGATAAAGAGATTGCTCGTAAGAGAAAAAGAAAACTATCATACTATTCAAATGTTCTAATAGTTTCTGATCCTAAACATCCTGAAAACGAGGGCAAAGTGTTCTTATTTAAATTTGGTAAAAAGATATTTGATAAGATTACTGAAGCAATGCAACCAGCGTTTGATGATGAGAAGCCAATTAACCCATTTGATTTTTGGAAAGGTGCTAACTTTAAACTAAAAATCAGAAAAGTTGATGGTTATTGGAACTATGACAAATCAGAATTTGAAGGGGTAACTCAAATTGCTGATAGTGATGACAAGATAAAAGAAGTCTGGTCAAAACAATATGCTCTTAAGCCTTTCCTTGACCCTAGTAATTTTAAGACCTATGATGAACTCAAAGAGAAACTGAATAGGGTAATTACGGGTGATAGAAACGCTAGTACCGTTGAAAATGCGAACCTCCCACCACAAAACAACGGTTCAGCGAAAAGCGACACAGTAAGTGCTCAACCAGAAGCTAGTGATGATGACGATACGTTGTCATATTTTAGTAAGTTAGCTGAGGAAGAGTAATCTATCTCTCTCTTTACTGAATGCTTTAAGGGGTGGTTAGAAATAACCACCTCTTTTTTTATTCCAGCGTATAAATATTGATATGGCTTCAATTTTAGACCCATTAGTAGATAAACAAGGTGGTGTACGAAAATCAGCAAATTGGTACAGAAATAATGTAGCCTCTATTGCTGATAGAGTAACTGCCAGAAAGTTGATGAATCAAGGTAAGTTAATTGGTAGACCTAGTGTTGGCCGATTAAATATGTTCTTCTATGACCCTAAGTTAAAGAAGACTTTACCTTATTACGACACTTTCCCATTAGTATTACCATTAGAACCTATCAAAGGTGGTTTTATGGGAATGAACTTTCATTATCTACCACCATTATTGAGATTTAGATTATTAGAACGTATGCAAAGATTTGCTGATGGTGGTTTAAATGAGAAAACTAAAATCAATGCCAACTATGATGATGTAAAGGCTATAAATTTGGTAAAACCAACAATAAAGAAATATTTGTATAGTCACGTGAGATCAAGTTTTTTAAGAATAGATTTTGATGAAGCAGCTTTGGCTGTTTATTTGCCTGTACAACAATTTAAGAAAGCAGGCACAAGTAGAGTTTATGCCGATAGTAGAAGTAAAATATAATGGACTTTTTATATAGAACTATAGAACACATATCAAGCAAACTAAATGTTTGGGCTTGGAATAAAAGATGGTGTAATAGAAAACAAGGCACAGGTTACAAAAGGAAAAAATAATGGCAATTTTAAGAGGCGGTAGAAGAATATTTGGACAAGATATTAGAATAGGTTTACCGAGAGATAATACTTTATCTACAGGTGGTATTATGAAAAGAGCCGCTGAACTTCCAGGTAAAAGTATAGGTTCAAGTGAAAGTACAATTGGCCGATTTATGGCTGGCATATCACAAGGTGAAGGTATGGCTAGACCAAATAGATTTTTAGTAAGATTTAATATACCTAATAAATTACAGTTACAAAAAGCAGAAGCTGAGGCAAGTGAGGGTTCCATTATTCCTGCCTCACAACAAGGTGTAAACGCTTTAGGCGGCCAAGAATTAGCAAGAAATGTTGGTATGATGTGCAATAGTATAACAATGCCAAATAGGGATATCAATACAAAAGACCATATTACATATGGTCCTAGAAGACAAATGCCTTATGCTTATTCTTTTAGTGGCAATGTAGAATTAACTGTTTTTGGTGACAAGTTTTTAAGACAAAGAATGTTTTTTGAAACTTGGCAAAAAATGATATTTAATAGAGATACACACAATTTAAATTATTATGATGAATATACAGGCTCAGTTGATATATTTCAATTAGGTTCATTTGATTCTGAAAATGATAGAGATAGAGTAACCTATGCTGTTAGATTGTATGAATGTTATCCACAAACAATTGGTAGTTATGAATATAACTACGGAACAAATAACGAAATTGTAAGTGTGCCTATAACTCTAAACTTTAGAGATTGGAGAAACTTAGGTATAGATCAAGTACAGAATTTCACAGTAGGTGCCTCTTTTGGCACATTACCAGAAATTAAACCTGCTCCTGGTTTTGGCGGTATATTTGGAAGTGTTCTAAATAGATTGCCACCTGAATTGAAAAGAGCAGGTAGAGATGTTATCAATACGGCAAGAAGAAACTTACCGATTGGTAGAGCAACTGGTGGAAGAGTGTTTCCACCATTTTTATAATTAATATAATAAGGAGATATAATGGCATTACCGATATTAGAAACACAATCGTATGATTTGACTTTGCCATCTGCTGACGTTAAAGTTAAGTATAGACCATTTCTTGTAAAAGAAGAAAAGGTATTATTACAAGCTTTAGAATCCGAAGACCAAAAACAAATTATTAACGCTTTAAAAGAAATTGTTAAAGCTTGTACATTTGGTACTTTGAACGTAGATGATTTACCTACATTTGATTTAGAATATATATTTTTAAATATAAGAGCTAAGTCAGTAGGTGAGGTTGCTAAATTAAAAGTTTTATGTCCAGATGATAAGAAAACTTACGCTGACATTGACATTGATTTAACAAAAGTGGAAGTACAAGTAGATGATAGTCACACAAATAATATAGTGGTAGACGAAGATAAGAAGATTGGTATTATTATGAAATATCCAACATTAGGTTCTGTAGATCCATCTATGGATTTTACAAAAGAACAAACTAATAAGATATTTGATTTAATAGCAAACTCTATCTACCAAATATACGAGGGTGACAAGATTTATAACACAAGTGATTATACAAAAGAGGATTTAAACAAATTTATTGAGAGTTTATCAACAAAAGCATTTACTGATATACAAAACTTTTATAATTCTATGCCTAAATTGATACACGAGATAGAAGTTGAGAATCCAAAAACAAAAGTGAAAAGTAAAGTAACATTGCAAGGCCTAACTGATTTTTTCGGATAGCCCTCTCACACGATAGTTTAGAAAACTATTTTAGTGTAAATTTTGCTTTGATGCAACATCATAAATATTCTTTAACCGAGTTAGAGAATATGATACCTTGGGAGAGGGAGGTTTATGTTACCTTACTTACACAGTATATTAAAGAAGAAAACGATAAGAGAAGACGAGAGGCACAAAAGTAATGGAAGAAGCAATTAAAAAGAAAGTTAACGTAGAGTTAGAAGTTGACACATCTGTAAAAGATTTAGGACCTAACCCTTACGCTAAATTAATACACTTGGCAAGAGCTGTTGACAGCTGGAGAATATTTCCAAGAATATTCATCACAACATATATTTACTTGTTATACAAAGTAGTAGTATGGTATATGAATTTACCTAATCCTACAATGGAACAAAGTGGGCTAGTTAGTATCGTAGTTGGTGCTGGCGCTGCTTGGTTCGGTCTATACACAGGTAGTAGAGCAAAATCAGATAAAAAATAATGGCCGAAGATAACAGACAAAACGCCTTACAAATTATTCAATCACAACAAAGTTTAGTTGGAGCTTCTGTTGCTGGTGGAGCGGCTGCTGTCGCACCAAATGATTTAGATAATAATTCGTCTGTTGGCATATTAGAACAAATAAGAGATATAACATTAAAGTCTTTTAGAAAAACTACAGACATAGCTAAAACACTTATTGATACATTAACATTTGAAAGACAACAAGATAGAAGACAAGCGGATCAAGCTGCTGAACTAGCAAAAGAACAAGGTGGCGGTGGTGTAGGAGATATTGGTGAGGGTGATGCTGTAGGTGAAACTAAAAAAGGTTTTGAGGGTGCTGCTTTTGCTTTAGGTGCTGCTGTAGCTCCTATTTTTGGTTTTATAAAAAAAATAGGTATGCTTTTTGCTCCATCTTTCTTATTAAAAATATTTGCTCCATTAACATCATTATTTGGTAAGGGTGGATTTTTATTCAGATTTTTAGGACCATTAGGACCAATTGGCCTTATTGCTGGTGGTTTATTATTATTATTTAAATATTCGGATGAAATTGTTAAAGCGTTAACACCTGCTATAGACGGTATAAAAAGATTAGCACAAGAGAATGCTCCATTGATTGAAGCATTTAAAAATGGTTTTGATTGGTTGTTTAAAAATATTATTGGTGGTTTAGGTAGAATTATTGGTGGTATTATTGAAGATATAGGACCTTTATTAGGTGGTTTTTCTTCTTTATTACAAGGTGATATAATGGGTGGTTTAAAACAAATTGGTGAAGGATTATTAAATATTGTATTATTCATACCAAGAGCTATTGCTAGATTTTTTGAACCAGTTTTAACAGATATAGAATCAGCATTTGTATCAGGATTTAATTATGTAAAAACATTATTTAATGATGTAGTAACAAGTATATCTAACTTTGCTAGTGATGTATGGTCAACAATTACATCTATACCTGGTAAAGTAATGGCAGCTATTAGTGGTTTAGGTTCTATTATTGTAGGTTTTTTTACAACAACAGTACCAAATATGTTAAAGAGTGCTGTAAATGCTTTAATTGATAGTTTACCAATAATACCTCAATCATTAAAAGATAAAATGAAATTTGATATAAAAACAGATGAACAGAAAACTGCTGAGAATCAAATATCAGAATTTGGCACAAAAGAAAAATACACAGATAGAGGAATTATTGGCGCTGAAAGAGTGGCAAGAGGTGATGGTTCTGCTACTATGGATGAGGCATACGCTGAAGTAACTGGTGAAAGATATGGTAGAGCTAAAATTACAAGAAGTGGTACTTCAGGTTTTGAACAAGAAGTTGGTATATTAACACCAGAACAATTTACAGAATATAATAGTTTAGATACAGACGCACAAATACAATTCTTAAAAAATTTAGATGATAAAGAACAAGAAAGAAGAAAATTATTATATGATCTATATGAAAGAAAGAAGAATTTTAAAGAGTTAAGTCCTGGTGGTTATGAAGAACCATTTAAAGATGAGTTTATGAGTCCTGATGACCAAATGTTAAGAGATAGTAAATTTCAAAGACAACAAAGAAATCAAGCAAAAGGTTTAGTAGGTGAAGGCACAAGTGGTGGCCAAACAATAATTGTAAATAATCAACCTACAAATGTAACAAGTCAAAATGATATTAAAAAAGCTGATATGTATTCTGGAAGTATTAACACTAACTCAGGTGATAGTTACTTTGAGAGAAATATTGAAGGCTACGCTTAATAGATACCTAATTCTTTTTCAGTAAAGATTTTAAACTCCATACCATTATCAGTACAATAAGTATCAGCGGCTTGCCATTTAGCCACATTTTTGATATACTCTAAACTCTCCCTCATAAATGCTTTTGACTTCTTTGTTTTGGGTGTAGGTTTTTTAGTTTGAATTGATGGTTTTATCTCTATCATATATCGCTTGCCTTTTTTAGTTTTTATGATAAAGTCAGGAAAGTATCTGTGAACTTTACGATCAATTGGATTAACATACGGTATTGCTAATTCTTCACTCGCCCAATAGATTATATCTTCATTTTTATCACAATAAACCATAAACTTACGCTCCCAATTAGAACGATAGACAATTCTATTAGGGTCACCAGCGTATTTCGTTGGGTTGGTTGGTCTGTAAATACCTTTGTATGTTGCTCTTCTTTTCATTATAAATATTACTATATAAAGGTTATTTATCATATGTTAAAAAGAGCAGCTTCACATTTAAAAGGTATGGCAACAGGTTTCGTTAATAATGCTATTAACGGTGTTGCTGGTGGTTTCGCCTCTGGTTTCGCACCAACCATATCAGGCAATCAGGCCAAAGTGGCTGCTGAACTACTAAAGAAATCACCATTAGAAACAGATTTTGATCCAAAAGAGAAATTAAATAGTGACCCATTACAATTCAGTTACATACAATACCCATTAGATTTAACAAGTAACGAATTAGGTCACTATATTCTTTTTTATGCTATATCAAATAAGTTTGATAATGCTACTGAAGACTTAATGATTGCTGGTAAAATGGGTAACAATTTAAATTTAGGTTCTGCTTCAGGTGACTTTGATGAAGGTTCACCAACAGTACAAAACTTTAGACAATTAAAAGATAATAAAGGTAATGTAATAAAACCTTTAAAATCAGAAAATTCTGTATTGTCACAGTTTCCTACTCACACACAAACAACAGCTGCTATAGCATTGTATATGCCACCAGGTGTTAGTGTAAAGTATGGTATGTCATATAATACAAAAGAAACAGATTTATCAGGAACTATAGCAACAGCATTAGGAAAAGCTAAGTCAGCAGAAAGTACGGCAGAATCAATTAAATCTATTATTAGAGGTGCTGCTGGTGCTGGTATTGACATAGGTAAAAAAGCAATTGACGCTGTAGGTGAATCATTAGAAATAGGTTCTCCAGGACAATTAATGAGTAAAGCTTTTGGTGTAGCAATAAATCCACACGAAGAACAATTTTTTGAAAGACCTGATTTTAGATCATTTGATTACTCATTTGAATTTTATCCTAAAAACAAAGAAGAAATGAGTGCTGTACAAAAGATAATATTCTTATTTAAATATCATATGCATCCTAGATTAGATAAGGGTTCAGGTGGTAGATTATTTAAAGTGCCAAGTGAGTTTGAAATACATTATGCTCATTTAGGCCAACAAAATTCATACTTAAATAAAATAGCAAGATGTGTTTTAAAATCAATGGATGTAACATATGGACCTGAAGAACAGTTTAGTACATTTAGACCAGATGAAAAAGGTGCGGCTCCTGTTACTACTAAAATAACATTATCTTTCCAAGAAACTACATTTATTACAAAAGACCAGATTTACGAAGGATTTTAAATATGTTTTTCTCACGTTTTCCAAAAGTAGCCTATGATATATCAGGCAATAATAATTACAAACTTGTAACAGACATATTAAGACGAGTAAAAATAAAAAGTGCTATCAAAGACAATGCCTCTTTATTTGACACTTATGATGTTAGAAACGGTGAAACACCAGAACAAGTAGCATATAAAATTTATGGTGATGCCAAATATCATTGGGTCATTATGTTAATGAATGATATTACAGACAGATATTATGATTGGCCGTTAGGTGATTATGATTTTGAGGTATATGTACAAAACAAATACTCAAATCCAGGTGCTGTTCATCATTACGAAATTACACAAGCAAGTGGTAGAACAACATCAAATGGTCCTGAAGATTACTCACACAAAATTGAAGTGAATAGTGACGCTACAGGTGCTCAAGCAGTATCAAATTATGAATACGAAAGACGATTACAAGAACAAAAAAGACAAATCAAACTACTTGATCCTGCTTACTTGCCAACATTTGAACAAGAATTTAATAAACTGGTAAGAAAGTAATGGACTATGGCAGATATACAAGATAATCCAAATATTATATCACAAGCTGGTGATTATAACTTAAACTCTATCAAAATTCTATCTTATCGTAAAAACGATAGTGAAGGCAGAATGTACGAGATGGACATTAAGCAAATCACTATGAATATAGAACTTGTTGAAGATATATTTTCAGGTTTTGTACACGGTTCAGTATTAGTCTATGATTCACAAGATGTAAGATCAGTATTACCAATCACAGGTTTAGAAAAATTAGAACTATCATTTAATACGCCAGGTTTACCAGGCGTGAATGCTGTAAGAGATGAAGGCCACCCATATCACATCTACAAAATAGAAGGTGCTCAACAAGACAAGACAAATCCAAGAGCACAGTATTATCAAATCTATTTTTGTTCAAAGGAGATGTACTTTAACTCATTTAATAGAATAAGTCAAGCGTACGCAGGTCCTATTGAGGAGAGCGTACAAAAAATTATACACGACAAAGATGGCCTCAACAGTAAGAAAAAATTTATATTTGAACCAACAAAGACAAACACCAAGTTTGTTATTCCTAACTTAAAACCATTTGACGCCATTAAATTAATGGGACAAGATGCAATATCTGGTTTATATAACAATGCTGGTTATGTTTTTTACGAGGCGACCAACGGGTTTCACTTTAGAAGTATAGAATCAATGTTGGCATTAGGCGGTGCGATTGCTAGACCTGCCTCTTTTAAGTACAACTATCAAATTACCAATACATCTGACGCTGATGTAGAAAATGACCTAAAGAATGTCATACGATACGATTTTTTACGACCTGCTAATGTTATCTTTAATTTAAACGAAGGTATGATAGCAAGTAAACTAGTAACACACGATAGTTTTAATAAAACAATAAAAGAAACTAATTTTGATTACCTAAACTCATACAATCAATACTTTCATACTGAACACGATAACGGTTACAAGGCAAAATCAAAAGGGGTTGTACCATTTTCTAACTTTGAAGACACCAAC
>Ga0222715_10005762_pt1 | contig 10512 bp, 8 predicted proteins | sample C33_9DmetaG_FD_165056 | JGI IMG/M metagenome (GOLD analysis project Ga0222715, IMG submission 165056) | Estuarine water microbial communities from San Francisco Bay, California, United States - C33_9D | ecosystem: Environmental > Aquatic > Marine > Unclassified | place: USA: California... | reverse complement strand
AAGTGATAAATGGATTCAGGTTCATTTGGTGTCTCCTCTGGTTTCGTCTAGGAAGCGGCTTTCTTCAAGCCAGCAACGGATTTCTGAAGGGATTTCGATCGATTGGTGCGTTTGCGCATCGACGAAAACCTCTACGGTTTCACAATGAGCGTAATTACGGGCACTCAGCACTTCGATCATACGAAATTCCAGTGTCACACTTTTCGTACCGATCTTGGCTATAGACCCAAGAATGCAAATGCAGGTTCCAGCCAAAACCTCGGCAGAAAAACTTGTGGTGGCGCGGGCCGTCACGCAATGCGACACTGCCCCGTTCCCACCGCTGAGCCGCAACAAAGCCAGAAACTGGAGAGCCGCATCATCGAAGAAATGGGCATACCAGCGGACATTCATGTGCCCGAACTGGTCCAGATGCCAGGGGTGCACGACGGCTTGGCCGACATTGTATTCCCGAATAGTGGAATCCCGCGTCATCATTTTGTTTTCCAGGAAAGATGTGTAATCAGGATCGCGGTCCCTTGGTCATGTGTCATTCACTTCGAACTCCAGCCTGTATTGCCCTGTTCCAAGAGCGATTGGTGCCGCCCCCAACAGGGAGATCGAAAATGGCGAAGCCTTTGATTAAGCTTGATCGCGCCACTCTCGATCTCGTTTTTATGCTGGGCTATGGTCAGACAGGAATGTGAAGGATCTTCACCTCCTGGTACTCCTCTAGTCCCTGTATCCCGCCCTCGCGGCCATTGCCCGATTGTTTGTAGCCGCCGAAAGGGCTGCCAAACTTGAAAGGTCCGCCGTTGATCTGAACGCCGCCCGCGCGAATGTGTTTTGCAACCCTTTCTGCTTTTCGCCGGTCGCCGGATTGGACATAAGCGTGCAATCCATATGGGGTGTCGTTGGCAATACGGATGGCATCCTCTTCGGTATCGAAGGGAATGATCACCAGAACCGGGCCGAAAACCTCTTGCTGGGCAATCGTCATGTCATTGGTGACATCCGCAAAAATCGTGGGTTTAGTATACCAACCCTGTTCAAAGCCCTCGGGTTTTCCTACCCCACCGACGAGCAAGCGCGCGCCTTCGTCGATCCCGGCCTGTATCAGGCTTTGTACCCGGGCGAATTGGATCTTGTCGAACTGCGGGCCGATATGATCACCTTCGACCGTAGGATCCCCGACTTTGGTCGCCTCACCGGCGGCTTTCGCGATTTTCAGCACTTCATCATAGCACGACCGCTCGACGATCATTCGGGTCGGCGCATCGCAGCTTTGTCCGGTATTGAACATGCACAACGCGACAGAATCGGCGACCTGCTGTTCCAGATCACAATCTGCAAAGACCACGTTCGGCGACTTGCCGCCAAGTTCCAGCGCAACGCGTTTGATCGTGTCTGCAGCATCTTTGCTGATCAGCTTGCCCGCGCGCGTGGAGCCGGTGAAGGACATCATGTCGATATCGGGGTGACGAGACAGGGCCGCGCCAACACTCGGTCCATCCCCTTGGACAAGATTGAAGACACCAGCAGGATAGCCCGCATCATGGATCATTTCCGCATAGATTGCGGCGGCCATCGGGGTATGTTCTGACGGCTTCAATACCACTGTGCAGCCCGCTGCCAATGCCGGAATGACCTTGACCGCAACCTGATTGACCGGCCAGTTCCACGGCGTAATCAACCCGCAGACGCCGACAGGTTCACGGAGCAAGATATCTCCGTTCGGCAGGGTTTCGCTGTCTTCCTGGGCCTCCAGAAGTGCAATGAATGCTTCCAGATGCCAGAGCCCGGTGGCCGCCTGTTCATCCTTGGCCATCGAGATCGGCGCACCCATTTCCGTTGTGATCGCGTTTGCAAGATCGTCCATTCGTGCGTTGGTCTGCACCAGCAATGCCTTCAACAGCGCCAGCCGCTCTGCCTTGGACGCCTGAGAGAAGGTCTCAAAAGCCGCTTTTGCGGCCGCAACGGCACGGTCAACATCTTTTTCGTTCCCCAAAATGACCGTGTCGATTTGTTCGTTCTTGGCCGGGTTCATCACAGGGAATTCCTGAGTGCCGAGCGGCGTGACCCATTCCCCATTCACGTAGTGCTTGCGAAGATCCATGATCTATTCCTTCCTAATGTTGGTGGCGTCGATCCCTTTGAGGACCAGTTCAGCCGAATGTCCCACGAAGCTGCGCGGGGCTGTGAAATCGTTTCCCCCAAACTACGGGTTCGCCTGCGCGGCACTTCCGTGACTGAAGCACGTCAATACTGTTTCAAGCGCCGCAAGCCCGGCGGATGCGGGAACTGAAGGCAGACGGTTTTCTTTGATGTCAGTAACAAAGGCCGACAGTTGCGCGTCGAAATGGTACGGAGCTCCCTTGCCCTCCACGCTCAGTTCACGAAGTCCAGCCGAATCATTTAGAAACAGCCGGTTGGCATAGTGAAAGAGACGTAGGGACCCGTGTGTGCCGTGAATATGAATGGCATTCGGGTGCTTGATGAAATCGCCAGCCGCGTGATAGCCGCCTAGATACCAACCCTCTCCAGCGCCAAATATGCCGTCTTGTGGCAGGTCCGTCGCGAATGTGTCTTCGTCATAGGCCAGATGGCCCACCGCACCGTTCTTCAAAACGACACTCATGTATTCCGGGCCTACTGGTTGGCCAGAAATATTGCCGCGGCCGAAACTTGTCGAGACCTCGCTGTCCGTAAGCCAGGAAAACGCGTCGACAAGATGAATCCCGTGATCGATGATCCCCATGGGGAAACCGCCGGGCCCACCAAGCGGATAGTGACTTTCTGGCATGATCCCGCATTTGCCGCTGCCCTGCCCACCGATAACCGTTTCACGCAATACGCGGACGCCACCAATAGCACCCGTTTCGATCAGGTGCTTGGCCTGCTGGATCACTGGCAGAAACCGGTAACAGGACCCGTAGGCAACCTTCATTCCAGTGCGCGCAGAGGCCTCTATAATGTCTTGCGCTTCCGCGACGCTTAACGCGATCGGCTTCTCCACAAGGCAATGAACTCCAGCATTCATGGCTTCCACAGCGAGCGCCCGGTGAAAGGACGCAGGTGTGGCGACGATCACAATATCGGGGTGCTCCTTGGCGATTGCCTCGGAAAGGGTGGCATAACAGGGCGTGCCATCTTCAAGCGCTTCTTGCGCCGCCGCTACCCTAGGATCAGCAATTGCGACAAGCTCGGTTTCCGATAGGCGCTTGGAGGCAGCAGCGTGGATCTTTCCAACATCTCCGAAACCCGCGACAACGACTTTCATCTTACTTATAGCCAAGTTTTTACTCCCATTCAAAGCGTCACCCCAGCAAGCCTTGGCCAGCCGTTTCATAGTCAGGCAACATTCAAGCGCGGTACTCAAATAGAGCCACCAATGCCGCGCGAGCTTTCCTTGATCAAAGATCAATAATATCGCTGAGATTGTCAATAGCCTTGTGCAAAGGAAAGCAAGAATTTGCACATGCTTCTGCCTTTAGGTTATCGGTGATTGATGCGGACGAAGACCAACCTCGGAATGGCTTGGGTTGCACAACAACCACTCTTTGATTATTGATCAATGACGCATAAAGACCGCAAGTTCTGAGAGATGACCGAGATGACACAGCCTCTGCCTGGTATCAAACCGCGCGAACGAGTTTCAGACCTTGACTATGTCTATTCCCAGCTTAGCCGCGCCATCATGATGGGAGAGTTTGAGCCGGGGCAGAAACTAAAGCTCAAGGAGCTTTCGGCAGCCTTCAACACCAGCCACATGCCCATCCGAGAAGCACTAGCGCGGTTGACCGTCGCCCAAGTTGTCACAACGGAACCCCGGCGTTCAGTCCATGTGCCATTTGTTAATTGCAAGCGCTTGAGCGACCTAATTGAGGTACGAATCAAGCTTGAGAGAATGGCGATCACACTCGTATCGACCGTGCCCGATCCACAAATGGCTCTAGAACTAGAGGCGATTAACAAGCGGTTCGAAACAGTATTGCAGGCTCAAGAACCCGACTTCAAAGCGTACCTCGCGATCAACCACGAATTTCATTTCGCGATTTACAACAGCTGTGGAAACCCGGAGCTAATCAACCTGATCGAACAAATGTGGATGCGCTATGGTCCGCTGTTACACGGCCTGCGGCAGGGCCCGACAAAGTTTGCCCAAAGGGATCATCACCGTGAAATGATCGAAGCGATCCGTTCCGGCAAACCGAAAGCTGCACGCGACGCCATCGAAAGCGATCTCCGAGACGCCGCCGTCCAGATTGCCGCAGCCCTGCCCGACGAGTAACGGTTCTTTGGTCTAGGCGATTACCTTCTTGCGGTAGTCGGCAGCGGCGGCCGAAAGCATCCTGTCCAAGATAATGGCGATGAAGGAAACCGCGAAACCGGCGACAAGCCCTCGACCTGGGTCGACCAGTGCGAGCGCCGTGTAAGTCTCTTGTCCCAGGTCGTTGGTCCCCAAAAGGGCCGAGATGACCACCATGGCAAGTCCCATCATGATTGTCTGATTCAAGCCAAGCAAAAGCTCTGGCACGGCCATGGGAAATTCTACCTTGGTCAGTTGCTGGCCCTTAGTGCACCCAGACACTGCTGCTGCCTCTTGCAGGGGCACAGGTACATTTGCCAGTCCCAGAAGCGTGTATCGCATTGCCGGAGCAATCGCATAGGCGGCAATAGCGATGACCGCAGCAAAGTCTCCGACCCTAAAGAGCATCACGATCGGGATAAGGTATACAAAACTAGGCAGGGTCTGTAGCAGGTCGGCAGCAAAAAGTACGCTGGCTCTGGCCCGGGCATTACGGAATGTGAAAACGGCAATGAAAGAGCCGAGCAAATATGCGAATAGAACCCCCATTCCACAGAGGTACAAAGTCATAATCGCGAGCGACCACAGGCCCGCCAATAAGATCAGGGCTTCGAGAACAAAGACAAGAATTGCAAGCCTCACTCCGCCAAGCCGCCATGCACCCCAAGTCGATACTGCGACAACGAGGCCCCAGGGAAGAGCCTGCAATAGATCTCTGACTGGGAACATGAAGTTCGTCAGCAGAAAGACCTTGAAGCTTTCCAAAGTGCCATAGGCGTTCACATTTAGCCATGTCATGATCCCGCCCCAAAAGGCCTGGGTGGATACGGTCCAATCGCGTGGATATTCCGCCACGTCCGGAATGATCTGACCCAAGACCGTCGTCGCGGCGACCAGTAACACCAGTGCCCACCACAAAACTTTACTGATCGGGGTGAGTTGATAGCCGGATTTCGACATGCGTTGTGACAACTGATCCAGTAGAATAGCGAGAAGCGTGATCGCCAAACCGGCCTCGATACCTTGCCCGATACGGAGCTTGCGAAGCGCATCAAGAACTTCAAACCCGATGCCCCCTGCACCGATCATCGACGCAATGATCACCATGTTGAACGTGTTCATGATGACTTGGTTAACGCCGACCATGATCAATGGACGTGCGCTCGGGACAAGGATGCGCCAAGTTTCGGTTCTGCGCGTCACACCGACCATTGTGCCCAAGTCGACAATTTCTGTTGGAACCCGTTCCAGCCCGACGATCGTGGCACGGACCATCGGCGGAACGGCATAGATCATCGTTGCTGCAATAGCCGCTGCCGGTCCGAAGCCGAAAAGCATAATGATCGGAACCATATACGCGAAAATGGGCATTGTTTGCATCAGGTCCAGCACCGGGCGCAACGCGGTCTTCACCACTGGCACCCTATGCGCAAGAATGCCCAGCAGGAGTCCAACGCCAGCAGACAACGGAACGGCCAGAATGATCGTCGAGAACGTTTCGGCAGTTGGCCCCCACAGGTCGAAAACCAACAGGTAGATTCCAACCACAGCGCCAAATAGCCCAAGGTTGCGACCCCCGATCCAGTAGGACGCCATGGTCATCGCAGCCAGTAGTCCGATCCATGAAAGAGGCTTGAGTTCGACGTATTCGTCGCCCCAGTCGAATTCGAAACCTTTTGACAGAAGATCGCGCAAGAAATCGGCGGGCAAGTCAATCACGAGAGCCAAGGCGCGGGTGATTTCCTTGAAAGGGACGCCGAATATTTCCAACTCGCGGGTCAGGTAGTTCATTCCGTCGCCAATGCGCTCAGCGAATCCGATTGTTGGGACAAGCGCTGGATCGGTTGCCCAGGGAACCCCAAGATAAAGCATAAAACCGAGTGCAATCCAAAACGCGGCCCATAAGACACTGCGCATATTGCCCGACATGCCGGGCGCACTTATGGTAACGTCGCTCATGATCTCTCTTCCCTGGTTGCCTGCAATAGGTCGACAACCTCGGCGCTCCCGATCTGTCCGACAGACTTTCCGGATTGGTTGACGACTCGGAAGACAGAGCCGCTCGTCAGGATGGTCCGCAATTGCTCGGATACCAGATCCGACGCGGAAAGCACCGGTGCATCGGCTGAAAGGTTGGCGTTCTCTGCGCGCATTGCGGAGCCGATCCTTGCAACTTTGATCTTGGAAACGCTTGCCGTGAACCGGCGCACATAATCCGTCGCTGGGTTCATCACACATTCCTCTGGTGTGCCGGTCTGGATGATTCGACCGTCCTGCATAATCGCGATGCGATCCGCCAGCCGCACGGCTTCGTCCAGATCATGGGTCACAAAGACGGTGGTCTTTTGCAACCGTGCCTTAAGCGCTTTGACTTCTTCCTGTAAATCCAGCCGGATCAAAGGATCCAGCGCGGAAAATGGCTCATCCAGAAACCAAACATCGGGATCATTCACCAGCGATCGGGCGATACCGACCCTTTGCTGTTGGCCACCGGAGAGTTCCCGCGGCAACCTGTTTTCAAAACCGCTGAGGCCCACGAGATCAAGTGCCTCGCGCGCTCGGCTTTCGACCTGGCTGGCCGGCAGGCCCTGAACTTCAAGCGGGAAGCCGATGTTTTGCAGCACTGTTCGGAACGGCAGCAGCGCAAAATGTTGAAACACCATGCTCATTTTCTTGCGGCGGACCTCGCGAAGATCGCTTTTGGACATCTCCGCAAGATTTTCACCATCAAGCAGGATTGCCCCATGCGTCGGTGGCGCGAGCTGCGCCAGACACCGCAGCAGCGTGGATTTGCCTGACCCTGACAACCCCATCAGAACAAAGGTTTCGCCCGCTTTGACTTCGATATTCGTGTCAATATTTGCTGGAACGTGTTCTTGTTCCAGAATTTCTTCCGGCGTCGGCGTGCTGCCGTCTTCGAAAAACCGTTCTGGATGGGCCCCGAACACTTTCCAGACATTGCGGCCCACAAGCTTTGTGGGCCGCTCTGCCAATTCATCTATCAGAGATGTCAGATTGCTCTCGTTATTCGGCATGAATAGATATCCTTCATCTCTGGCATCAAATTAGCCCTGGCACGCCTGCCAGGATTTCCAACGGTCTTGGTTTTCTGCCATCCAAGCGTCGACGACGTCTTCGACTTCCATCCCTTCGAGATCAACTTTACCCCAGAGAACGCCGTATTCATCATTGCTCATGTTGATGTTCTCGATCGTTTGGATCGCGCAAGGCCAGGTATCACGGGCGGCAGGGCTGGCAATCTTCATGACAGGACCAGTCGGCTTGTCGCAGTCATACGCCAGATCCGGGTTCACGCCCCATGACGGGTCATCGACGCATTCCGGTGTATACGCGGGAAATTCGACGAAGCTGCCTTCATATTTGACCGGAGCCCAGTGCGGGGCCCAAAGCCACATGATAATCGGCTCCTTGCGGGCATAGGCGGAATCGAGTTCAGCGAACATAGCCGCATCAGTACCTGCGTGGACAATCTCGAAGTCGAGGCCAAGTGCTGCGACCCGTTCCTCTTCGTTCCCACCCCAAGAGACCGGCCCGGCCAGATATCGACCTCTGCCGCCTGTTTCAGCCGTAGCAAAAACCTCAGAGCAACTCTTCAATGCGGTATAGTCAGGCAGCCCCGGGCACAACTCCTCGACATACTTTGGGTACCACCATGTTTCTATCCCTTGGAGGCCGAACTCACCAAGAACTTCGATTTGCCCTGCGGCTTCTGCCTCATCAATCGCGACCCGCCAAACGGTCGTCCAAGCTTCCAACGATACATCGATATCGCCGCCTTCCATCGCAGGCCACCAAGCGGAGGCATCCGAAACCACCTCGTCTGTGCGATAGCCCATGTCTTCAAGGACAGCCCGCGCGATTCCCGTTGAAAGGAAGATACCGGTCCAATCGCCGACGGCGAATTTGATCGGTTTGCGTGTCTCCGGAACGTCGGCAGCGGCCGCTCCGGTAAATGTTGCCGCGACCAGTGCGGCAGAGATTAAGGTCTTTTTCATTGGTCTCTCCTGTTGTGTTGACTAAATAGTTTCGTAGGCACAGGGGATGTTCTCCCTGAAATGCAGAGGCACGGTTTGTGGCTCTTTTTGCTGGCGACCCAGAATGAAATCAGCGGCGCGTACCGCGATCATCAGTGTCGGAGCATTGAGATTGGCGCTTGTAACGCGGGGCATGATGGAGGCGTCGACAACGCGAAGCGCTTCGATCCCGTGCAGGGCATCGAAGGCCAGCTGGGCAAGCAACTCACGTCCGCGACGAACTCCGGCTCGCAGAACGCGGCGTTCGTTCAGCGTAGCTTCGTAGTTCTGGTTGATGCCCCGATCTCGATAGGCCCTATCGACCTCCACGGGAATTTCAATCGCCAGTTTGCGATCCATCGGCTCAGCTTCAAGAACAAGCACGCCGTGGTCGCCACTTTGACTCGGCCTATTCGCCTGAAGGCACCCGGCTGAGCCCGCTCTTACGATAAAATAGTCCAAGACGTTCATTTCGAACCGTTCTCCCCTTTCGGCGCAGGCATTGGTCGTAAATGCCGCAACGAGTCTGTACGTGAAAGGCAGCAGAGCTCGGCTTCTTAAATGTATTGATTCTTAGATCATTGATCAAGGAAAATTTCTCGGCGAACTTTTCCTTTCTTAAAACGCCATGCCCGAACGCGCTTGTAAGGACGTTAGCTGGGTGTCTGAGATTGGAAAACGCGCTCAGTCGAAGTGCTCAAGCTGCTCCTTTCATCAATACGTTGCTAACTTTGGCAAAAACAATGCTGGTGAGGTGTAACGCAACTTCTAAACCGATATCTCAAGAAGACAGGCCAATTTCAGACCTTCGAATGTGCTATGCGGCGCATGTTTATGAAATACGCAGAAGCGGAACGGCACATATACTGCTTGCAGAGTCGGGTCACGGAAAACGCATCGATTGCTTCTATCAGACTTTGATTAAGCGTTCGCAGAAACACTGTTCGACGGCAAACTACAACGTTCAGCAAGCCTAGGGAGCGAAAATGGAAACGCGCGAACTGTTCTGGTCCTTAGGGCCCGTGGAAATAGGTGTCTTCTACGTTATCGCCTTCACGGTCATCGCCGGATTTATCTATGGCGTCTGGCACCATTTCGCCAAATACAGGGCAGCCAATGCAACCACCGAGACGTTAACACTCGGGGACGCTTTCAAGCGCCTGGTATCGGATCTGTTGACTCACCGGATGGTCCGCCGACGCGATAAACGGGCCGGGATTGCCCATACAGCCATCTTCTTTGGCTTCACAATTGCCTTCATAGGCACCTCTATCATCACACTCGACCACGATATCTTTAAGCCGCTCTTCGGGTTCAGTTTTTGGAAGGGTGACTTCTATCTTCTGTTTAGCCTTGTGGTCGATCTGGGCGGTCTTGCCCTGCTGGTCGGTCTATGCGTGATGGGGTGGCGCCGCTGGGTGATGCAGCCTGCAAAACTGCAATACTTGCGCAGCTATCGCGGCCAGACAGAGCCCACCAAGGTGCAAAAGACGTGGGCCCGAGAGGATCATGCTTTTCTGATCATCCTCATTATCATTACGGTTTCAGGATTCTTGCAGGAAGGTCTGCGCCTTCATACCGATAAGCCTGACTGGGCGATCTGGTCGCCGGTGGGCTATGCCGTATCACTCGTCTATGCAGCCTTGGGTCTGTCCGTTGAAACCGCAAAAACGCTTCGGCTTTGGGGCTGGTGGTCACATGGTTTACTTTCGCTGGCCTTCATTGCAGCTTTGCCTTGGTACAAGGCAAAGCACATCATCTCGGTGCTCGGATCACTCCTCTTAAGGAACGACAAACCCCTCAGCAGGTTACCAGCCGAGCCTGAGGACAGCGAAACATCCGGCATATCGGCTCTGTCTGACTTTACGCTAAAGGACATGCTCGATTTCGATGCCTGCACAAAATGCGGACGCTGTCATGAAGCCTGCCCTGCCGCCGCCTCGGGCTATCCGCTGAGCCCGCGTGACCTGATCCTGGACCTGCGCACCGCCAATACAAACGTCGCTGCCGGATCGACGCCCATCGAAATGGTGATCTCGGACGAAACCCTATGGTCTTGCCTCAGCTGCGGCGCGTGTCAGGAAATCTGCCCGGTGGGCATTGAACAGCCCTCCAAGATCGTGCGCATGCGCCGTGCGCTGGTGGATCAGGGCAAAATCGATCCGTTGCTGCAAAATACCTTCACGGCCC
>Ga0222715_10005758_pt1 | contig 10516 bp, 10 predicted proteins | sample C33_9DmetaG_FD_165056 | JGI IMG/M metagenome (GOLD analysis project Ga0222715, IMG submission 165056) | Estuarine water microbial communities from San Francisco Bay, California, United States - C33_9D | ecosystem: Environmental > Aquatic > Marine > Unclassified | place: USA: California... | reverse complement strand
GGCAGGCATCAATCAAAAACTAAGCCCACATATACTCAGACATAGCTTTGCAACCCATATGCTCGAATCAAGCAAAGATCTGCGCTTGGTGCAAGAATTGCTTGGCCATGAAAGTTTATCAACAACGCAAATTTATACGCATTTAGACTTTGATCATTTATCGAAGGTTTACGATAACGCACACCCGCGCTCAAAAAAACCTAGCCAAAAGGTTTAAAATCTGATTTTTTATAGCCCTGGATGATCCAACTAAGGGGTGTATATTTTACAAAGAGGAAATGCATCAATAATGTAAAAAAGGGAATCATTAATGAATTAATAATGACGATCTCCAAAGCCCCAAACCCAAAGGAGAGCATGAGCGCTCCTACGTAAAGCGCAGGAAAAAGGTGCCATAGGTAATAAGAGTAACTTATCTCAACAAAAAAACTTATTTTTGCATTCATTTTTATTTGAGCGCTATAAGCAAGAGCAAGCACAAATAGTGTTGTAAAAATTGCTGCAAAAGTAAACCCAATGACATAAAGAGCTTGGTGGAGAGAATCCTCTGGATTGCCAAAAATTAAAAGCATGGCTTGTATAACAAATAAACAAATAGAGGCATAGCCAAGTTTTCTTTTTACAGCGCTTGCAGAAATTATTTCAATCAGCGTTCTGCTTGAATATAAAAAAGTACCCAATAGAAACCATGAAAAATAATGCGCAAAAGACACCAAGCTAAAGTCGCCAAAATATTCAGGAAACACTCTAGTATAAAAAGGATATACAGAGCCTAAATTAGAGAAAAAAATTAGGGAAACCAGTGTGTAGCCTATCGAGCTATGATCAAGCCTTACAGATTTTAAAAATATTTTTTTAAGAAAGCTTAATGCAAAAAAACAAAGATAAATAAGAACCAGGTAATATAAAAACCATAAATGATATAAGTGAGAAAAGGCCCCTGAAAAAACCAAATTATATAAAGCAAAAAACAGCAAGAAGCCTAAAAAGATTTTATTGAATCTGTCTCGAGCCAGATAATTCCAGCCATATTTTTTAATCATGAGCCCTGAAAAAAATCCTGCTAGCAAAAAAAAGACCGGCATTCTCCAATAATGTATCCAGCCAATTGCTAAAAGCACCCATAAGGGAGGATCAGGAATATCGACAACTTGGATCCCGGCAATGATGCCGGCATCTTTCATGTGCAGAATAACCGGAGCATGAATGAAAGTACCCAATAACATAGACAGCGCGCGAAGCACATCTAGGCCATAAATTCGCTCAGATTGAGTTTGAGCATACATAAGAGCGCTTGCTAGGAGTCACTCCTCTGTGTAATTTGAATTAAATGAAACCCAAACTGTGTTTTGACCGGGCCATGGACCTCGTTAACAGGCTCAGAGAAAACCACCTCATCAAACTCTTTGACCATTTGTCCAGGATAAAACTGTCCTAAATCGCCTCCTCTAGCACCACTTGGACACATTGAATGCTCCTTAGCAACTGCTGCGAAATCCTCTCCAGCAATAATTTTATTTTTAAGTTCCTCGCATAATGTTTCTTCGCTTACCAGTATGTGTCTCGCGCTCGCCGATTTCATTTTTGCTCCAATTATTTAATTAAGTGAACATTTAACTTAACATAGGGGGTTATTAGACAAAACAATTATATCTATGGGCGAAATTATTAATTTTTTTACTATGCATCCATTGCTGAGCCTGGCACTAACAGCTTCGCTCCTCCTCGTGCTGATGTATGAAGTCAATCAAAGGTCACTAAATTTAAACAGCATAACGACTCAACAAGCTGTTATTTTAATGAATAAAAATGCAAAAATTTTTGACCTAAGATCATCAGATGCTTTTAGCAAAGGCTTTATTTCAGGAGCCAAAAACTCTCCGTCATCTATTAATAATAATGACCCCAAAGTTAACAAGCTCAAAGAAAGAAGCATTATTTTAGTTTGTAATACGGGCATGAGCGCAGCAAAAGAAGCCGCTCGATTAAACAAAGAAGGCTTTAAGCAGGTATATGTTTTAAAAGGAGGAATGGCAGAGTGGGAGTCTCAAAGGCTGCCTATTGAAAAATAATTATGGCTGATACTCAAGAAAACAAAGCCATCAAGTTGCTTAGCGTCTATACCAAAGACGTGTCTTTTGAGGCTCCGGATGGGCCGGTCATTTCCTCACAAACAGAGGGGCCCAAAACAGATCTTAATATCAGGTCAAGCTCATCAAAAAAAGGCGAGGATAGATATGAGGTCCTTGTCACTTTAAATATTAAAGCACACCTCAAAGACAAGATATTGTTTCTTGTGGAGATTGCTCAAGCAGGGTTGTTTGAAATCAAAGGATTCGAAGAAAAGGAACTGTCACTCATATTAGGCACTTATGCGCTCAATCAAATTTTTCCTTTTGCTAGAGAGCAGGTAGCAAAGCTTGTTGCTTCAGGAGGTTTTCCGCCTTTGTTGCTTCAGCCAATTAACTTTGACGCTCTCTATGCTAAATCTCAAGCACAAAGCAACCAGCCTAGTACCAAAAATATAAAAATTCATTGAGCACATTTACAAAAATTGGAATCATTGGGCTGGGCGCGTGGGGGCGCGCGATTGCAAGGCTCTTTAGTAATAGCAATTTGGATGTTATTGCATATGCAAGGAACAATAAGAAAGACCTGTCATGTTGCCCCCAAACAACCAATTTAGAAGACCTTAAAGATCGAAACCTTGTATTTATCGCAACGCCCGTTAGCTCATTTGAATCTGTGCTCAAAGAAATAAATAGCATATTAAGCCCTGAAATTATTATGTGGGGGTCAAAAGGCATCGACCAAAAATCTGGTTTGCTGCCACATCAAATTTTTGAAAAAACCATAGGCAATGATAAGGCTGCGGGCATTAGCTTTTCGGGACCTACATTTAGTGGAGAACTAGGCCAAGGCTTGCCAAGTGCGGTTGCGCTTGCATCTGTAAATACCAAAGCATTAAATCAAGTATCGGAGCTTCTTAAAGGAAGCAACATTAGATCCTACCAGACCCAAGATATGATGGGTGTAGAGCTAGCAGGAGCAACAAAAAATATCTACGCCATTTGTTCTGGAATTATGGCTAAGAAAGGCTTGGGGGAGAATGCACAAGCAGCATTTATCACGCGCGCACTTCATGAAATGGCCAACCTAGGCGACTCTATGGGTGCCGACAAAAATACCTTTTACGGCCTATCTGGAATTGGTGATTTAGTATTAACTTCGTACGGTAAAGCTTCGAGAAACAGATCCTTTGGTGAATTAATTGGTTCGGGTAAAAGTTGTGAGGATGCTCTTTCTCAAATAAATGAGGTGGTAGAGGGTTACTACACATCAAAAGCAATATATCAGCTCGCTCAATCAAAGGGTTTAGAAATGCCAATCGCAACAGAACTTTATAAAATTTTATATGATGGCAAAAATGTTAATAATGCTATTAAAGATTTGCTCGATAGGCCGATTCCTACTATGCATGAAAACCAACCTGCCTGAGCTGTTCGTAGAGCACCACCGAAGCTGCATTTGATAAATTCATGCTCCTTGACCCCTCAATCATAGGTATTCTTACAACTTCTTCTGCAGAGAAGCCATCCAAAATGAATGCCGGAAGGCCCCTTGTTTCTGGCCCAAACAATAAGCAGTCGTCTTGTTTAAATTTGAATTTAAAGAGACTTGCTTTCCCTTTGGTCGAAATAGGCACAATTCTTCTTTGCTTAAAATATTCGAAACAAGATTCATAGTTATCAAATAAATTTAGCTCACAAAGCTCCCTATAGTCCATGCCCGCCCTTCTAAGGTTTTTTTCATCAATATTAAAGCCTAAGGGCTTGATTAAATTTAATCTCGCACCGGTATTAGCACATAAGCGCATAATGTTACCGGTATTAGGAGGAATTTCTGGCTCAAAAAGAATTATCTCAGCTGGCATGGTTTCCTTTGTTCTTTTAAATGCTAGTCTCATATAATATTGAAAGAATGGGTATTTCTGTACATTTTTGTGGTCTCAGCCTTACGTCACCAATCGTTTTGCTTTCTGGCTGTATTGGTTATGGGGATGAATATACCCGTATTGAAGGTTTCTCAAATGATGAAGCGGGAGGCTTAATCCTTAAAGGAGCCTATAGCGAAGCTAGACATGGCAATGAGCCCCACCGGGTAATTGAAACTGCCTCAGGAATGCTTAATTCTATAGGATTACAAAATCCTGGTGCTAAATACATTGCTGAAGAAATTCTTCCCAGACAAAAATTTAATACTCATATATTTGCCAATGTTTGTGGTTCTTCTATTGAAGAGTATGCACAAGTGACAAAAATATTTCATAAAAGCAATGTAAGCGCTATGGAGATAAATATTTCGTGTCCGAATGTAAAAAAGGGCGGCGTTGAATTTGGTAACAATCCTGAACTATCAAAAAAAGTTATCCACGCCTGCAGACAAGAGACGGATAAGCCTATTATTGCCAAACTATCGCCCAACCAAACAAACATTGCTGAATCAGCCGAAGCATGCATTGAATCAGGAGCGAATGGTCTTTCTGTGATAAATACTGTAATGGGCATGGCTATAGATGCTGAGCATCAAAAGCCCATTCTTGGAAATACCCAAGGTGGCTTGTCTGGCCCTGCAATAAAGCCCATAGCATTATTAAATGTTTTCAAAGTCTATAAAGTTGCGAATCCAAAGGGCATCCCAATTCTGGGACAGGGCGGGATTTGTAACGGCAAAGATGCAATTGAGTTCATATTGGCCGGAGCGACGGCAATTGGTCTTGGTACGGGGCTTTTCTATGATCCTATGGCCATAAAGAAAATTAATGACTATATAAAAAATTATCTTAAAAGAAAGGAAATTAGCTCAATTGCGGACTTGGTAGGCAAAGCACATCAATATTAAATTTTAATATTATGCTCTTTAGCTTTTCTTGCAAGCGTGTTCCTTCCCCACCCTAAAAGCTTTGCAGCATCTTGTTTTTTGCCCCTTGAATAAATTAATGCCGCGGTCAATAAGGCTTTTTCAAATTGGGGTTTTGCTAAATCAAGCAAAGCTCCCTCTCCTGCATTGCCGCTCTCAAGTGCCTCGGTAGCCCATCCAATCAACGATTCTTCCCAGTCCTCTGATCCCGCCGACTTAGTACCAATACGCATCTCTTGTGGAAGATCATAAGATTGAATTTCACGGCCAGCTGAAGATACCGTGCTTCTATAACATACATTAACTAATTCTCTAACATTACCAGGCCACACATAATTTAAAAATATTTCCTCTACCTCTTGGCTCAGTACTTTTTGTGTGACGCCAATCTCCTTGGAAGCAAGCATTAGATAATGATCTGCAAGCTCTAAAATATCTTCTTTGCGCTCCTTAAGCGAAGGAACATTAATGCTCATGACATTTAGTCGATGCAGGAGATCCTCTCTAAATTTTCCTGACTTTACCAATGCCCATAGATTTTGGTGAGTTGCAGCAATAATTCTTGTGTCAACTTTTATGATTTGTTGGCCGCCGACTCTGCTTATCTCTCCTTCGGCAAGGACTCTAAGCAGCCTTGTTTGCATGTCTAATGACATATCTCCTATTTCATCAAGAAATATTGTTCCGCCACTGGCCTCTTCAAATCTCCCAACTCGCCTTTTGTCCGCACCGGTAAAAGCGCCCTTTTCGTGACCAAAAAGCTCGCTCTCTAGAAGCTCTTTGTTTATTGCTGCCATATTCAAGGGCACAAAAGCCTTTTTTGACCTTGCTGAAGAATCATGAATCGCTTTAGCTACTAACTCCTTACCAACTCCAGACTCTCCATGAATTAATACCGTAAGATTAGCCTTGGCTAATCTTCCAATCGTCCTAAAGACCTGCTGCATGGCAGGCGCCTTTCCAATTATTTTTCTAGATGTCTGGTCATGATGATCGGTCTGGATGGATGAGAGTTTCTCGTTTTTGCTGTTCGCTGCTTTTTGAACTATCTCAACCGCATAATCTAGGTCAAAAGGCTTTGGCAAATACTCAAATGCTCCGCTCTGGAATGATAAGACTGCATTCTCTAGGTCTGAGTGCGCAGTCATTACTATGACTGGAATCTTTGGGTCTCTGGCCTGAACCGAATCAATCAAGTCAAAGCCTGAAAGCTTATTCATTCGAATGTCCGTGACTATTACGTCTGGAGAAGAATTGTCATAAGCAGCTATAAATGATTCTGTGCTTTCAAAGCTTTTAGTAATCATGTTTGCATCTTGAAGCGCCTCCTCTAAAACAAATCTCAAAGAACTGTCATCATCAACGACCCACACCTCAATACCTGCAGGGATCATTGTCTCTCCATATTTGAGGCTGGAAATATGATGCTAAAAATTGTTTGTCCGGGACGACTTTTTAGTTCTATGCTTCCACCGTTCCTCTCAACCTGTCCCTGAGAAATAGTTAGCCCAAGTCCAGATCCATTTTCTTTGGTTGATACTAAGGGATAAAATATATTTTCTTGCAGCTCTGTGGGGATGCCTGGACCGTTATCAACGACAGACAGCACAACGGCAACAGGGTAACGCTTAAATAAGGCAATGCGGTTGTATTCGATACGAGTTTTAAAAATTACTTTGCCATCGACTACACCATCTATGGCCTCTAGTGCGTTTTTAGCAAGATTTAAATATGCTTGAACCACCTGATTAAAATCAACACTAATATTTGGCAGGCTAGGGTCATAATCTTTCGCTATCTTCGCGCTCATGCCTTTCTGTTTTTCAAATAGCGCTAACACTCTCTCTGTAATTTCGTGCGGATTAATCACCTTTGTATCTGGCTTGCCGGAGCTTAACAAAATACTATCAACGAGCTTAGTTAGTCGGTCTGACTCTTCAATAATAATATCTGTATATTTCTTAAGGACCGCATCAGGCAATTTACGCTCTAATAGCTGTGCCGCACCTCGAAGGCCACCAAGCGGATTTTTTATTTCATGTGCAAGCTGTCTTGCAATTTTTTTATTTAATTGTTGTTGTGCATAAAATCGTTCGTCTCTTAGGGCTTCATTTTGTGTAATGCTTATAAGCTCGAGAACTGCATATTTACTGTCTGACTCTAATAGAGAAGATTTTGCAATGACTTTAATTTCATAGGCATCACTTTTTCTTAAAACGCTCGCATAACAATCATAGCCATTAGCATTCTCGAATGTTTTGATGCAGATATCAACAATGGAGGAGGACGCGAAAAATAATTCCTCTAGTTTTTTTCCAATAGAAGATGCTGGGCCAATACCAAGCATTTCCTGCGCAGCTAAATTGATACCAACAAGACATCGATTTTCACTAAAAAGCAAAACTGCGGTTGATATATGATCGATAACCGAAGAACTAAATTCAGTTAGTTTAGATTCAGTAATATTTCTGACCAATGCTAATGCCATAATTATTAGGGGGGGTTAGCCCCCCCCTGTATCGTTTGCTTATAGACTGTAGTACATGTCAAACTCTACCGGATGAGTGGTCATCCTTAAGCGAGTGACATCTTTTGACTTGAGATTAATGTATGCATCAATGACTTCGTCATCAAATACACCACCTTCTTTCAAGAAGTCACGATCCTTGTCTAATGCATCAAGCGCTTCTTCTAGCGAGAAGCATACTGTTGGCATTGCTCTCATGTTTCCTTCTGCCAATGCAAATAAGTCTGCATCGGAAGCATCTCCTGGATGAATTTTATTTTTAATTCCATCAAGGCCAGCCATTAGCATCGCAGCGAATGCAAAATATGGATTTGCGGTAGAATCAGGGAAGCGCACCTCAATACGAGCGGCTTTCGGGTTAGATTCATATGGAATCCTTATTGATGCAGAGCGATTCTTGGCTGAATAGGCCAAGAAAGTTGGTGCCTCAAACCCTGGAACAAGCCTTTTATAGCTGTTCGTTGATGGGTTTGTAAGAGCATTAACAGCCTTTGCATGCTTAATGATTCCCCCAATATAAAACAATGCATTTTCAGAGAGGCCAGCATAAACATCACCTGAAAATAGGTTTGTGCCCCCTTTTGCTATGGATTGGTGTACATGCATACCGCTTCCATTGTCTCCAACCAGAGGTTTAGGCATAAAGGTTGCGGTCTTGCCATAAGCATTAGCCACATTCATTACAACGTATTTAAGTGTTTGTACTTGATCGGCTTTTTTAACCAAGGTGTCAAATCTTACACCAATTTCACATTGGCCGGCTGTCGCTACTTCATGGTGGTGAACCTCTGTGACCAAGCCCATATCTTCTAAGGCTATACACATAGTGGCTCTCATATCTGATAAGGAGTCAACGGGCGCAACAGGATAATAGCCACCCTTTATGCCGGGCCTGTGTCCTAAGTTTCCTTCATCGTAGGCTCGGCCAGTATTCCAAACGCCTTCTGAAGAGTCAACGGTGTGAAAGCACTCATTCATTGTTGAGCTCCAGGCCACATCATCAAAAACAAAAAATTCATTCTCAGGACCAAAGAAAGCCGTATCAGCGATACCGCTTTCAGCAAGATATTTTTCAGCTTTTGCGCCAATAACTCTAGGGCATTTGTTATATCCCTCGCCGGTATCTGGCTCAAAAACATCACACCTTAGATTGATTGTTGTTTCCTCTGAAAATACATCTACAACTGCAGTAGATGTATCGGGCATCAAAATCATATCTGCCTCGTGAATATCTTTCCATCCGTTAATAGATGATCCATCAAACATTTTTCCTTTAGTAAAAAACTCCTCATTGATTTGGCTCGATGGAACGGTAACATGATTGTCCTTACCCCTGGTATCTGTAAACCTAAGGTCAACAAACTTTGCTTCTTTCTCCTTGATGAGCTTTAAAACTTCTGCTGACATTTTATTCTCCTTATTTAATTCAAATTAGAAAAAGCCAGCATTAGCTAGCCAATTATGCACAATTATAATGCATATTTTATTATTTGCACTATTTTTGTGCTTTAATTCAATTTTAATTAATTCGTTTTTTTGGTGGCAAGTGTTTATAATCCTATGTAATTCTTATGCATGGCTTAATTTATGGATAAAATCGTTGCTCTGGCCAAAAGAAAAGGGTTTATTTACCCGTCAAGCGAAATCTATGGAGGCATAAATGGCTGCTGGGACTATGGCCCTTTAGGAAATGCCTTAAAAAGGAACATTAAGGAAGCCTGGTGGAAAGATATGGTATCTGGCCATAATGAGACATGTATTTTAAATGGGGCTCCAAAAGCCTTTCAGATGGTTGGACAAGATGCTTCCATCATCATGAATCAAAGGGTTTGGGAAGCCTCGGGGCATGTTGGTGGATTTAGCGATCCTATGACCGACTGCAAAGAGACCAAGTCCAGATATCGAGCTGATCAGCTTATCTTTTTTTCTATAAACTTAGAAGATAGAAATATCTATGAATTTTTTCTTGCAAGCCCTTCTCAGGCTGAAAGCCCCTCTACCGAAGAGCTTGTTGCATTCCATGAAAAGTTTTATAAAAAAGCCATCAAACAGCATGGTAATGATATTAGCGTAAGGATCGAAAATATATCGCTTGAGGATCCCACAGTAAGAGAAAAAATATTGGCCCCTAATGCCTCCAAACCAGGCACCCTTACTTCACCAAAGTCTTTCAATCTAATGTTTAAAACTTTTGTAGGTGCCTCAGAAGATAGCTCAAGTGTCGCCTATCTTAGACCTGAAACTGCACAGGGAATATTTGTTAACTTTAAAAATATTTGTGACTCAACAAGGGTTAAGCTCCCTTTTGGCATTGCACAAATCGGAAAAGCTTTTAGAAACGAAATAAACCCTAGAAACTTTACATTTAGAAGCAGAGAGTTTGAGCAGATGGAAATAGAGTTTTTTTGCAAGCCTGATGAAGCCCAAGCTTGGTATACCTATTGGCGTAATCGCAGATATCAATGGTATTTAGATTATGGCCTCAGCCCTGAAAGGCTCTACCTTAGAGACCATGAAAAAGACGAGCTTGCTCATTATGCCGATGCTTGTTCGGATGTTGAATATGATTTTCCTTTTGGTAGAAGCGAGCTTGAAGGCATAGCAAATCGAAAAGACTACGATCTTAAAAAGCACTCTGAATACAGCAAAAAAGATTTAACCTATTTTGATGATTCTGAGGAGTCGGAAAACAAAAGGTACATTCCTTATGTTATTGAGCCATCCGCGGGTGCAGATAGGGCAACGCTCGCATTTTTATGTGACGCTTATCACGAAGAAGAAATTAAAGGAGAAATTAGAACGGTCCTAAAATTTGATCCAAGAATTGCGCCTATCAAGGCAGGTATTTTTCCTCTTGTAAAAAAAGATGGCATGCCAGATATGGCAAAAAATATCTATGCTGAGCTTATTAAAAAATATGCTTGCGAATATGATGAAAAAGGAGCCATTGGAAGAAGATATAGAAGGCAAGATGAAATTGGGACTCCTTTTTGTATTACTATTGATGGTGAGTCGCTAAAAGATAATACGGTTACTATCAGAGACAGAGATACACTTGAACAAAAACGC
>Ga0222715_10005756_pt1 | contig 10516 bp, 12 predicted proteins | sample C33_9DmetaG_FD_165056 | JGI IMG/M metagenome (GOLD analysis project Ga0222715, IMG submission 165056) | Estuarine water microbial communities from San Francisco Bay, California, United States - C33_9D | ecosystem: Environmental > Aquatic > Marine > Unclassified | place: USA: California... | reverse complement strand
CAGCATCAATGAAGGAAAGCTTAAGTTCGCTCTCATTTAAACTCACCAACCTGGCATCAAAGAATGCCAGCCATGCCACGCGATTTTCTCGCTCGAGAAGATCTAAGACATCATTCCATCTTGATTTTAAATCACTTAACTCCATATATGGGGATTGATTAATTGAGTATGGCAAGAGTTATCAAAGCAGTTACTACGATTGCGATAATGATTTGAAAGGATTTTTTTCTAGAGAGCTCTCTAAAAACTTTAACTAGAGTTAGAGTGAATAGAATTATCCCCGATATAACAAGAATACTACTAATTAGCAAGACATTATCTTGCCCTTGCTGATACTGCAGATTTATTAACCCTATTGCAATTAAGGCATAGCTGACATACTTAAAGTAATCGATGGCAAGCATTACTCCTCCCTAATTATTTCTCCAGAGCTTGGAAGTAACCAGGTTCTAGAAGGATCAAATTCTAATATGGCGTGGTTTCCAGGCTTAACTATCTGGTCGTAAATCGGGTCAGACTCTATAGCTGTTATCTCTCCATAAGAAGTTGTGACGGAATATTCCACATGATTTCCGTAAAACACAACATTTGAAACTATCCCATCTGATTTCTTGACTGTTGCGGCCTTTACCTGAATCGATTCAGGACGCACGAGCAGGACTGGAGTCTTAGACTTATGAGCTAGGGGGTGGGCAGCTACTTCTAGTTCTTCATTATTTACTAAAACCTTTACTTTGTCGCCTTTGCCACTGGAGACCTTATCAACCTTAAAAAAATTAGATCTGCCAATGAAATCTGCGACAAATACTGAATTTGGTCTACGATAAATCTCATCAGGGGTGCCTGATTGCTCAACTACCGCATTTCTCATTACAACAATTCGATCGGATAAACTCATAGCCTCATCTTGATCATGCGTGACAAATACGCTGGTAATCCCAAGTTTCTGTTGAATCCTTCGAATCTCAATGCGCATTTGAGCACGCAACTTTGCATCTAGATTTGATAACGGCTCATCAAAGAGAAGTACTTTTGGTTGGACTACCATTGCCCTAGCTAGAGCCACTCTCTGTTGTTGTCCGCCAGATAGTTGATTAGGGGCACGAGTTGCAAGGTGAGAAAGGCTCATAGTCTCGAGTACCTCAGCCACTTTTTGAGAAATTATCTCTTTTGAAAGGTGTTGAACTCTAAGACCGTAGGCAACATTGTCGAAGACGCTCATGTGCGGAAATAGCGCATATGATTGAAAAACCATACCCATCGGCCGCTTATCAGCAGTTAGATTTTTCAAATCCTTCTTATCTAGAGTTATCTCTCCAGATGTGGGAGTTTCAAACCCAGCAATAATTCTAAGTGTTGTTGTCTTTCCGCATCCTGAGGGACCAAGGAGAGTTACAAATTCGCCAGGCTCAATAGTCAGATTGAAATTGTCAACAGCTACCACCTTCTCACTACCATTTCCAAATACTTTGGTTATGTTGGAAAGAGTTAACTGGCCTGATTTATTTTTCATTTCATCTATCCTATTCTGACTTATCCAGCGCTTACGGCTATGGGTTGATATCCGGCCTGTTGAGTTTTGTTTACTAACAAATTAATCAGCCCCATAGTCACCAAGACTATTGCAATTAACAATGTGCAGAATGCAAAAGCATTTCCATACCTGACTGTATCGGCCTCAGCCAAAATTAATGAGGTAAGAATCGGTGTATCTGGAGTGGTGATGAAGATAATTGGAGATAGGGTGGTCATTGAGCGCGCAAATGCAAACATCAATCCTGTAAGAAAAGCCCCGCGAATCAAAGGTAGAGAAATCTTACGGAATGTTCTTCCACCCGATGCTCCAAGTGAGGCAGAGGCTTCATCAATTGAGGGGTCAATCTGCTGCAGATTTGCGATTCCAGATCGTTGACCAGCTGGACTAGATCGTATTACGTAGACCATAACAATTGCCATGGCACCACCTAAAATAGCGCCTCCACCAGCAAGTTGCGGCAAAATCGTTATGCCAAAAATTTGAATTGGCGAGTTAAATGTGAAGGCATAGCCAATCCCCAGAACTGTTCCAGGAAGGGCAAGCCCAAGCATTCCAAAGAAATCTAATACTTGGCCGCCTCGCTTTATCTTTCGAACTATTACCCAAGCCAGCATCATTCCTAGAACACCGGCTATAGGCGTGGCAAGTAGCGCTAACATTGTCGTAGTTAATATCGCGCTATTTCCAACTCCACTGAAAATGTATCTATAGTTATCAAGAGTGAGCGAATAATCGACTTTGAGCACCTTGAAGAATGATCCCATGATGACCATTGAATAGATTAAGATTACAAAGGCAACTATTGACCAGGCCATTGCTAATAACGAGTATCTGGCTAGTGGAGTCCTAATATATTCGATCTGCCCTGACGGTTTTCCCGTGACTGTTACTACATCTGCTCTCTGAGACCAATAACGCTGGATTATGAATACTAGAAGAGCTGGAATTAACAAAATTGTTGAGTAGGCAGCGCCTCCAGCGATGTTGTACTCACCTGAAATCGCAATATATGCACGCGAGGCCAACACTGTGTAGTCCCCGCCAATCACAAGTGGGTTAGCTAAATCTGCAATCGCCTCAACGAAAAGCAGGAGAAATGAAGCAGCGATCCCAGGAATCAAGAGTGGAATGGTTACGGTTATAAATATTTTGAATTTAGAGGCCCCAAGGCTCCTGGCAGCTTCATCAACTGCCGGATCTAGACTTCTAAGCATTCCAAGCAAATTCATATAAGCGACAGGGAAATATGAGATAGACAAAACCAGAATTAGCCCCTTGTAACCATAAATCATGGGCTGCTTATCAAAAATTCCATTACTGATAATCCCAGCGCGTCCAAACAAGACGATAACTGCAGTAGCAAAGGCGAAAGGTGGAGAAACTAAAGGCAAGAGACTTAAAATATGCAAGAGTTTTTTGCCACGAAAATTAACTCTGACCTGAATGTAGGCTAGTAAAAAACCAATTGCTGTTCCTATAGCCCCAACTGAAATTCCCAGCCAAACCGTGTTGTAGATGATTTGTCTGGTGTAATCATTATCATAAACATTCCGCAGAACTTCAATTCCCCCAGGTTGAAAGGATTTGTAGAGTACATTTCCTACTGGAATTACGATTAGTACCGACAAGATTAAAACCAAGACTGCGATTGCTATCTTGGTAAAGACATCTAGCTTCGCACTTTGCCTGCGGATGGCCACAACTTCTCCTTAGGAGTTTCGTAAAATAATCACAAAGGACCCCAAGTTTCCTTGAGATCCTTTGTGATTCTTATTTTTCTATTTAACTCTTAACTTGCGAACGGTTGATAATTTCATCATCAAATCGTTTCGTTAAATCTGGTTTACGATTTCCAGCTTTTTCAAAATCGTAATCGACCAGCTTTACCTTCCTTAAAGGGATTATCAATCGGTTGTACTTTGCCTTTGGATTGGTAAGTGCCTGGAAAGCATTTGCTCCAACGCCGAGGTTCTGTGCATCAGCCGATAGGGCAAAGTCAATAAAAGTCTTTGCGGCTAGTGGATTACGTGCACCTTTAATTAGAGCAACAGCTCCAATCTCATAGCCAGTTCCCTCTGATGGGAAGCTAACCTTTAGAGGCAGACCATTCTTTGCACCTGCTACACAGTCGTGAGCAAAGACTAGGCCTACAGCAACTTCGCCAGATCCAGCCGCTCCAACTGGTGCAACTCCAGAGCGTGAGTAGTAAAGGATGTTCTTATTCAATTCCTTCATGTACTCCATCGCCTTATCCTCAGAGCCAAGTCTTGTTACTTGAGTCCAGAATGTTGTAAAGGCTGTTCCTGAGGTTGCAGGGTGGGCTGAGAGAATTTGACCCTTTAACTTTGGATTTAGTAAATCTGCCCAACTCTTCGGTAACTTAACGCCGAGTTTTGCTAAGGCTTGAGTATTTGAGCAGAAACCGAGCGCTCCAAGGTAAACACCACTCCAAAATCCATCGGCATCGAGTTGCGCCTTTGAAATCATCTTTCGAGTTGGAGATAAATAGGCTTCTGTTAAACCCAAGTTTCTACCTACAACGTAGCCATCTGCTGGACCACCGTGCCAGACATCGAACTCTGGATTATTTTTAAAAGCCTCGAGTCGCGCAGGCACTAGACCAGCTGAGAGTCGAACAAATCGAGTATTAACTCCAGTTAATTCTTTAAATTTAGTTGCCATCGCTGCGCACCAGGCTTCGGTTGCGCCACAAACTACATTTAGGGTGCCGCTAAGCTTGCGACCTTCAGCATATTTTAATGAACCATCAACACGCTCACATGTATATGTAACACCTTTGATGGTGCGGATTAAACCTTCACGACCACATTGCGATCCTTTGAGATCGCGGGCTTGTGCGGGCGCTACCGCAGTCAACAGTGACATCGCCAGCGAGGCAATAGCACCGAGAGCTATCAGACGAGATTTCTTCATAGGTAACCTTTCATCAAGTAGAGGGGCCTTAGTTGCCGAGAGCCTAACAGGACAGGGAAAGGGTCGCCACGGTCCAGGCACGTTGTACTCTGAGAATTTAAGCCATTTATGAGTTTTCTGGTAACAAGTCTCTAAAGTATTGAGAACCGAATAATCCTGGTTATATGGTGGGGCAGGTAGGGCTCGAACCTACGACGACCGGATTATGAGTTCGGAAGCGATGACTGGGAGTAGCACGGTTGAGCGTGGTTAACGCAGTCACAACTAACAACTTATGTTCCGACGTCCTTCCATAACGGCCTCTGTTGGGTTGCCAAGTGCACAAAATGTGCATTGAGTGGAGCGGGTCGGGCTCGAACCGACGACGACCAAATTATGAGTGAGTCAAGCGTGTCGGGTATTGCTTTGAGAAGATTGTCCCGCACGGACTCTTTCTAACTTCTCCAAACTAAATTTTAACTGATATCACGAAAATATCGATTAACCAATCGATACTCCAATAGCTGTAAGAAACAGAAACGCTACCAAAACAATGGATAAGAAGGTCAGAGTTGTTTGAGGCGACTCTTTGGCAACATGCTTGAATCAGGGCCAATGTAAGGGGTAACTGTCGGTTTCAAGAGAAGAATTACTACGGAGTAAATAAAAATGACCAGCAAGGATCTTCCCAAGGTTGGGATATTCCAACCAAAATCAGAACCAATTCCTTTGATTCCAATCGCGGGTAGTACCAAGCTAATTAATAGGAGAGCAATACGTATTTTTCTATCTATCTTTTTTTGCCACAGTGCAATCGACGCCAGAGCCACAGTCGGAAACATTCCTCCACCAGCTCCGGTAAAAAGTGGAAGCGTAAGGAAAATTCCTCCCCCTCTAATTACTGAAGTTAACCGTCTAGTTTTAATTTTTCTTCTCAAGACATAGACAGTGGCTTGCGCAGATGAAAAAATCGTGAAAGCGAGAACTATGAATATTGTTCCGCTCCATGTGAATTCTGGTTCAGTTGAAATCCATCTCATCCAAAGGCGCGCGATAACGCCTAAAACCAAGCCGCCGAAAACTGCAGCAAGTATTATCTTCCAACCACTTTTAGTCGCCGTCATCGTTAAAGGCTAATACTCGGTCTATATGAAATCAATGAATTCGAAGCAATGATTGCTTTGGTCGTATCCAGTGGTGTTTTTTAGGCGGTTTGTTAGCCCCCTGTTTTTTTAGTCTTTCTCTCACTAAATAAAGGTGTGACCGGGTAGAAAATTTCAGGTAAATCGAAAATCAAGTGGGGCAGGTAGGGCTCGAACCTACGACGACCGGATTATGAGTCCGGGGCTCTAACCAACTGAGCTACTGCCCCCAAGGTGGGCAGTCTAGCCGACTGGATTAGAGGAGCAAGGCGCGGGCAATGATTCTTAAGGCAGATTAGCCCCTCTTGGTTTTTGACTCCCAAAGACTCATCACTGCCAGAATCATTGCAAATCCAAAGATTAAATCTTCAATCGGCGCTCCAGCAAGACGCAATCCAATTATCGCCTCACTGTTATAGATGACAATTTCTCGAGAAGTCAGCCAGTAGTTGGTAAGAAGTTGGAATGGCAAAATAATGAAGTAGCTAATCCAAAATCTCAAGGTGGAAAGTAGCGAGTTTTTAGTAATGAACATGTCAAAGAAGATAGTGAGCATTAAGGCATAGACCGTTATCTGAGTGTAGGAGAGTTCAAACCTCATCGCTTAAGCCTCTGCAGTACAACCTTAACGCCCTCTAAGGTAAGAATTGCAGCAATTGGAATGATTATGAAGAAGGCAAACTCCTCTATTGGAATATCTAAAGGTCCATAAAATCCCAAGATCTGATCAGAATCAAAGGTCCAATGCTTTTGATAGATAGCAAAAGCATCCCAGATAAGAAAGAAAGCGCTTACGGGAAGAATCGACAGGAGTAACTTTCTTGGACGACGTAGCACTTTAATTTTAAAAGCAAACTCCAGCCACCAAGAGCTAAAGACCGTAAAGAGCAGCATTGCTAGATATGAGAAGTTAGCAAGCTCTAAACTCTGCGACATTTCAGTAGTTTCTCATAAAGGCCAATACTGTTTTGCTAATCTGCCTATATGTCGCTTGCGCAAAAGAGGATCTTTTCAAATACCAGGAGCTTTTCAAGCCTAGCCACTACTTGCGTCCTGCTGCTCTCACTTCTATTTTCACAATTGATAGATGAATCAACAATTACCTGGCAGGTAGTTATTGCTTTGATCGCTTTAGCTATTGGAATTCCTCATGGCGCGCTCGATCATCTCGTTACTCTTCCTCGCTCATCAGCTATAAGGATGACCTTATTTATTGCGATTTATCTAGCGATTGCAATTATTGCAGTCTGGGCAATTCTTAATTGGAATATTGCGGGCTTTATCGCTGTGGTTGCTATGAGCGCCCTTCACTTTGGAATTGGTGATGCTGCATTCATTTCAGAGATGGATAGATCTGCAAATCAAAGCGCCTCACCTCGCATAGCTCAATTCTCTTATGCAGCAAGTGCTGGGTTGATACCGGTAATAATTCCGCTAACAAATCAGATGAGCACCTCAGCTCTTAATGCAGTAAATCCAGCTCTTTTAAATTGGCATGGGGGATTTGCTGAAGAGCTAAATACTTTAGTAACTATTTTCTTTCTTCTTGCACTAGCCATACAGATCTTTTCCAAGCGCTATCGAGATGGGCTAGATCTTTCATTACTCTTTCTTGTAGCAACTCTCACCCCGCCACTTGTTGCCTTCGCCGCTTACTTTGGTCTCTGGCATGCGATGCGCCACACGGCAAGGCTGACGTTAAATCTAAAAAGTTCGCAGAACTTTGTCACTCAAGGCAATTCAGCTAAAGCATTTCTTCAAGCAATTCTTCCAGGCCTGCCTGCCCTTGTGGGCACTTTCATAGTGTCGCTCGCTCTTGCTGCCTTTAGCCCTGAAAGACTTAGCGATGAGCTGCTCTGGCTCTCACTAGTTGTGGTCTGGGCGCTAACAGTTCCTCACATGATGGTTACAGCAAGATTAGATAAGGCGGCCTTTAAATGAAGAAAACGCTCTTAGTTCTAGCTCTACTTCTTACTAATTTATCTCCAAGTGCTGCCGCTCCCGTCTATTCCTATCCTGTAGTTGGCTGCGAAACAATCTATGGAAAGTATCATCATGATTATCCTGCATCTGATATTAAGGCAGAGCTAGGTTGCACATTTGTTGCTCCTATTGGGGGAGTTATTCAAGATGTAAGTAGAAAAGATCTCTGGAGCGGCAAAACTAATTTAGGTCAGCATCGTGGCGGTCGCTCAATTTCTCTTATTGGCGATGATGGAGTGCGCTATTACGGATCGCATCTATCTAAAGTTATGAAGGGAATTAAACCAGGGCTTCGAGTTGAAGTTGGTCAGAAGCTAGGTAAGATTGGAACTAGCGGGAGCGCTAGAGGAATTCCGCGCCCCCATCTACATTTTGGAATCTCTTATCAAACTGAACCAGGAGACTGGGAGATTAGAAGAGGAGTTGTTGCTCCTTGGAGATATCTAGATGCTTGGAAAGTTGGCAAAGATCGATCTCCAGCAAAGGCTGTTGCTAAAGCAAAGGCTAAGGCTGGGAGATAAAAAAAGCCCCAGATTTCTCTGGGGCTTTCTTATAACTAGTTAGTGTAATTAGTTAGCAGTAACTGCATCTGCCTGAGGACCCTTTGGTCCCTGGACAACTTCAAACGTTACTGACTGACCCTCTTCAAGGGACTTGTAGCCGTTTCCTTGGATAGCAGAGTAATGAACGAATACGTCCTGTCCGCCACCATCAACAGCGATGAAACCAAAACCCTTTTCAGAGTTGAACCACTTAACTGTACCTGTTGCCATTTATAACTTTCCTTCGGTATTTTGGGGACAAACGTGAATTCCACGTTCGCCAGTCGTTCCGTTCTACAGCGATACCGATTCAAGCAAAAGCTATCAAGCGGGTACTGATAAGCGTTGGACTAGCGCCAAGCCTACCCTGAAGGTGCGAATATCAAAAAAGGGGTTAACTGCCTTACCTATTGAAATAAGCGTGGATCTATGGCAAGAATTCACCTATTGCAAGAGCGCTATAGCTAGATGGGCTGGGGAAGGTCGCATCTAAGAGATAGATACGCCCTTATATATAAGGAGCAGCTCTTGATTACCTATAGCCCAAGTGAGATCGGCTACTGCCATGGCCGGCTAAATATTTATTCCTGTCCGAAGGCTCTAACAAAGCATCTGGAGGCGGGGCTAGAGCGAGAGCTTAATGAAAGTGTAAATATTAATTGGCAGAGCCAAGTATTAAAGCCAGGTTCTTATCGAGGTCAGATGAGTTATAGCAACGCAATTGGAAGTGGGGCAAGAATTGTTAACGCCCTTAAATCTTGGAGTTATCTAATCTTTGAACTCTCTGAATTTAATTCCTCTGAAGGATCAATCTATTTCTATACCAAAGAACTTGGACTCTATCGAGGATCAATAAATAGTCAGGGACAAATTGTCGTAAGTGAAGATATGTTAAAGAGCGCTATCACTGAGAATCTAATTCAAAGTGATCTAACACTTGCTCTAGAAAAATTGATGGGAAGGCCTTGGGATACTTTTCTTGAGCCTTTTCGCAGAGTAGAAATTGAGGCAGCATCAACTCTTGCTGATAGGCTCTCGGTATGAGCGAGAGCCAGAGAGAGAAATCTATAACTTTAATTGCAGCTGCTGCAGTTTTAGCAGTTGCTATAGGACTTGGGTTAAATCAAGTCGGCTCAGGTTTTGCCTCAAGAAGTAGTGAGGGAATTACTGTTACTGGATCTGCGCGCGTTGATGCTAAGGCAGATCGAGCGGTCTGGACTTTAAATGCTGAGCAGGTCGCTCCAACAATCTCTGAATCGGTGAGAAAAGTTGAGGCTACAACTCTTGCTGTCACAGAGTATTTAACTAATGGGGGAGTTGTAAGTGGCGCAATTGAGTTAGGTTCTGTCTCTGCATATCCGCAAGAGGAGTACTCAAATGGAAATAGCACCGGACGAATTCTTAACTATCGCGCATCAAGGTCAATAACTGTTAGAAGTGATGATGTTGAATTGATTTCAAAGTTAAGTAATCAGATTGGATCGCTGCTCCAAAGTGGAATTAGCGTGACCAACTATGGACCACAGTTTTATGTCTCTAAGTTAAGCGAGCTCCGCCCAGAGCTACTCAAAGAGGCGATAGCCGATGCCAAGATACGCGCTGAGGCAATTGTTGAAGCAACTGGGGGCAGCGTTGGAGCGGTAATGAGCGTTAGATCTGGGCCTTTCCAAGTTACATCACCTGACTCAGTTGATACCTCATCTGGTGGGTTTTATGACACTCAAACGATTGATAAAACTATTACCTCAACGGTTTCAGTAGTTTTTAAAGTCGGTTAACTCCGATTGATCAACCAGATTTGCAGGGTTAAAGCTTTAATTGAAAAAGTATCATCAGGCTTTTTTATTACTGGAGCAAAGTCAGAGACGCTCTCACTAGTATCAAAGATAGTTCGATAGGAATTACCCCAACTAGAGCCAGGTAGTTTGAAGATTAAGTTGCTAACACCGCCATTAATGGCTACAAATAAACCTTGAGCATCTCTTGCATCGATAGCAAAGCCAAGATAGCGATGCTGGAGATCGAGCCATCCTTGCTCAACCATCTCACTTCCATCGCTTTGAAACCAGGCAATATCTTTTCTAAGGCTTACCTGATCAAGATCTCCAGTGAAGAACTCCTCGGTTGCATCAATTAGATAATTGGAGCGAATTTGGCTTAGCGTTGCTAAGGATTCCAAAGCAGCGCCTTGCAGCTCATTTAGCTTCCAATCAAGGGCCCATGCGCCATAGAGATTCTCATCGCTATCTATTGGATGATTTGGCGAGAGAGAGTATGCATTATTGCAACCATGTTGAGTTCTTGAAATCTCATCACCCATAGCAATCATCGGAACTCCAGATGAAAGCAGGAGAGTTGCCAGAATTGATCTCTGCAATTGAGCTCTCTTAGCAATGATT
>Ga0222715_10005755_pt1 | contig 10516 bp, 10 predicted proteins | sample C33_9DmetaG_FD_165056 | JGI IMG/M metagenome (GOLD analysis project Ga0222715, IMG submission 165056) | Estuarine water microbial communities from San Francisco Bay, California, United States - C33_9D | ecosystem: Environmental > Aquatic > Marine > Unclassified | place: USA: California... | reverse complement strand
CGGTTCGTAAAACGCAAGGATCGCTGCCGTGTGATCGAGAAGAAATTGTCGGTTTGAGAATTCAGTCATCGATGGCTCACCTCTTTAATAGGCCTGGTAGATCCGCGTAATATCAGTTCAGCCACCGCCGATGTAATCGCTCGAGGCATCTCTGGATGTCTGATTCGCTGCATCCGAGACATCATCAAAAGCAACGATTGACACATCATCACCAGGCCTCGTACCGATTCGTTTGACAGCAACGGATGCGCAGAGAATAACCGTACCACTATTATAGACTTAGGCTGTGATCTGAGGGTGGTCTTTGAATGCCACTTCCGCTGCATCAAGACCTGCAAGCTTCGAATCGGCAAAATCCCAAATTGACTGAACATCAATATCCTAATCCAGCAATGCTTGCAGGTATCCGGCAACTCTCTCGACTCGGACCTGCGTATGATCAATCCCACCAAAATCAGCGATTTGTCGATGACCTTGTCTGAACAAAGGATTTGTTGCAGCTCAGGTGGCTTATTGATTTTTGATTCCAATGTGATCGAAAGGAAAGCTCTCCAGTTGTCTTAAAAAGTCACAGTCGGCACCTGTGGACGAGCATTTCAAGTGGTTTGTTTAACGCATTATTCGTAGGTAGCCAAAGGAGTCCCGACAGTCCGTGACTAACAAAGACCTCAAGGTTCTGGAATTCCGAGACAGAGCTCATGAGCCAATCGCCGAACAACTCGCGGAGGACTTCAAATTCTCTTACTCTTGCAGCATGAATCCAGCAACCAGTCACCGCCAAAGGCGGTGACGTCTGCGGACGACACGAAACATTTCTCAACCTCACCGATCAATCTCAAGACCGGAGGGAACCGCTTCTGGAACAACAGTGACTTGGTCCTTAGCACTCCGACCCGTCAACGCTTTGAGGAAATCAACTAACGCTAATACCTCCTCATCATTCAAATCCAATGGCTCGATATCAACAACCTTCGAGTAACGAGTCATTTCTAATCGATCATCTTGAATCATGAAATCAATGCGTTCGAACTCGGGAATCACCGGCAGGATCACCTGCTGTTTTGCCCAGGTTGATCGAGACTTTTCTGGATTAAGGTGATGACGAATCACACCCTCTAAGGTTTTAAACGCACCGTTATGGCCATAGGGCGAGGTTAATTCCACGTTCCGGAGCGACGGTGTCCTAAATCGATACATATCATCGAGACGGTCCGATTCAGCCATGCGTCCAAGATCTCTGGCAAGATCATTGTATCGTCGGGTTCGACCCGGCCCAAAAGCAGGGAGACCCAGCGCGTAAAACTGATGATCCGTAAACCATTTACCACTGTGACAATTCGCACAGTTAGCTTTGCCGTAAAACAAGGAGAGCCCCATCATTTGCCGCTCAGTCAGAGCGCTCGAATTCCCGTTGAGAAAATCATCAAATGGGGAATCGTAACTACGCCACTGATGATTGACGAAGGCTCCAATCGCATTACCCACATCAACAATCGAGATCTCGGATGGCTCGTTGATACTTGCAAACGACTCAACGAATAAATCTCGATATTCAGGAATCCCCCTAATCCGCTCTGCAATAATCGGCCATGCGTAATCAATCCGGTCGTGGACAGCCCCAATGACTTCGTTTTCGTTGAGATTTCCCGCCATTTCAAATTGCGCAATCAACGGGAAGATTGCCTGAACAGCTAGCAGGTCATTAAATCCGTCAGGTAACCATTCTTCAGCTGGTGTGTTAAATCCGTTGTCATAGGTTTCGGCTTCAGAAATACGTCCATCGTGCATGAGTATTGTCTGCTCCTTGGCGCCTAAGTTCCAAAGAGCTAACGAATTCCGAGGAACCCGCTTTTTAATCCTTGAATGGCCCTCGCCAGGACCTCGATCAGTCCCAACGCCAATACCGCCTTCACCAATGCCTAATGACAACCCATCACTGGTTCCGAATCGCGGATGATGACAGGTCGCACAGCTGATATTGCGATTCCCTGAGAGCACCTTATCGAAAAATAATAAACGCCCTAATTCGATAAGCTTTGCATCGGCCGGTCGAAAATCGAGCTCAGTCGGTGCGGCAGGTAGATTAACCGCATAACATGGGAGTGCGATGAATAGGAGACTAATCAAGTGAAGTATTGGATTCTTTGCACAGTGCTGATCTCGAATCTTGTGTTTGCAGATATCGAGGAGGCTCGGGATGCGATGGAGGCCAACCAATTCAACGAAGCTATGCAACTGTTGCGGCCAGCGGCCAACGCTGGAAATGCAGATGCCGAAGAATTGATTGGAATCCTGTATGCAATGGGCCTTGGAGTTGAACGGGACGACAGACGGGCGTTTGAGTGGTACCTGCGTTCTGCCATGAAAGGCCACGCTGGGGCCCAATCCGGGATTGGATGGTATTACGAGGTTGGTCGCGGCCTGCCAGAAATCGACTTGGTGCGTGCCTACATGTGGTACACGCTCAGTGCCATTGGCGGCGATCCTGATGCGCTGATTTCGCAAGAAGAAATCGTTAAAAAGATGGACCAACAACAAATTGATGACGCTCTAGAGTTAGTCGATGATTACCGAAGCTGGATGTATCCGTTCAGATAGTCTGAGAGGGAGAGGTGCCTAATCGGCACCCCTTCATTTCCTCACATATCAGCCTTCCGACTAGCTTCGATCTGTGCTTCAGCCTCGGTCACCGCTGTTGTTAGTGCATTGAAGACCTCATCTCCTCGTTTAACGTTTGACTTAAACCAGTCATAAACCGGACTCGCTGCATTTTTAAATTGCGCTTTCTCTTGAGGTGTTGGGACGTACAAATCTCCTCCGCCCGCCACAAAATCCGAGTACGCCTGGATCGATTTCCGCTTCGGTGACGCAAATGTCGCTTGCTGTAATGCGTAGAATCCATCGGTAACAACCCGCTTCAATTCAGCCGGCATACCCATGTATTTCTCGTTATTCATCCACCACAGAGCACCCATATACGCGTGGCCATCCAATGTAACGTACTTCAATCCCGCATCAGGGAATTTCATACCCATGATATCGGTGATCCCATTCTTCGAACCTTCAACAACACCTGTTTGAAAGGAAGTAAAGAGTTCAGGCCAAGGGATGGGCGTCGGAGAGGCACCCAATGCTTTGACCAACTCCTGTGGCAAGTCAGCAACCACTGTACGAATCTTGAGACCAGCGAGGTCTTTCGGTTGTTGAACTCGACGTTTGGTATTGGCAAAGTTACGCCATCCACCTGTATTACCAATCGTCATCAGACGGATGGCATTGCCAGAATCCTCGAGAGCCATCTTGCGCACTGTACGAGTAAAGTCGCCAGCCAAGACGTGCTCGGCGACTCGGTCGTCAGCCATCAAATAGGGCAAATCCAATACTTGGACGTAAGGGAAAATACCAGCCGCACCTCCAGAGGTTGAGATGTAGACGTCAATCGATCCGTCAGCGACACCTTGCAAGCATTCAGCACCGTTCGAACACAGTTGCGTACCGATGAAGAGCTCTACTTCGATTGCTCCGTTTGAAGCGGATTCAACATAATTTTTGAAGACCACCAATCCATCATAATCTTCGTCATTCTCGTTGGAATTCGCTGTCGCACGAATCGTGTAATCAGCAGCCTGAATCGCCTGTAAAGGCAAGGATACCGCACCAGCAATGGCGAGAGCGGCGAGTGTTTTTTTTAGCATAATCGATACTCCATTTTAGTTATTTTACAAAGCCTGCCAGACGCGGAATTGTCATCGACAGAGCCGGGAAGTACGTAATCAAAAAGATTACGACAATCTCTACAGCGAGAAAAGGAAGGATCGCTCGAGAAATTGATTCAACGCGCTCCTTGGAAACAGCCGAAGCGACGAATAGCACGAGACCCATCGGTGGCGTCGCCAACCCAACAGTCAGGTTCACACACATAATGATCGCAAAATGGACAGGATGGACTCCGAGATCCACAAAAATAGGACCCAAGATCGGACCTAAGATAATAATGGCAGGCCCAGCGTCCAGAAACATCCCTACAAGAAACAGCAAAAGATTGATCAACAGCAGTAGTAGCAGGGGATTTTCGGTCAACGATAAAATCCATTCAGCGAGGAGTTCCGGTGCATGACTTAAGCTCACGACAGTTTTAAAAGCCATGGCGCTCCCTACCAAAAGTAGAACAACAGCAGATGTTAAACCTGAGTTGGTCAGCACCATTGGAATGTCATTCATCTTCAGTGTTTTGATGACAAACAAACCGATAAACAAGGCATAAGCAACTGCCACTGCCGACGCTTCGGTGGGTGTAAAAACCCCCAGCAAAATGCCGCCCAGAATAATGACTGGAGTCATCAACGGAAAAAATGCTTTTAAACTCGCCTGACCGCGCTCACCCCAACTGTATCGGCGGGATGCCACGGGGAATCCGTAACGATTGGCCATCAGTTTGATCATCAACATCAGACCACCACCGACCAACACTCCCGGAACGACACCTGCGAGGAATAGCGCGGCGACACTCTCACCCATGACATAAGCGTAGATAATCATGATGCCTGAAGGAGGAATAATTGGACCGATCACAGAACTGGCTGCCGTGATGGCGGCAGCAAATCTTCGCGTATAGCCTTGCTTTTCCATCGCCGGGACTAGCATAGATCCCAAGGCAGACGTATCAGCGACAGCAGACCCTGAAAGCCCTGCAAACAGCATTGAAGACAACACATTAACGTGCGCCAGTCCTCCGCGAAGGTGGCCCATCAATGCCTGCGAGAACTCCACCAATCGAACGGTAATTCCGCCGCGATTCATCAGCTCGCCAGCAAGCATAAAGAATGGGATAGCCATCAACGGAAAACTATCCATTCCGTTGTAGAGATTTCGGTATAAGAGCGCTAAATCTCTCTCGTTGCCGTTCAACCACAATAGAATACCAGGCGAAGCGATCAACCCAAAAAAGACTGGTAACCCAAGCGCCAAAAACACCAAGAACAGCGGCAAGAACCAAATTAGCATCCGCTGTCCTCCACCATAGGATCTATCCGAGGCCTGAGGCCATAAATAAGTGCGTAGAGTTCTCGCGCGAACAACTCGAGTTGAATCAGAAGCATCCAGCTAAACCCAAATAGAATTGACGCCATCATCCAGCTCCGCGGAATCCGAAACCATTCAGAGAAATCCATGGAAGCAGGAAGATACAGGGCGGCAGTGGCAAACTGACCACCAAATCCTGTCACTTCCTTCCATCCAATGTTGACGGCGATCACCACAACAACACTCGCAATCAGAATCAAAAGAAGATTCAAGAAATTCGCTATTCTGGCTGGCAATGCAAAAGACAGCGCATCAATCGCAACGAAGCCACCTCGACGGAGTGCAACAGGCGCCATCAAACCGACCATCCACAACATGAAGAAACGGGCAGCTTCATCTGGCCAAGGGAGCGCATTGTTCAACCCGTAACGGAAGACCACCTGTACTAGAATCGCCAAGACCATCAACACAATTGAAAGTCCACCGAGGAACAAACACTTCTTCGTCATCCAATCATTGATGTCGGTGCATATTTTTATAATTAACATCATGCCCCAATGCCACATTCATTCACTGATCGTCGTCATCTTCCCTTTGAAAAACCCAAGAGCGCCGCCTTCTTTCGTTCTCAACGCCTCAACTTGTCCAAGAATGATATCGTGATCCCCTCCTCGATAGACATCAGCCTGCCGACATTCAAACACCGCAACACAATCAGGAATAATCGGGACGCCTTGAGTATTTTCTTCTAAATTCACGTCGCTAAAGTCGCTCGCATTTTTCACAATCCGATACGCTAGGTCGGCTTGCTCAGCCCCAAGAATGTGGATGGCATAGTGTTCAGCTGATCGAAACGTGTCATAACGAGATCCCTGACGGTCGATAGACCATAAGACTAGCGGAGGATCCAAAGAGACCGATGCGAAACTATTCACAGTAATACCCACTGCACCCGAACTTGTCGTTGTTGTGACGATCGTCACTCCTGTCGCAAAATGTCCCAATGCACTTCTCAGCACTTTTGGATCGATCGCTAAGGCATCATCCAGGACACAGCCCATCATGCCACCTCCCGACCTAAAGATGCGGTATACAACTCAAACCAAGTTTCGCGGTCTAACTGAATATCAGCCGCTCGATGAATATTCTTGATTCGCTCAATATTATTGGTGCCAAGAACCGGAATGATCGTTGCTGGATGCACCATTAGCCAAGCAACTGCGATAGCGTCTGGTTCGGTGTCGTAAGAGTGAGCCACCCTCTCTAAGACTTTTCTAATCTCTGAATGATTGAATAATTCCCCACCGGCCAACGGAGACCAAGCCATGATGGGTAGGCCACGTCGCTGCAAAAATGCGACATCTCCGTCGACCAGTGGTTGATGATGTTGCAGGCTCAGCTCGATTTGATTGGTCACCAATGGATGCTTCATCGCACTCTGCAGCAACTCAATATCCCACGGCCGGAAATTCGATACTCCCGCACTTTTGATTTTGCCCTCATCAATCAGTTGATCGAGAATCGCCCCTGTTTGATGGTGGTCCATCAATGGGTCTGGACGATGAATTAACAGCACATCAAGATAGTCAGTGTGTAAATCCGTTAACGACTGCTCTACACAGGCAGCAATGTGCGCATGTGAGCTGTCATAGTGCTTCACTCGGTGAGCTGAGAAACGACCAGCAGGCCAGACAATATCGCATTTGCTGATAATTTCGATTTGCTGTCTCAATCCCGCTGATTTTTTGAGCGCTTTACCGAACTCCGCTTCGGCAGTGTAAGCGCCGTAAATATTCGCCTGATCAATCGTTGTGATGCCCTGATCTAAACAAGCCTTCACCTTATCGATAGTCATCTCTGTGCTATGAGCAGAGTCATCCGTTAGACGCCACATCCCATAGACCATCCTGCTGATGTCGACGTTTTCACAGAATCGTATACGTTCCATTATTTTCTAACTCCACGCGCAAGGGGGGTGTTGGGGGGTTCGCTGGGGACTCGGCCGTACTCATGGGGCAGCGAACATGTTGATAACTCAGGCATCACCAAACGCCCAAAATAGTCAGCCTCTTGTAGATGGGGGTATCCAGAAAAAATAAAGGCGCGAATTCCCATGGCACGATACTCTTCAATCCGCGTGAGTATTTGGTCAGCCGAACCAACCAAAGCTGCTCCACAGCCAGATCGCGCCCGCCCAACCCCAGTCCATAAGTTCGGTTCAATGTAACCAGCTTGATCGGCAAGATCGCGATTCGCGGACTGATGCGCAACCCCTAACGAGGTTGCATCCAAGGCTCGGTTGCGAATAACTGTCCCCTGTTCGTCATCCAGTCGAGACACCAAATAATCGGCATATTCGCGAGCTTCGGCCTCCGTCTCACGCACGATCATGTGAACTCGCAGGCCATAGTCGAGCGTTCTCCCATATCGCTGTGCGACCCGATGAACTGATATCATCCGCTCAGCCAATTGCGCTTGAGTTTCCGGCCACATCAAATACACATCGCAATATTGGCCGCATAACTCAAGAGCATCCGGAGAATAACCACCGAAATACAGTAACGGTCCTCCGGATTGATAGGGCTTCGCTGGATCACTTGGAAGTTTTGAAATCTGATAAATCTCGCCGTGATATTCGATCGAATCCTGTTGCCACGCTTGTTTCAAGATTTCTATCACTTCGCGAGAACGTTGGTAGCGATAGCGGCTATCGGCCGTCTCACCCGGGAAGTCAGAGCTAATGATATTGACCGTCAAACGCCCTTTAAGCATGTGATCCAAGGTCGCCAGAGTCCGCGCCAGCATCACGGGTTGCATCTCACCACAACGCACTGCCGCAAGAAGATTGATGTCCTTGGTGATCGGCGCACAACCCGCAACAAAACTTAAAGTATCTTGGCCCACTTGATACGAGGATGGACACAAAATATTCCTAAAACCCTGCTCTTCTGCTTTTAAAACAATCGTTGAGCAATGCTCCCAAGATGACCTTAAATCCCCATCTGGCACACCCAAAAACTGAAAATCATCCGAACAGAGTGCTGAAAACCAAGACACCTCAGACGAGCGCAATGCTTCAGAGGTCACCGGAACAACTAAACTCATCAAATCACCCATATGAATCAATTGTGTATCAATATGGAAAGTATCACCCCGCCAAAGGTATATCAATAGCAAATCAATTGATTTATTTTTCGATCGATTTACGTCATCCTAAGCATGCGAAATGTGCTACCAAGAACATTTGAAGATGGAAGATCACCACGAGTCCCCTGGGCCTCGATATATAGAAATTGCAAAATTGATTGCGCTGGAGATTGAAAATGGAGCGCTTCAACATGGGGCTCGCCTGCAGCCAGAGCGAGAACTCGCCAATCAATTTGATGTCTCAGTGGGCACAGTGCGCAGAGCGCTCTCTGTCCTCGAGGAAAACAACAACATCAAGCGGGTTCAGGGGTCAGGTAACTATGTGAATTCAGATCGCAGAGATCCGATCTACGCCATGTTCCGTCTTGAACTTCGGTCAGGCGGGGGCGAGCCAACCGCTCAGATTCTCGATCTTTCGGAAGAAAAGTCTCCTTCAAGCATACAAGCATTGGGAATCTCTGAATCAGCAACCCGAATCAGGCGATTGCGATTTCTAAACAACGCACCGATTGGAATCGAGGAAATCTGGCTAGACCGCAGAGCAGGTCAACTCGACCCAAGGACTGTGCAAGACTCACTCTATGCGACCTACCGTGAACAACTCAATGTCTGGATTTCTCGGGCCGTCGACCGGGTCAACAGAAAACCGGTCCCTCAGTGGAGCCCTCCCGCGTTCCGCATAGTAACAGGCACAATCGCCGGATTTATTGAAAGGCAAGCTTGGGATCAACACAATCGCTGCATTGAAATATCTTGGACATGGTTCGATCCAGCTGAAGTCAACTATGTTCAATACCTGAGGTGAATCTATGCATCTGAACTACGGAATTATCGGTTGCGGAATGATGGGGCGTGAGCACCTCCGCAACATCGCTCTAATCGAGCATGCAACTGTCATTGGAATAGTTGAGCCGGATGACAGTATGGCCTCTAAAGCCATGCAAATTGCCCCAACCGCTGAGCGATATTCCAGTATTGAATCACTCCTCGAAAACCCAGATTTGAATTGCCTTGTCATTGTTTCACCTAACTATTGCCACGTAGAGCAGTTGAAACTGGTTCAGGAACTTCGTCCTTTACCAATATTGGTAGAAAAACCTTTATTTACCTCTCCTGACGATCTGGCCAAGCTTGAATCATTTATTGCGTCATACACCGAGCCTGTTTGGGTTGCGATGGAGTATCGATACATGCCACCGATCGCACTTCTACGCGAGAAAGTGACCGAGCTTACTGGAGGAATTAAATTACTCACGATTAGAGAGCATCGTTTTCCGTTCCTTCAAAAGGTAAAGGACTGGAACCGATTCAATGCACAGTCTGGTGGAACTCTGGTTGAAAAGTGCTGTCACTTCTTTGATTTGATGCGACTGCTTCTCAAATCAGAGCCGATTCGGATATACGCATCGGGAAACCAATCCATCAATCACGTCAATGAAGTATACGACGGTAAACAATCAGATATTTGGGACAACGCATACGTCACTATCGATTTCGCCAATGGCTCAAAGGCCATGCTCGAACTCTGCATGTTTGCTGAAGGATCGCGTTATCAAGAAGAGATCAGCGCTGTTGGACATTTGGGGAAAATCGAGACCCGGATACCTGGGCCTGGACGATTCTGGCCTCCAGAGCTCGGGGACCCACCAATTGCGGAGGTAGTGGTCAGCCCTCGTAACCCCAGAGGCCCTCGATTGATTCAAGTTCCTGTTGATCCAGTGCTTTTAGAGGCGGGTGATCATAATGGTTCGACTTTCTACCAGCATCAATATTTTGCCGAAGTTTGTCGAGGAATGCGGTCAGCGCCTGAGGTGACCTTGAACGATGGCATGATCGCGGTATTGATGGGTCAGGCCGCTCAATATTCAGCTCGAACAGGACTTCCGGTTAATTGGCCTCCTACACCCGATCAATTGTCGACCTAGATGTTTTCAAGCAGACTCCATTGACCGATATGATTCAATGTGACCTCGAATTGAGAAACTCTTCAATTCCATTGATTAAGGATTCGACAGCCAGATCATCAACGTCTAAATGCGTGATCATTCGAATCTTTGAAGTGCCGACAGCCATCACCTGAACATTCCGTAAGGCTAGAAACGTTCTGAGTTCTGAGGCCGCGATCTCGAATCGTGGATCAATTTCCGCGAGCACAATATTGGTCTCAACCGGATACACCTGACGGAATAATTCACAGCCATCCAATTGCGTTTCAATCCGCTTTGCGCGTGCATGATCTTCAGCCAATCGCTCCACGTGATGATCCAGTGCGTGTAAACACATCGCTGTTAACACACCAGTCTGGCGCATTGCGCCACCAAACATCCGCTTGAAATGCCATGCACGC
>Ga0222715_10005748_pt1 | contig 10522 bp, 7 predicted proteins | sample C33_9DmetaG_FD_165056 | JGI IMG/M metagenome (GOLD analysis project Ga0222715, IMG submission 165056) | Estuarine water microbial communities from San Francisco Bay, California, United States - C33_9D | ecosystem: Environmental > Aquatic > Marine > Unclassified | place: USA: California... | reverse complement strand
GAACGCATGATTTCTGTAGCAACAGAGTACGCAGAGTCGTTTACCAATCGCGCCTGGACTACAGGTTCGAAGACGGTCTACTTCGATGCGTTCCCGTTGCGTGGTAATCGCGACAAGCTTGGTTTGTACTTGCCTGGTGGCAAGATCAGCAGCATCACATCTGTCACTTACTATGATTCGGACTATGTTCAGCAGACGCTGACGAGCTCCAAATATCGTCTTGTAGGTGCTTCAGATTTGGCCTACCTCTACCCAGCAATGGGTGAGGTCTGGCCCACCGATGTTGCCGATGAACCACAGCATATTGCCGTGACCTACGCATTAGACGGCACCTCTGGTGTACCTGCTTCTATCAAGCAAGCCATCTTGCTTGTTGTGGGATCGCTGTACGAGTATCGAGAAGACGGCATCATCGATAACGCTGGTTTGGCGCTTGTGAAAGCCCCGAAAGCTGCTGACGACCTCCTCTCGCCCTACCGACTACGCATAGCGTAAGGAGGGCAGATGAGAGCAGGTTCACTCAGACATACAGCAACAATATATCAGCGTGCATCGTCACCTGATGCCTACGGAGCTCTCGACCACACCATGACTGCTGAAGCTGTCACTCATAAGTGCAGCATCAAACAACGCACCTTTAGGGAGCGTGCAGAGAATGGTCAGTTGATGAGTCGGATCGAGTTCGAGTTGCAGTTTCGCTACAGCTCTGAGCTCGAGCTGTTAAATCCTGGTGCTCAGATCGACGTTGCTGGTCGGCGGCTCGAGGTTCTGTCAAGTGCAGACCCGTCAGGCCAACGCAAGAACGTCGTTATCTATGCGGAGGACGTGCGATGATCGATCAGTCCCTCCGCAGCTACATCCTAGCTGATTCAACCATCACCTCTCAGATAGCTTCTAACGGAGTCTACCCACAACGCTTGCCACAGGAAGTCGATAAGCCCTGCATTGTTTACACAGTGCATGACGGTATCGAAAGCCTGGTGGCTGGTGGTGTGTCAGCTCTACGTCGCTATCAAGTCGACCTAACAGTCTTTGCTGAGAAGTACAGCGAGATGCGTGAGATTACTCAGGCTCTTGTTACTTCGATGAACGGACTGTCGACTTCACAGAGCGGTGATCTGATTCAAGGGTGTCGAGTCCACAACATCGTCAATGATTTTGAGGAAACCCTTCAACTTTATACATCAACCTTAGATCTAGTCTTAATCGTTAAGGAGAGCTAACGCAATGGCAGCAATTACTGCGCCCTTTACAGGGCAAGAAACTAAGCTGTACGCGAAAGCGAGTGCTCATTCACTTGCCAGTCTCGTAGCTGGTGACTTAGTCGGTGAAGTTCAGAATATTGGAGACATGGAGCTCTCCGCGAACGTAATCGAAGTCAGCAAATACGGGTCAGCGTACAAAGGAAAACTGGTAGGCCAGAAAGATAGCGGCACAATTGACGTCGCAATCAACTGGGTTCCAGACTCGTCAACTCAAGCTGCTCAAGCATTGTTACAGACGTCCTACTCATCGGGTGCGAAGGTTTACTTCGTAGTCGTATGGGCAGACGCCGGTGCGGGCTTGGCTGCATGTGAGTTCAGCGGGTACGTTCAAAGCTACAGCATCAGCCAGCCACTGGAAGATGTCGTCACAGTCAACGTCAGCATCAACATTGATGGTGCGGTTACGTTCGACACTGATGGTACTTTGGGCGGCTAAATACAGCGAGACACTCTTAACGGGGTGTCTCGTTTTTTTTTCGTCAGGAGGAGATGAAACATGGCACTAAGTAGAGATCAGATTTTAGGAGCAGTCGACTTTAATTTTATAGAGGTCGAGGTTCCTGAGTGGGGAGGCAGTGTACGCCTTCGAGGGCTGTCAGCAGCCGAGCGTGATGAGTTTGAGGCAAGCCTTGGTGTTAGCCAGGACTTGGTCAACATGCGCGCTAGGCTCGTTGTGAACTGCCTAGTAGACGAGAACGGCGAGAAGCTGTTCAAGCCTACTGAGGCAAAGGAGCTCGGCAAGAAGAACGGCCAGGTAATTAACAAGCTGTTTGATGAGGTCAGAAAGCTGTCGGGTATGGCAGACGAAGACCTAGGCATAGCCGAGGGAAACTAAAAGACCCAGTGCGGCGATTTAAGTTTCGCTTGGCACTCGCACTTGGGATGACAGTCAGGCAGCTAGAGACACAGATTCAATACTCTGAGTTGATGGAGTGGATGGTGTTTTTTGGCCTAGAGCCCTGGGGATCAGTTCGTGAGGACTATAGAGCTGGTTTGATCACAGCAACACTTGTCAACGTCAACGGCGGCAAGAAAGGCGGCAAGCCAGCTCAACCTAACGACTTCTTCCCACTTTACAGTCGTCACAGCAATCGACGACAAACAAACGAACAACAGATGAACATATTTAGACGCATAGCGGAGTTCCAGAATGGCAACCCAATTTAGAACCAGGACACGAGCTGGCGGCATTTTCACTGAGTTCACTGTCGAGGGTTTGCGTGAAATTGAGCAGGAGTTCATGAGAATGGAGAAGGAGCTCAGGACGCAAGAAGGACAGAACGCAATGACGTCGGCAATGAAGCCGGTGATGGCTAACATCAAAGGCAACATTAGACGACAAGATCTTCGCGACACTGAGTCTCTGCTTCGCTCAGGAAGAATCACTAATGGACACGTAAAGCCACAAGACCTGGTGTGCGATGTCCGTTTCGGTACAGATAAACGCGGGAAGTACAAAAGAGGATCACGCACATCGGCCAACAAACCAGGTGATCGCAAACCCGCCTACGCTTTGCAGAACGAATTCGGCACGAAAGACAGTGCCTTCGGCCCAACTAAAGAGAGGCCATTCATGCGTCCCGCCTTTGACGGTAAAGAGGTGCTGATTGCAGAGCGTCTCAAACAACGTCTAAAGAATCGCATCATACGATTTAAGCTACCGTAAGGGGTCCACACTATGGCTACTTCAGTTTTAAGAACGCTGGCTGTCCGATTACGGATGAACTCAGCTGCGTTCAAGAAAGACATCGCAGCGGTAGACAAACGATTTAAGAGCACGATGAACAGCATGCGCCGTTCGTCTATGCAGTTCCAAAACCAGTTAGGACAAATCGGTGTGTCGCTCGCAAGCGGCTTTGGTATGGCTGCTGTCGTCAATGCAGCAGACGAGATGACCAACCTCCGCAACAAACTAGGAGCGACGTATGATGCTACGCACCAGGTAGCAATTGGTATGCATGACGTCAGAGCGATTGCTAAGGCATCACGTTCCGACATCTCAGCAGTCGGTACGCTTTATCAGCGATTGGCTGTTTCATCGAAGCACCTGGGTACGACACAAAAAGACCTGGCAGAGGTTACGGAGGTCATTACGAATACGTTCTTGATGTCAGGTACAACGGCATCGGAAGCAGCCAACTCAGCACGCCAATTTGCCCAAGGTATAGCCAGTGGTGCTCTTAGGGGAGATGAGTTCAGGAGCGTCAGCGAAAACAACGTTGTCCTGACTAACATGCTGGCAGACGGCTTAAATATGACGGTCGGTGAGCTGCGTAAGTTCAGCCATGAGGGCGGACTCACCGCAGAAAAGATTCTGCCGATCCTACAGAAACGATTAGGCGATACACGAGACGCGGTAGCAGGCATGGACGTGACGCTAGGCCAAGCGCGCGTGCTGTTCAGTAACGCATTTACCGAGATGGTCGACCGGGTAAACCGGGCATACGGTGTTACGAATAGCCTAGCTAAAGTAATGAAAACGCTGTCGGAAAATGTGCATATTGTTGTATTAGCTGCTGGTGGTTTGGCTACAATCTTGCTCACTAATGTTGTCAGAGGCTTTGTTGCTTGGATCGCGATGTCGACGCTGGCAACAGTACAAGGCACTGCCGCGTTCTTTGGTAGCTTGGTCGGGTTAGCGTCGTTTTTGGGTAGGGTGTTTATCACTGTACTTGCTAAAGCGACTTTGGGCATGGCTCGTTTCGCAGCAGCACTAATCATGAACCCGATCGGTTTAGTTGTGACAGCGGTGCTGGCGCTAGGTGCTGCGCTAATCTACCTGCAAGAACGTTTTGCAATCTTTGAGAACGCCGGTATCGCTTTTGGTAAGTTCAAAGACATAGCTGGTGCGGCCTTTGACTTCTTAAAAGCAGGCTTCGAGAAAGCCATCCTCAACAGCACCATTTTCTTCTCTAAAATTAGAGAGAAGATCGCTAACGTGCTACGAGACATGGGTGCCACGTCTCTTGCTGATGTTATTGCGCCAGATGAAAGCGTAGCTCAGCTACAGCAAAAGCTAGGCACGATTAACCAGGAGATGGACAAGGCTGGCGCGCGAATGAGCGAAGCCTTGGCTCGACCGTTTAACTTTATAAGCGGCGATGAAGGTGTTTCACCAATCGACGGCATCAAGAACAAAGTCAACGAGCTAATGGCCTCGTTGGGTATGGGGGAAGGTGGTGAAGGTACGGGCATGGGCAACATGTTCGACGGCATCATGCAGAGCTTCAACAATATGGGCGACAGCGTGATGACCAAGATGGGCGAGATGTTCCCTGGCTTGGTCAAATTCTGGCAGACGCTAAAAGGTGGCGGCCCACAAGGGCCAGTTGATTTTGGCGGTGAGACGGTAGAAGACGAGGAGCCGATGACCTGGGCTGAGCGCTGGTCGTTAGCCGTTGAGAAGTTTGGCGAAGCTTGGAAGTCGTTAAAGGTTGCTGCTGGCGGGGCAATCGACAAGCTCAAAGAGAAGTACAAGACACTCGACGATGTGTTGATGGCTGGTGCTCAGAAGTCAAAGAAGATCGCTGCGATACGTCGAGCTATCTTACTTAAAGAAGCCATCATGAATGGTAAGGCAGCCATACTGAAAGCCTGGAACTCAGCTCCGTTCCCGGCAAACCTGCCAGGTGTTCTTCTGACGACTGCACAGACTGGTTTGATCGTCAGAGACATCATGAAAGGCCAGGCTCATGACGGCATGGATAGTCTACCTAGCACGGGTACATACATGCTTGAGAAGGGCGAACGAGTATTGTCGACCAGGGCAAACAAAGACCTCACACAATTCCTAGCCAATAACAACCAAGGTAGTAGAATGAAAGGACCAGAGAGCGTCACGCTACAGGTCAACGGCGTGAGCGACCCAGACTTAGTGGTCAACGCCTTGGCATCTCGTAGGGGAGAGCTAGAAGCAATGATCCGGTCTATAAGTGCGGAGAATGTGCGAGTAGCACCCTTCTAGGAGTAACCCATGATCACGATACCAAACAGCGTCAGCACAGCACTAGCGGCCAGCACCTACAGGACTTCACTGCTGGTGCATCTTCCTGGAACTGACTTCAAGATTACTGATAATCACAAGCCGATCACCTACAACTCGACGACATATTCAACTACCGGCGAGATTGTATTGAAGACCAGCAATGTGTCTCGAACTAGGGACATCGCGGCCAACAGCTACACGCTGACGTTTGCGGGAGCTGATCGATCTGCCTACCAGGAATACACCAACAACGGCACTGACTACATCAGGCACGTCGGTAAGGCGGGTACTTTGTACCTAGCTTTCTTAGACGATAACTATGACCTGATCGACTCAGGAAGCGTGCTCGAGCTGTACACCGGGATCGTCGATACATGGGAGCTCAACGAGACGAGCTCAACTAGTGAGTTCTCAGTCAAGTTAGCAAGTCATTGGGCTACGTTCGAAATCACAAACGGTCGATTTACGAACAGCAGCAGTCAGCAAGAGTACTACCCGGGTGATGAGATCTTTAAGTACTCGCACCAGGAACAACTACCTATAAAGTGGGGCAGCTAATATGGTTTGGGGAATTGTCGCAGCAGTAATAGCCGTTGTTGCTTCAGCAGGTGTCTACTATCAGCAGAAAAAGATGGAGGCACAGGCTAAGAAGCAAGCCAACGAAGCTAAGGCCGTTCAGGTCAGCGGTCATGACAGTAACCGGGGTCTATATACGGTTTACGGTGAAACGTTAGTTGGCTCTACCGTTGTCTGGAAAAAGGTGACCGACAAGGAAGCCAGGATTACTCAGACCGGATTTACCACGCTATCAGCTGCAAGCGGCACTAGCCTAACAACCAACAAAGACCACAAAAACAATCGATGGCTGTACCGTGCTGTTACCTTATGTAACGGCCCTGTTACCCAGGTAACAAACGTAACAATTGACGACGAGGGCTATAACTCATCCCGGTTTACTAACCGTACCACCAAGCACTTCGCTACTAGTATTAGCTTGGGACCAACCACTGGTCAGAACTTCTCTGCACTACGCACCGCATACGCTTCGACCTTTGGCACCTGGGGCAGCAACGCCACAGGTAAAGGTGTCGCCTATGCAATGGAGCGGCTGTTCTTAGACAAAGATAAGCCAGCGTACCAAGGCGAGCCTCAGACAAGGTACAAGATCAAAGGCCGTAAACTGTACGACCCTCGAAAGGACTCAACCTCGAGCGTCTACGACTCGAGTTTAGGCACGAGCTCGCATCGAGCAGATACCGCGTCAACCTGGGAATGGTCTGACAACCCGGTACTGGCACTACTCGACTACATGCGATCGGAGGAGTACGGGCGCGGCTTGCCTTTGTCGGTCATTGATTTAGCCAGCATTGCTACCGCTGCCGACAAGTGTGATGTCTTAGTCGATGTTCCCCAGGTGCTAACGAACGACACAGGTAGTACGGTCACCTACTACGACCCAGAGACGGGTGAAGAATATACGACCACCATAAACGCTGCGTACCCGTACTATCGCGCCAACCAGACAACGACAGGCACCTACGCAAACAAGCAAAAGCGGTTCCGAATCAATATCGCGATCGATCCTAGTAAGGAGATCTTGGACAACATCCAGGAGATATTGAACGTCTTCAGAGGAAACCTTAGCTACGCCAATGGTAAGTACCTGGTACATATGGCGGACGTGCAAAGCTCAGTGCTTAGCCTGAACGATGACGACATCATTGGTGGCCTAAAGATCGCTAACGGTGATCGCTCGCAGCGGATGAACCGAGCAACCGTCAAATTCATCAACGCCAACAAACAACACAAAACAGACCAAGTATCTTGGCCGAGCATAGACAGCAATGAGGACGGCGGTCTGTACGACACCTACCTAGCTGAAGACGAAGATGAAAAGCTGCATCGAACTTTTACAGTGAAAGGCTGTACCGACTACTACCAGGCGCAGGATACGGCTGAGTTTTTGGTAAGAGAAAGCCGGTCTAACCTGACGGTCAGCGGTACATTCGGCAGCCGATGCTTTGGTCTTGTACCTGGTGATGTTGTGTCCCTGGACTACGACAGCGCTGGTTTTAGCGGAAAGTACTTCCGAGTAATTCAGACAAGCATCGACCTGGTATCGATGAACGTGCAGCTACAGCTCAAAGAGTACGACAGCTCGGTTTACACCTGGAACACTAATCGAGGCAATGAACCTCTTGGTTTGTCCTGGCAAGAAGAGGTCGTAAACGCAGCTCCGACAAATCTGACAATTGGGTCAATAACGACAAACACCAGAACTCGAGCAGACGGCTCTACGGCTATCACGCTCACCATACCGTTCTCTGACGTGCCAGAAGGCGCGCAGTATGTCGAGGTGAGCTGGGCCATCAACGGCACGAACGACTACAACACGCAGCTCGTATTCGACACAGAGAATCAGACACAGACCGAGGTTGCGGTAGAGCGTGATGGTGAGACCTACGCTATCCGAGCTCGTTACTTTGCGACCAACAGCTACGGCACGCTCATGCCGTCTGACTACGCGACTACGACGCACGCGGTCGCAGACCTGTCTGGCACTAAGCTAGACGGCATCGAGGACGGCGCTACACAGAACACAGGAGCCCTGGCTGACCTGGACACAGTGAGTACTACCGAAATAGATGACGACGCTGTTACGGTTGCAAAGCTAGATACGTCACTCGAGTCGACCAACTACTCCCAGGGTTCTGCTGGCTGGAAGTTGACTAAGGCTGGTGTTTTTGAGGCTGGTGACGGTACGTTTAGAGGTTCAATCAGTGCTACGTCGATCACACTAGAGAGTGGGGTCAGCATTACTGGCAGTCAGCTAGATGCGACTACTCAAACGAGCTTAGGTCTTGCTGACTCTGCGCTGCAAGACTCAGATACTGGCGTAGATCTGGGACTTACTGGCGGAAGTATTGCTGGTGTAACTATAACGTCGAGTAGCCTCTACCAAGGCACAGGGACGTTTAACAACAGCAACACTGGCTTTTACTTAGACGACAGTGGTCAATTTAGCCTAAAAGATAAATTGTCTTTCGATGGGACCGACTTAACAGTAGCCGGTGACATTACAGCTAATGAACTCAATATTGAAAGCGCTACCGTAACCGGCACCCTAAGCGCTAACAACCTAGCTATTGATGGAGTCACGTTAGACACCAATGCCAGCGGTGAGATCATCATCAAAGATGGTGGGGTTAGCAACGACAAGCTTGCGACTGGCTCAGTTGCTTTAGGCAACCTAATTGAAGGGTCTGTCTCCAAAGTAAACCCTGTCACGCAGACTCAAAACGTCTATCGCTGGGCTGGATACGATGATGCGGGCAATGTGGTTAATGCCGTGCCATCTGGTATCACGGTTGAATACGACACCACAGAAAAAGCCTTAGAACTGCGCTGTGACGGCAACGTCGGTATGCGCTCTGACACCTTCAAAATTGACCAAAACTCAATCTACAAAATTAGCTTCAAGATTAAGAAAGACGCGGCGGTAGGTCTTTGGTATATCGGCGCGTATCAACTTACTAGCGCCACAACTGGAATCGTAACTGACGGCGGGAATGTTCAAAGCAGCCAAGCATTCACAATCTACAGCTACAACACCAGAGCCACCTCTTCTGATGCTAATGCGTACTTCTGGAATGCGAACGCCACGACCTCTTACGTTTCAGTTGTCTGCTACCTACTTGGTGCAAACGTAAATATAGACGAGGTTCCTTCACAGACCACCACTATCATTCAAGCGGCAGATGGCTACGACCATGTGGGCCTTCGTTTATTAAACTGGGCCAACAGCGGTACTGTAACCAGCCTTTTCATTAAGGATCTGTCTGTCGTTGAGATGACGGCCACCACCATCATCGCAGACAACATCAGTACCACGAACCTGGCGGCTATTAATTCTGATCTTGGGGCTATTACCGCTGGATCGCTTAATATTGGGGACGGCGATTTTACCGTATCGAGCGATGGTGTGATGACCGCTACTGGGGCCACAGTAAGCGGCGCTATCACCGCAACAAGCTTAACTCTTAGTGGTACTTCAATCGCAGAGTCACAACTAGAGACGGGTGTACAAACTAGTCTTGGCCTAGCGGATAGTTCAATTCAAGACCAAGACACCGGGTTAGATTTAGGAATTTCAGCCGGGTCGGTTGGGGGTATAAGTATTGACTCCAGCAAGCTCTACGCTGGGACTGGCACTTGGGCGAACTCCAACACGGGTTTCTACTTAGACGATACGGGCAAGTTCAGTCTCAAAGATAAGCTGTTTTTCGATCCTTCGAATAACACGCTGACGGTCGACGGGAACATAACTGCTGACGTCATAACAGCGAAGCAGAACCTAGTTGTTCTTGGTGATCTAGAAGCGAGCAGTGTAGCTGCCGGGTCTATTACTCGCGCGATGCTTTCGCAGGATGCGCTGGATGAAATTTTTGGGTCTTTGGCGACATCTGTAGGCGGCTCTAACGGTGACTTTAAAGAAGGCTCGGGTAGTTTCACCACATCCGGTGGCTCTGTGACCCTGGGAACATCGTCCGACAAGTTTGATCACGGCACGGCGAAGGTCGACGTTGAATTCAACATCAACACCTACTTCTACTCGACAACTAACTACACCCAAGCTCAAGCCCAGGCAACGCTGACATTTGAGGCTACTGCTGACGGTACTTTTAACGACCTTAATTCTGCCGACAAGACTCATACCCTACAGTTTTTAGAGTATGACCTCAGCTCTTACTATGGCTACACCTACCTGGTTTACTATATCAATACTGCGATCACTAAGACGTTCACTAGCGGGTCGGGTAATGACCTAGCCGACAATACTGACGTCCAATTTAGGGTGGCGGTGTCTGGTGTTGGTTCTGCCTTTACCGGACAGACGATTGCTTTCACAGCCAGTGCCAACGAGGGCGTTACTGGCGTCACCTCAACCGGCGGTAATGCGGATACCCTGGACAACCTCGACTCGACCGCTTTCTTGCGTAGCAACGTAGACGACACGTTTGACGGCGATCTGACGATCACGGGCCAGCTAATCCTGCAAGGTAGTATCGACCAATACAACGTCACAGACTTAGAGGTTGCTGACAAGACGATAACCGTCAACTCAGGAAACACGCAGTCACTATCTGACGGCGCTGGCCTTATCGTTGATCGCGGCACTGCGGCAGATGCGTCTATTACGTGGGATGAAACTGACGATCAGTTTGATATCACTCACAACGTCAAAATTGCTGGCGCTATTGGCGTTAATAAC
>Ga0222715_10005746_pt1 | contig 10522 bp, 14 predicted proteins | sample C33_9DmetaG_FD_165056 | JGI IMG/M metagenome (GOLD analysis project Ga0222715, IMG submission 165056) | Estuarine water microbial communities from San Francisco Bay, California, United States - C33_9D | ecosystem: Environmental > Aquatic > Marine > Unclassified | place: USA: California... | reverse complement strand
TCTACAAAGAACTCAAGAAGTAGACCACAAAATGATGAGCAGTCTACTTACTTAAAAGAGTCTCAAGTACAAAAGATGTCACCTCAACAATACGAGAAGATGTCTGACGAAATCATGGAAGCTATCCGTAGTGGTAAGTTTATCTATGATGTATCTGGTTCAGCCAGATAAAAAAGTGTTGACAAATAGTTATTTCTAAGTATAACTATAGTCATATTAGTGTAACTGTATAGCGCAATATGGTTACACTACAATACGCAAACAGCCAAGTCTTACGGATTACCTGACGAACATGGCCCGTTGAATAGTAGGGCGGCCACCTTACTAGAATACGCACCCACGTGAACCAGCCTCCTGATTAGTCTTGCGAGTTTGTATCTGTAAAATGCTACAATAGGAGATTTTAAAATGGCATTTACTTCCGCAGCGGGGTATGGCAATCTTCCTAACGGTAATTTTTCACCCGTAATTTACAGCAAACAGGTGCAACTTGCTTTCCGCAAGTCTGCTGTTGCTGAAGCTATCTCAAATTCCGATTACTTCGGTGAGATTGCTAACATGGGTGATTCCGTGAAGATTATCAAGGAACCCGAAATTTCAGTTCAGGCTTACTCACGTGGTACACAAATCACTGCACAAGACTTGGACGATGAAGACTTCAGCCTGACAATTGACAAAGCTAACTACTTTGCATTTAAGGTTGATGACATTGAAGAGGCACACTCACACGTTAACTTCCAGTCTCTGGCAAGTGACCGTGCTGCGTATCGCCTTGCTGACCAGTTTGACCAAGACGTTCTTGGCTACTTGTCAGGTTACACTCAGTCTGCACTTCATGCAAATGCTGACACAGTTAACACTACCGTTAATGGTACTGTTGCTGTTGCAACTGCAGGTTCAGACGAACTTCTTGCTTCAATGAAGCTGGAAGCTGATGACTTTGGCGGTGCAGCCGGTTCATCAATCGGTATTCAGCCACGTGCCGGTGGCGCAACTTCTGCAACTGTTGGTTCAGGTAACGCCAACGCACTGCAGATTGTTGCTCGTATGGCTCGTAAGCTGGACCAGCAGAATGTTGATACACAAGGCCGTTGGCTGGTTATCGACCCTGTATTCAAAGAAATCCTCATGGACGAAGACTCACGTCTGTTCAATGCTGATTTCGGTGGGTCAGGTCTGCAGAATGGCTTGGTGCTGAATAACCTGCATGGTTTCCGTATCTACGTGTCTAACAACCTTCCTGTAATTGGAACTGGTCCATCAACAACTGGTGGTACTAACGCTTCTAACTACGGCGTAATGGTTGGCGGTCACGATTCTGCTGTTGCAACTGCAGAGCAGATTAACAAGACTGAAACCTACCGTGACCCTGACAGCTTTGCTGACATTGTTCGTGGTATGCATCTGTACGGTCGCAAGATTCTTCGTCCTGAAGCACTTGTGAACGCTAAGTACAACTTGGTATAAGGGGAGATTTAGACAATGGCTACTCTTTCACAAACCGTTGCTAAAGGTGTTCGTGTTTACGAAGCCGAAGTAACCCTTCCTACCGCAAGCGGTACAGTAACTGCTGTTAGCATCCCAGCTAACTGCATGGTACTTGCTGCTGGTGCAGTTATCACTGAAGCATGTGCTGGTTCAACTGCTCACGTTGCTGACCTGTCAATCGGGTCTGCAGACATCGTGACTGCAATTAACCTGCAAGCAGGTTCAGTTGGTGACATCGTTACCGAAGCTGCTGTACCACAAGGTACAACTGCTGCCGATACCATTGACGTTGTTTCAACTGTTACTGGTACAGGTACTGCTGGTAAAGTACGTGTCTACGCACTTGTTGTAGATATGTCTGCGCCACGCACGGCTGACGAAGTTGACCGTGATACACTTGCCTAAATAGTTGAGGGGGCAGGGCAACTTGCCCCTTCACTTTTGTTTTGAGGATTTCACATGGCATACGATTATCTTGGACTATCCAACGATGTACTGAATAGAATGAATGAGGTAGAACTAACTGCCGCTACATTCTCTAATGCACGTGGATTTCAAATCCAGTGTAAAAACGCAGTAAACGATGCCGTTAACTATATTAACTCACGTGAGTTTGGTTGGCCTTTTACACACAGCACGGCTACCATTACATTAGTAGCGAACCAAACTCGTTATACACTTCCTGTAAATACACAATCTATAGATTACGAAACATTCCGTATTAGTAAGGATGCTGCACTTGGTGTAGCTGGTACTACGTTACGAGTATTAGATTATAAAGAATATGTTGATAGGGCTATTGACCAAGAAAGCACAACAGGTGTAGGTGCTGTTCCTAGTTATGTATTCCGCACACCAGATAATAACTATGGACTGTACCCTTATCCAGACGCTGCTTACGAATTAAAATTTGATTACTACATCAAACCTGCTGTACTAGTAAATGCTACAGATGTACCTGCTATACCTGAACAGTTTAGGCAAACTATTGTAGACGGTGCTACTGCATACGGATATCAGTATCGTGGTGAGGCACAACAATACGGAATTAACTTTGCCCGTTTTGAAGAGGGCATTAAATATATGCAATCAATTCTTTTGAACAGAACAGACTATGTGAGGTCAACTTATATCCCACACTCGCAAAGGTATGGCATTAACGTAGCTGGATTTTAGGTGGTATAAATGGCAGATGAATCTGGCCTCAGTCCTTTTGTGTTTGCCTGTCAGGGTGGTTTGGTACTAGACCAATCTACTTTTATCATGCAACCGGGCATGGCACTTGAACTAGAAAACTTTGAGCCTGACGTACAAGGTGGTTACAGACGTATTTCTGGTTACACTAAGTGGGCTACTGGTGAAGTGCCGTATACAGCTAGTGCTACCGAACCTGTCTTAATGACAGCTTACTATGAAGGTGATGTTCTAGCTGCACGTGGTGAAAAAGTATTTCGTTCTACCAGTGATAGCACTACCTTAGATGGGGCGGTATTAGCAGGCGACACTACGCTTACAGTACAATCAACTACAGGATTTCCTGCTACTGGTACGCTGTTAATTGGTGCGGAACAGATTACCTATACAGGTAAAACCGCAACAACATTTACTGGTTGTACTCGTGGAGCAAACGGAACTACAGCAGCGGGTTATCCCGATGGAACGGCAGTTCTTGCTTTCTGGACAGAAATTGATACAGGCAGAACAGGTGCTTTAAAATATACTTTCTTTAGATACAACCTTGCTGGCTCTAATTATATTGTATGGGCAGATGGTGCTAACAACGCTACTAAATACGATGGAACTACATTAACAGACTTAACCGCTACTGGCGCACCCGCAGACCCCAAAATTGTTACTGGATTTAAGAATACTCTTTTCTTTGCTGGTATGTCTAGTAATCCAGAAGAAGTAATTTTTACAGCACCGTATACTGACGATGACTTTGCAGTTGCTAATGGTGCAGGCTCTATTGCAGTAGATAGTCCCGTAACTGCTATTGTTCCTTTCCGTGAACAGTTATATATCTTCTGTGAAGAACGTATCTTTAGACTATCTGGTAACTCTGCCGCAGACTACACATTACAACCTGTATCTCGTGAAATTGGATGTCTTAACGGTTTTACTGTTCAGGAATTTGCAGGTGACTTGATTTATCTTGGTCCAGATGGACTGCGTACTGTTGCTGGTACAGACCGTATTGGTGACGTTGAGTTGGGTACAATTAGCCGCCAAATTCAAGAACGCTTTACTGGATTAACTGATGTAGATGAATTTGATAGCTTAGTTATTCCAGACAAAACACAGTATCGTTTATTCTTTTCTAATTCAGATGTAACGAGACAAAATACAAAAGGTATTATCTGTGTTCGTAAAGGTGACACATATGAGTTTGGTGACTTAAAAGGTATTGCACCTAGTTGTACAGACTATAGCGTAGCGCAAGGTCAAAGTTTTATTATACATGGTGGCTTTGATGGTTATGTATATAGGCAAGAACAAGGCATTGATTTTGACGGTAACAATGTAACAGGTAAGTATCGTTCACCTGACTTGACTATGGGTGATGCTGGTATACGTAAAGCGTTTCAACGTGTAATTCTAAACTACGCACCAGAAGCAGCAGTTAATGCAGATTTGTTTGTAAGGTACGACTATGAATCACCTAATGTACCTAGACCTGCTGCATATCCATTTGATACTACAACAGCAGTAGCTATTTATGGTTCGTCTGTATTTGGAGTTGCTACATTTGGTGGTCAGTCAAACCCATTGGTAAGACAGCCGATTGAAGGTTCAGGATTTGCAATAGCATTGCGTGTTAACGACAGGGGTACATCAGCACCCTACTCACTGAAAGGTTTTCAGCTAGAGTTTGAAGCTGCAGCTAGGAGATAAAATATGGCGGGATATACTAGACAATCTACGTTTGCTGATGGTGATATTATCCAAGCAGCAGACTTTAATGATGAGTATAACCAACTTGTAAACGCATTTGATAATACCACAGGCCACTCACATGATGGCACTAGTGGTGAGGGTCCAGTCATTGGCTTGATTGGAGACCCCGGTGTTGCTACGCCTATTAACAAAGTTGTAGTTGATGATACCAATAACCGTGTCGGTGTTTTTGTAGATGCAGGTGGACTAGGTTCATCTGTCGAACAAGTGCGTATACAGGATGGTGCTGTACTTCCAGTAACAACTAACGATATTGATTTAGGTTCTCCTTCACTAGAATATAAAGATGGCTACTTTGCTGGTTCGTTGACCGTTGGCGGTGTATCTGTAGGCGGCGGTGCTTCTATTGGTACAATCCTTGACGAAGATAATATGGTATCAGATGATGATACTGCCCTTGCCACACAGCAATCTATTAAAGCATATGTAGATGCACAGGTAACTGCACAGGACTTAGATGTTGCTGCGGATACAGGCACTGCTGCTGTTGACCTTGACAGCCAGTCTTTTACTGTAACTGGTGGCACAGGCATTGATACATCAGCTACAGGTCAAACTGTAACTATTGACATTGACTCTACAGTAGCTACTTTAACAGACACACAGACACTCACAAATAAAACTATTGATGCAGCTAGTAACACGCTATCTAATATAGATACTACTATGCTTGCTGCAGGTGTACTAGACACTGACCTTACATCTGTATCTCTTACAGATGATACCATCCCATCAGCTAAAGCCACTAAAGATTATATTGATACACAGCTTACTGCAGAAGACCTAGACTTCCAAGGAGATACAGGTGGCGCACAGAGTATTGATTTAGATAGTCAGACTCTTACAATCACTGGCGGTACAGGAATTGATACTACAGGTTCAGCGCAAACTCTTACTATTGATATTGATGCTACTGTAGCAACCCTTACAGGTACACAAACTTTAACTAATAAAACCTTGACAAGTGCTGTGCTTGACGGTACAATAAGTGGAACTTCTATTAAAGATGAAGATACAATGGTATCTGACTCTGATACACACTTAGCTACCCAACAATCAATTAAAGCATATGTAGATGCACAAGTAGGTGGTGCGGGTACACTTAACGATGTTGTTGATGATACAACACCACAGTTAGGTGGTAACTTAGATGTAAATGGACAAAGCATTGTATCTGTATCTGCTGGTAACATTTCCATTACACCTGATACAACCGGCTCTGTAATCATTGATGGTCTTAGCCACCCACAAGCTGACGGTACAACTGGGCAGTTCCTGAAGACAGATGGTGCTGGTCAACTTGCTTTTGCTACTGTAGCACAGGCAACAGGCAATGAACTTGAAAATGTTGTAGAGGATACTACCCCACAGCTAGGCGGTGACTTAGATACTAACGGCAATGATATTTTATTTGCTGATAATGACAAAGCTATCTTTGGTACAGGCAGTGACCTTGAAATATACCATAGTGGTCTGGAAAGTTTTATTAACGATGCTGGTGCAGGTAGTTTGCTTTTGCAAACAGGTGGATCAACAAAAGTACAGATTGTATCAGGTGGCATTATTATAACAGGTGATGTGCAGGCAGATACGGCAACTATTGCCAGTTTGAACTATCCAACATCAGATGGGACTAGTGGACAAGTGCTAACAACAAACGGGTCAGGCACACTGTCGTTCCAGAATGTAACGGAAACTGACCCATCAGCCCTAGCCTTTGCAATTGCATTAGGATAACAAAAAGTACTTGACAAACCTTGTCAGTTATGGTATAATTAGTATACATTCGGAGTAAAATATGGCAAACGCATTTTTATCAGAGACAGATACCGCAGTAGGAACGTCCCCAGCGACTATCCTAACTTGTGGTGCCGCAACCGAAACCACCATCATTGGTCTTAGTATCTCTAACATCGTAACTACACAAATTACTGTAGACGTACAGCTAGATGCTTCTAGTCGTACATCTGGTGCAGAAGATAGTGTGTACCTTGTTAAAGATGCACCGATTCCAGTTGGTGGTTCTTTAGTTGTAGTAGGTGGAGACCAGAAGGTGGTGTTAGAACCGGGCGATACTATTAAAGTAACATCCGATACTGCGTCATCTGCTGACGTTGTTCTCAGCCATCTTGATATTACATAAGGATTAGTTAATGGCATATCTTGGGTTATCACCGGCAGTGCAAACCACAGCAATGGCCTATCAGGACTTGACTGGTGGCACTGGCACGTCTTTTACGCTAGACTATCCTGTAGGTAATGCTGCGGAGATAGAAGTTTTTGTAAACAATGTCCGTCAGGAACCTACCGTTGCCTATACTGTAAGTGGCACTAGCTTGTCGATGACAGGCAGCATCGTTGCTACTGATGACTTCTATGTAAACTTTCAAGGTAAAGCCCTTGTGACATCAACCGGTGGCGGTGGTGGCGGTACATTCAAGGGCGAGAATGGTGAGATTAACGCTGGCGGTGGTGACATTTTCCGTGTGCATCAGCAACAGCTAGACACCGACACGACTATTGATGCAGACGAGAACGCATTGGCTGCTGGGCCATTGACAGTAGCAACAGGGGTAACGCTGACGGTAACAACCGGCGGTAATCTGGTGATAGCATGAGTGAATTACGCACAGACACAATCACAGCAAGTGATGGCACAAGTCCTGTCACTCTGACTAAGCAGAGTGCGGCAAAGGCGTGGGGTCACTTTGAGGGTGATGCGGCGACACCTGTCGTAGAGGACGGACTTAATTTCGCCAGTATCACGGATAGCGGTACAGGCAATTACGAGTGTAATTTTATCTCTGCATTAGCGAACACAACTTACGCCACCACACTTACAACCTCACAGGACAGATTTAGTAAAACGCAAGGAATAACAACTACTGCTGTTGGCATAGATACCAAAGACACATCAGTGACCTTATCTGATTCTGATGATGTGCAGTTTCATTTACACGGAGACCTAGCATAAAATGAGTGAGATAAAAGTAGACACCCTCACCGGCAAGACCTCCGCTGGTGACATCACAGTGACCTCTGAAGGCGGTGCGGCAACGCAAAGTTTGCAGCAGGGGTTGGCGAAGGCTTGGATACATTTTACGGCTGTGTCTTCACATACCATTAGAGGGAGTTTTAATGTCAGCACATTGTTGGACGTTGGTACGGGTGATTCGCAATACAATTTTTCAAACAATATGGCTAATGATGACTATTCTACTAGCACAACATCTTCGCATAATATAGGTGCAAGCGAAGGCTTTATTTCATATCTAACAGATGACCAATCCACAGCTAACACCAATGATATGCGTACTGTAAATGCTTCAAATTCTAGTTACGATGCACAGTCAGTTCATTCAGTGGTTCACGGGAGTCTCGCATAATGGCTGGAAAAATTATAGCAGATACGCTGGAACACAGCACCGCAGGTTCTCTGGATACGTCTTATGTGGTGAATGGTAGTGCGAAGTCTTGGATGAACCTTACTGGCACAGGTACGATAGCAGTAAATGACAGCCTAAATGTAACGTCTTGCACTGATGGTGGAACAGGACGCTATAAACCTCAATACACAAATTCATTTAGTAGCGTAAATTACACACCGCAAGGCATTGATGATAATTACGGCGTAGGTTGGGCAAACGCCTACACAACAGGCGAAGTGCAAAATGTTAGAGGCAACAACAGTTTCAGTGTATTGGATGCTGGTATTTTTTCATTTAGCGCACACGGAGACCTCGCATAATGACAACGACACCATCATTCCAAGGCACACACCTATTTGACCGACTATGCTGGGCTAAAGAAAACCTAGACGGTGTTCAGTCAGACTATCGTGTGGTCTATGAGGACAGCATTGACGAGTGCGCTAAGATACTTGTGCCTGACCCAAACTGGATGGCGTGTGCATTGCAGGGCGGTATCTTGCCACCTGTGTGGGTGTATCACGAACTGGCTAAAGATGAAGCACAACCAGACTTCAAGAAGCATACTCGTGGCTACCTGTTGCATAACACTGAGCCAGTAGATGCCATGACAGAAGAAGAAGCTATCGAATACCTAATTATGAAGGACTGCCCACAGTCTGTATGGCAGACATGGGATGAAGGCAACAAACCTAAGATGGTTATCTGCCGCAAAGAACAGCTTCCAGCATCACGTGAGTGGCGCAATGCTTGGAAGATTACTGAAGAACTAAGCGTCACTGATTTAGCAGCATGAGGAGAAAACAATGGCTGTAACAACATACATCGTAGATAAGGACGGCAATCAGATTGATGCTTCAACTGCAACTGTCCCTGCTGACCGTGCCTTTCGTGGTGCATGGTCATTGAGTGGCAATGTCATTTCAGAAGACATGACTTCTGCTAAAGCAATCTTCAAGGACAAGGTTCGTGAAGTTCGTGGTCCACTGCTAGATGCAGAAGACGTAGTGTACATGAAGGCACTAGAAGCTGACGATGCAACTGCTAAAGCAGCATCTGTAGCTAAGAAAGCTGCACTTCGTGATGCACCTGCAGCGGCTGCTATTGATGCAGCTACTGACATTGCAAGCCTCAAGGCAGCTTGGGATGCAGACACACTTGGTGATAGCCCTTACGCATAAGTTAATGGAGTCCGTGAATGGCACTGTCTAAAATACAAAATAACAGTTATACAGATACTGCTGTTCACGGACAGCGTAACCTCATCATTAACGGTGGGTGTGTCATTGACCAGAGAAACAATGGCGCAGCTATTACAAGTTCTGGATATGTAGTTGATAGATTTCATTATCAAAATGATAGTGACGCAACATTAAGTTTACAACAGAGTTCAACTGTTCCCGATAACTTTGCTAACTCTATCTCAGTTACAGTATCAACGGCTGATGCTAGTGTTGGCACTACACAATACTCAATGATGACCCAACGAATTGAAGGGTACAATATTGCTAATCTTGGATGGGGGACATCTGCTGCCAAAGCCGTTACACTTTCTTTTTATGTGCGGTCTAGCGTAACAGGTACATTTGGTGGTGTCCTAAATAATTCTGACTCATCTCGCAGTTATCCGTTTACATACTCAATATCCTCTGCGGATACTTGGGAAAAAAAGACAATAACTATTGAAGGCGATACAAGCGGAACTTGGAATACTACAAACTCTAGCGGTATTCAGCTACGATGGGCTTTTGGTATGGGTTCAACTTATGTTGGTACTGCTGGTTCTTGGTCGGGCAATTTATACTTTGGCGCAAGCGGTGCAGTAAATTTAATTTCTACGTTGAACGCAACCTTCTACATTACAGGCGTACAGCTTGAAGCAGGAGATGTAGCCACACCGTTTGAACATCGGTCGTTTGGGGATGAGTTGGCTAGGTGTCAGCGGTATTATGAAAAGACTTACCCCTACGCAACCACCCCCGGAACAGCGTCTTCATACAATACTATAACTGCGTTGGGTATAGCTGGTATGGATGAAGAAACTAGCGGTCAGCGATATATAACATATCCTTGGAGGGTTGAAAAACGCACCGCACCAACTCTTACAATATATGACCAAGCTGGCAATAGCGGCAAAGTTACAACCCTAGATAATGCAGGAACCCAGACCCATAATGTTGGCGTTGGCTTGGCTTTTGCTGGGACATATGTAATGGGGGCTGGTCCAGCTAATAGTGCTATTTGGGGGCTTACCTTCTTTTGTGTAGGCGATTCGGAGTTATAGATATGGATGAGATAAACATTACAGCCGCAAAGTACCTTGCCAATAATGGCGAGAATGTAAACATTGAGTTTACAGTGGATGGAGTTACTATGCACACCCCCCTCGACCCAGCCAACCGCCACTACGCAGAAATTATGCGCCAAGTCAAGGCGGGTGAATTAACTATACAGGAAGCTAACTAATGGCATACATAGGTAAATCCCCACAAAACGGTGTACGTAACCGCTACCTCTACCAAGCCTCTGCTGGTCAAACTACCTTCACTGGCAGTGATGCAGATAGCAAGACACTGACCTACACAGATGGCCTGTACGTTGACGTGTATCAGAACGGTGTGCTACTCAAGCCTGTCACTGACTATACC
>Ga0222715_10005745_pt1 | contig 10525 bp, 11 predicted proteins | sample C33_9DmetaG_FD_165056 | JGI IMG/M metagenome (GOLD analysis project Ga0222715, IMG submission 165056) | Estuarine water microbial communities from San Francisco Bay, California, United States - C33_9D | ecosystem: Environmental > Aquatic > Marine > Unclassified | place: USA: California... | reverse complement strand
TCTCCATCCAAAATTTTTTTTTATTTGGACTCTTATATTACTTATGTATGTTTTAGCAAAATTCCCTATAAATGCAAAAAGGTTTATTGGCGCTATCATTGGTAATTTATCCTTTTTATTCCTAAAAAAAACTAAAGCAACAATCATTACTAATATTGGCTTATGCCTTCCAGACATTTCAAAAAAAGATCAAGAAAAGATTACTAAAAAAGTACTTAAAAATTACGGTCATTCTTTAGTTGAGGTCAGTTCTGCATGGTTTGCAACCGAACAATCGATTAATCAGGCATTCCATATTGAGAATCCTGATTTGCTCCAGCGGGCAATTGGTCATCAAAAGGCAATTATTATTGGAACCGCTCACTTCACTTGCCTTGAATTAGGGCTAGCAAAAGCCTCAATGATTTTTGATCGTTATGCGGGTATGTATAGAAAAGCTAAAAATCCTGTCTTGGAGCATGTTATGTTTCAATCAAGACATAGAAGGGGTTGTGAGATGATAGCTCATGATAATGTCAGGGCCCTGATAAAGAAATTACGCTCAAATTATGCAACCGTTTACTTACCTGATCAGCCTGATTTTGATAGCCCAACAGATTTGTTGCCTTTTTTTGGAAACCCTTGTGTGACTAATACCGCTGTATCTAAAATTGCCAAACTCGGTGATGCAATTATCTTGCCCATGTGTATGCGTTTTGATAAATCATTATCCAAATACGTATTAACCTTTTATCCTTTTTTTGAGCCCAATAATGATGTGGATGATACTAAAAAACTACTATCAATTTTTGAGAATTATATTAGTGAATATCCAGAACAATACCTTTGGGGGTATAAAAAGTTTAAACAGAGGCCGCTTTGCTTTAAGCAGGTTTACTAGTTGCTTTAGCCTTCATATCCCTTATAAATATTGAATTTAATTGCCTCAAAATCGTCTAGATTAAGCTTTTGAATTGAACGGATAAGTCTTAAGACATCTTGATTGAATCTAAAAGTATGTTGCGACTCTTTTGATTTATCAAAGTCAATTAAAAAGACTCTATAACTCGTATCGATCAAGATATTTTTCGTATTAATGTCTGGGTGAGTGACTGAGAGCTCATGAAGGCGTTTGATTTCTTTTCCTATAGCTTGAATGATTTCTTTTGTGTAAATGCCTCGTGACAAATAGGACTCAAACGTTTGAGTGTTTGGAACATACTCGGTGATCAGGCTCGCTTGGTAAAAGATCCCGAATCTTCTTACGTGAACTGCAATAGGTCTAGCAATTTGCATGCCGCCCTCTAAAAGTTTAAGCATTAATGACCATTCAAGAAGTGGACGCACTCTTGCTAATCCTGTATATAAGTAATTTTTCTTAAGTAATGATCTTAATTTTCCGCCACGATAATAATCTTTAATGACATATTTTTTTTCTTCTTTCTCGATTAAGTAGACTTGCGATCTACCCTCGCCTATCAGCGAAGCATTGCTACTTTTTTTCCAAAAATCAATATTACATTCCTCTTCAGAAAACGGTGATTGTTCAGAATTAATGAAAATTGAATTTTTCATAATCAGCTATGCATTAAATTTTGCAACGAATTTATAATTGCATCTGGCTTAATACCATTTAAGCATTCATAATGACCAAAGACACACTCTCTCTTAAAGCATGGAGAGCATTCGATATTAAGCCAATGTATGCTTTTTCGATCAGTCATTGGGGGGGTAAATTCTGGGGATGTTGAACCATAAATTGCCACTACCGGAACGCCAACTGAAGCCCCCAAATGCATTAAGCCTGAATCATTAGTCACAAGCGACTTTGCAAGAGACAAAACATCTATAGAGTCAATAAGGCTAGTTTTGCCAGCAAAAGAGAAGCATCGATCATCATTTAAGCCTTGAAGAATCTTTTCAGATAGCAGCTGCTCTTTTGCAGAGCCAAAGACGTATACATTAAAATCTTTTTTTTCAATTAATAAGCTCAGTTCTTTAAAATGCTTAATTGGCCACATTTTAGCCTTTCCGTATTCTGCGCCAGGCGCGAGGGCAATAAATTTCTTAGTTGCGTTAAGCCCATGACTCTCAAGAATTTCGATGCCTCTATACTTATTTGCAATAAGTTTTGGCTGAAAACAATTAATTGTGCCATCGGGATGATCTCCAGCTAGAGCATTAAACCTTTTAATAGTCTGATCCAAGAGCATTGGATCAAAAGACCTAATATCATTGAGAATGCCATATCTTTTTTCACCCAAAAAGCCAGTTCTTTTTTTTATTCTAGAAAAAAAAGGTACCAGCGCTGATTTCATAGACCTTGGCAATATATAAGCCTGATCATAGTTTAATTTTTTTATTTCTTTTGCTTTTTTTAGCATTCCTAGAAGGTCAAGCTTTCCGTGTCTCGTAGGAAGCTCTATGATTTTAGAAACTTCTGGCATTCTCCTATAGATATCGCTAGTCCAATAATTCGCACCAACATCAATAATAATTTCTGGATGATTAATTTTTATATTTTGAATAAGCGAATGAGATAAAACTGCATCGCCTATCCAGGAAGGCGCAATGATAAGAACTTTAAGGGGGCTATTTTCTTTCATTCATAAAATTAAAGTAGTCTTCTAACCCTTTTTCGAGTGTGGTTGGCTTTACCGAATATCCAGCATGAAGGATTTTTTCTTGCGTTGCGCAAGTATAACTTTGATAAGCTTCTAATAAGCTCTCTGGAAACTCTATATAATTTTTTACTCCCTCTCCCATGAGTCGAATCAATATATTTGCCACATCATTAAAAGATCTTGCATTACCTGATCCTGCATTAAAAACACCAGAATGATTTGCTTCAAACATCGCCCAAATATTTATATTTATAATGTCATTTATATAAACAAAATCTCTAAGTTGCTCGCCATCATCAAAGCCGTGCGAGCCCTTAAAAAGATTTATAGTTCTATTATTTTTGAGTTGCTCAATAAAATGAAATGCAACGCTAGCCATCTTAGCCTTCTTAAATTCGCCTGGACCATAAACATTAAAGTAACGCAAACCTATAACTTTGGACATTGGTTGAGCGCTCACAAGCAAGGATTGTACATAATCATCAAAAAGTAGTTTTGAGAATCCATAAACATTTAAAGGCCTAAGATCATTTAAATCTTGTTTGTCACAATTATTATGACTGGCACCATACACAGAGGCAGAGGATGCATAAACAATAGGAATGGATTTTGTTACACAAATATCTAATAAGGATTTTGAATACAGGTAATTTTGCTGCATCATAAGCTCGCCATTCCACTCAGTGGTATCTGTACATGCACCGTTGTGAAAAATTCCGTCGATACTTAGATTGGTTTGTTTAAGCTTTCTCAAAAAATCTTCAGGACTAATTAGCCCATCATAAATGAGACCATCCAGCCAAAAACTATTTTCTAGCTTTTCCGGGTAATCAACAATAACGATATCTTTAATACCTCTAGCATTTAGTGCCTTGATTAGGTTGCTTCCAATAAAACCTAATCCGCCAGTTACCACATACATAACTATTTTTTAACTTGATATTCGGCGCCACAATAAGGACATTTGGCGTTGCCATCCTCATCAAGAGGTAAGTATACCCGTGGATGAAGATTCCATTTTTCCTGAGACGGCAAAGGGCAATGCAGGGGTAAATCCGACTGATAGATAAATACAATTTTTTCTGAATAATTGGCCGTCATAATCAACTCTTATTATATAAAGAAAAAGCCCTGCGAGCAGGGCTTTCTCATTTCGTACTTTAAAGAAAGATTTACATCATTCCCATGCCACCCATGCCGCCCATGCCGCCCATATCAGGCATTCCATGACCAGCTGGCTCATCTTTCTTTGGTTTCTCAGCAATTGCTGCTTCAGTGGTCAAAAGAAGACCAGCCACAGAAGCAGAATTTTGCAAAGCAAGTCTAGTTACTTTAGTTGGATCAATGATTCCAAACTCAACCATGTCTCCAAACTCACCATTTGCAGCATTATAGCCGTAGTTATCTTTTCCAGATGCTACCTCATTTAAAACAACAGCTGCATCTTCACCAGCATTAGTAACAATCTGTCTTAAAGGTTCCTCAATCGCTCTTCTCAAGATCTGAATACCTTGGTCTTGATCAGCATTGTCACCTTTAACAGCATCCAGTGAAGCTTGTGCACGTACTAATGCAACACCCCCACCAGGCACAACGCCTTCCTCAACCGCAGCTCGTGTAGCATGTAACGCATCCTCGACTCTTGCTTTCTTCTCTTTCATTTCTATCTCAGTCGCAGCACCCACTTTAATTACGGCAACGCCTCCGGCTAGTTTTGCAACACGCTCTTGGAGTTTTTCTTTGTCATAATCTGAGGTTGATTGATCAATCTCTTTGTTGATTTGATCGACTCGTGTCTTAATCTCATCTTTGCTACCTGCGCCATCAATGACGGTAGTGTTTTCTTTAGTGATCTGTATTTTCTTTGCATGGCCTAGATCTTCGAGGGTTGCTTTTTCTAGTGAAAGTCCAACTTCTTCGGAAATGACCTGACCTTTTGTAAGCACTGCAATGTCTTGCAGCATAGCTTTTCTTCGATCGCCGAATCCAGGGGCTTTAACGGCCGCTACCTTAACAATACCCCTGATATTATTCACAACCAATGTTGCTAGCGCTTCGCCTTCAACATCTTCAGCAATAATTAACAAAGGGTTACCAGACTTAGCTACCGCCTCAAGAACTGGAAGCAGATCTCTAATATTAGAAATTTTCTTATCATGAATAAGAATATAGGGGTTCTCTAATTCAACAGACTGGCTTTGTTGGTCATTAATAAAATAAGGCGATAAGTATCCTCTATCAAACTGCATTCCTTCAACAACATCGAGCTCATTAGCAAGCCCTGATCCTTCTTCAACAGTAATGACACCTTCTTTTCCAACCTTGCTCATCGCGTCAGCAATGATATTACCAATCTCTGTATCTGAGTTAGCAGAAATAGTACCAACCTGAGCAATAGATTTATCATCTTCACAAGGCTGTGATAGCTTTTTGAGTTGCTCTACAAGTGTAGCAGAAGCTTTATCGATACCTCTCTTTAGATCCATAGGATTGAATCCAGCGGCAACTGCTTTTAAGCCTTCTCTAAAGATAGCTTGCGTCAGTACTGTGGCGGTCGTGGTGCCGTCACCAGCAAGGTCTGATGTCTGGGAGGCAACCTCTTTGACCATCTGCACACCCATATTTTCGAACTTATCTTCAAGCTCAATCTCTTTAGCAACTGATACACCATCCTTAGTAACGGTAGGGGCACCAAAGCTCTTTTCTAAAACAACGTTCTTACCCTTTGGGCCAAGAGTTACCTTGACAGCATTAGCAAGCACATTCACACCCCTCAACATTTTTTGACGGGCATCATCTGAAAATTTTACTTCTTTAGCCATAATTGACTCCTATAAATTATTTGTTAAGCCTCAATGACAGCCATGACATCGTCTTCTCTCATTACAAGAAGCTCTTCGCCATCAACTTTCACTTCGGTACCAGAATATTTTCCAAAAAGGACTTTATCTCCAACCTTTAGATCTAAAGGTTGTTTCTCTCCTGAGTCTTTGGTCTTGCCATTACCAACGGCAATAACCTCTCCCTTAATTGGTTTTTCAGTAGCGCTATCAGGAATTACTATACCGCCGGGAGAAGTTCTTTCTTCCTCGGTTCTCCTAACAACTACTCGATCATGTAAAGGACGTAAATTCATATTTTCCCTCTTACTTTAAGTTGTTGATAAATAAATATATTATTATTTTGAAAGAGTTAGCACTCTTTCCTTTAGACTGCTAATAATAGGGTTTGTTAAAAATATTTCAAGTGTTTATAGAAAAAAAATGGAAAATGATTTTTTATTAGTCTTGGCAACGTGCCCAAGTGAGGAAGAAGCAAAGCTTGTTTCAAACAAATTATTAGCCGAAGGTGTGGCTGCTTGCGTGAATATCCTTCCAAATATTCAATCGCATTATAGATGGAATGATAAAATTGAACAGACATGCGAGTTTTTACTCATGATTAAAACAAGTAGCGATCTATTTAATCAGGTAAACTTAATAGTACAAAGATATATCAGCTATGAAATTCCTGAATGCATAGCGATTAACATTAACAATGGTAGTACGCAATATTTGAATTGGTTAACCAACACCCTCAAGTGATGAAATTTATAGTCAAACATCTCTTAGCTTTCCTCGTGCTTTTAAAAGCAATCGGGCTTTATGGACAAACTGTTCTGCCTCCAGAACAAGCATTTCCATATGAGGCAAGAATATCAGGAAACCTTTTAGAGATTAATTTTTATCTGCCTGAGGGATATTATCTGTATAAAGATAAGTTTGGTATCATTCAATCGGGCAATGATCTTGGTTATGATATTTTATTTCCCGAAGCAGTCATGCATGAGGATGAATTTTTTGGGATAAGTGAAATATATAGAGATGCATTCTCTTTGCGAGTTAACTTAGATAACTATAGTTCATCCGATACCCTACAAATTCTATTACAAGGGTGTGCCGATATAGGTCTTTGCTACCCTCCGCAAGTCTGGACACTTTCTAACATTCAAAACTTTAGTCCATTGAATGCAAGTTCTAATTTCTTTAGTACCGATGATCCGCTTAGCTATGAGGATGCATTCCAGCTAAATATCAGATTTGATGGGCCAAATCTTATGATCGTTAATTGGCTGATTGAGCCTGGATACTACATGTATAGCCACCTAATTAATATAAATATTGAGGGCCCTATACAAATGGGCGCCTTAGAATTACCTGAAGGGATACCATACTTTGATGAATATTTTGGAAGTGTTGATATTTATAGAAATTTTTTGGAAGTAGGTGTTCCCTTCAGTAGGAGCTCACCCGAGAGTTTTACTATTAATGTAATTACGCAAACACAAGGCTGTAAAGATGAGGGCATATGTTACCCCCCAACAGAACAAGTATTTAATATTCTGGTACCCTCCGTTACAGATTTTAAAATGGGGCAAATGTCAGAACCTATTTTCGAATCAGAGCAAAGCAGGCTGGCCTCACTCATAAATAATGGTGCCATAGGGTATGTAATTATTTCATTCTTTATAATTGGCATATTATTAGCATTCACTCCCTGCGTACTTCCGATGATACCGATCCTTTCGGGACTGATCTTCAAGGGAAAGGAATCAAATTCGAATTTAATATTATTAGCAATAAGTTTTGTCTTAGGGATGTCTTTCACATACACAATGCTAGGTTTAGTAGCAGGTATTGCAGGTTCACAGATACAAACTTTATTACAAAGTAGTTGGTTTGGATTTGGCTTTGCAGCAATCTATTTTTTGCTCGGCTTATCAATGATCAATGGTGCAAACTTCTTAGTACCTAATAGTTTAAACAACCTAATAAATAATCAGATGTCTAAGCTTAAGGGTGGCAGCTATACCAGCACTATGGTGATGGGCATCCTGTCTGGGTTGACGGTCACTGCTTGTGTAGTGCCCCCATTAGTAGGTGCATTAATCGCCATCGGAGAGTCTGGAAATATAGTAAGAGGTGGAGTTTCTTTGTTTGTTATGAGCCTTGGAATGGGCCTACCGCTTTTGCTCATTGGACTTTCTGCTGATCGCCTCCTTCCTCGAGTTGGTCCATGGATGGAGAACATCAAAGGATTCATAGGTCTTCTGCTCATCGCGACATCGATTTATCTCATTGGTCGTTCAGTAAGTATAGAAATACAACAAATGCTTTGGGCAATCCTAATTTTATTTATTGCATTGGAGCTCAGTTCCTACACTCATATTGTCTTTAATTTTCAAGGTAGAATTTTGGTCAGAAGAGTTCTGGCCTCATTGGCTGCGCTCTACGGCAGTGCAATTATTTTTTCGACTTTCAATGGAGCGATTGGAATCTTTCCCAATCAACTGTGGCTCACCTCAAATACAAATAATATAGAGCAACTTAATTTTAATAACGTCGATAGCTTTAACGGATTACAAAATCTGATTAGCGAAGCACAAAGCTCGCCAAATCCAATAATGATTGAGGTGACAGCGGATTGGTGCGTGTCCTGTCGTGAGCTCGAGCGATATACGTTCACCGATCAGAGGGTCATTGATGCTCTTGATGACTGGACCTTACTAAAAACTGATGTCACCGAATTTTCTCAAGAGCATAGACTTATACTGGATTATCTGGATTCTTATGGTCCACCCACTATCATTTTCTTTGATAATCAGGGGCAAAGAAGAGATGAGCTTACGCTTATTGGATTTGTTAATGCAAACGATTTTATCGAGCATATTGAGCTTTTGTTTTAAAATAAATCCATGCTTAAACAATACAAAAAGGCTTTAAATATAACTTTGGTATTACTGCTAACCGCTATCCTTATTAATGAGTTAACAGTCAATTATATAAAAGATAATGGTCTAAACGATGTTATAAATACTAATCTAGCTCAAAGTTTACCTAATATTGAATTGCCAGACCTAAACGGAGAGCTAAGAAATCTAAAGGAGTGGTCTGGTAAGCCAATGATAATAAATTTTTGGGCTACTTGGTGCGCACCATGCCTAAGAGAAATACCATTACTAAAAAATTTTAAGGATCAAAATAGCAATTTCAATTTAATTGGAATAGCTGTAGATAGAGAGTTACCTGTCCTACGTTACGCTCAAGAGATGCAAATAGATTATCCCGTTCTAATTGGCCAGATGCAGGCAATGAATGCTGCACAAGAATTTGGTGTCAATGTCTATGCCCTTCCCTTCACAGTTTTTACTGTCGCTAATGGGTCAACGCTTGGAGTGTTTACAGGCGAACTGCATCAAGAGCAACTTGATGAGATCAGTAAAATTATTGAAGATTATGACGCGAATGAAATAACACTTGCTCAGGCTCAAAATCGATTTTCTAGCATTTAAATCCTTATAAAATACGTTAAATGTATTTAATTGTTGTTATTTTCAATTATTTATCTTAAATTAATGGCATGGCAAATATACTTCTATTAAATGGTCCGAATCTGAATTTATTGGGAACCAGGGAACCCGATAAATACGGAAATGATCACCTAGAAGACATTATTAAAAAATGTAGAGGGATTGCAGATTCGCATGGCCATAAGCTTACAGACTTTCAGAGTAATTCAGAGCACGAACTCGTAGAAAAAATTCATGCAACTAAAAAAGATCTGATTGATTTTATTCTTTTTAATCCTGCAGCATTTACCCATACAAGTATTGTATTAAGGGATGCACTCCTAGCTGTAAACGTGCCTTTTATCGAGATACATTTATCAAATATTTCCGCAAGAGAAGAATACAGAAATAAATCTTATTTTTCAGACATTGCTCAGGGATGTATATTTGGTCTTGGTTCGGTGGGTTACGAGCTCGCAGTAAGTGCTGCATGTAAAATTATAGGTAACTAGAAATGGATGTTAGAAAAGTAAAAAAACTCATAGAACTTCTTGAAGAATCAAATATTGGTGAAATTGAAATCACAGAAGGTGAAGAATCTGTGCGTATCAGCAGATCAGGCTACGTGTCGCCATCCGCACAAAACCAACATCTGCAAATGCAACACTCGGTCCCAACCGCAACGCCTGCTCCAGCCGTAATTGAGAATAATAATGTAGTTGATGCCAAAGATAGTAAAAATATAGAAAATGCTGTCATATCACCAATGGTCGGTACCTTTTATTCAGCCCCTTCACCGGATGCGGATTCATTTGTTAAGGTTGGCGATAAAGTCAGCCAAGGTGATACTTTATGCATCATCGAAGCCATGAAAATGATGAATCAAATAGAGTCAGATAAGAATGGCATAATCAAAGAAATTTTGGTTAAAAATGGGGATCCCGTCGAATTTGGTCAAGCCCTATTTATCATAGAGTAGACAATGTTTAATAAGGTTGTCATTGCCAATCGAGGAGAAATAGCTCTCCGTGTTCTAAGAGCTTGTAGAGAATTAGGCATAAAAACTGTAGCAGTCTATTCCGAGGCTGATAAAAGTTTAAAACATGTTCTGCTTGCTGATGAAAGCGTTTGTATTGGGCCTGCGCAATCCGCTCAAAGTTACCTTAATATGCCGAGTATTATCTCCGCTGCTGAGGTAACAGATGCAACGGCGATCCATCCTGGATATGGATTTTTATCTGAGAATGCAGATTTTGCTGAACAAGTTGAAGAAAGTGGCTTTACATTTATAGGCCCAAAATCTGAAACCATCAAATTAATGGGAGATAAGGTATCAGCGATAAGAGCAATGAAAGAAGCAGGTATCCCCTGTGTGCCAGGGTCTGACGGAAGCATTGGAGATGATAAAAAAACAAATGCAGCAATAGCAAAAAAAATTGGCTATCCAGTCATTATCAAAGCTACAGGCGGTGGCGGTGGAAGAGGCATGCGAGTTGTGCATAATGAAGCTGCCCTATTTAATGCGATATCCATAACCAAAAGTGAGGCTAAAACTGCTTTCGGTAATGATGCGGTTTATATGGAGAAGTTTTTA
>Ga0222715_10005744_pt1 | contig 10526 bp, 10 predicted proteins | sample C33_9DmetaG_FD_165056 | JGI IMG/M metagenome (GOLD analysis project Ga0222715, IMG submission 165056) | Estuarine water microbial communities from San Francisco Bay, California, United States - C33_9D | ecosystem: Environmental > Aquatic > Marine > Unclassified | place: USA: California... | reverse complement strand
TGAATCAGAGAATTAGAACCTTGATAGATGTAATGAGTGCCAGCAACTCCTGTTACATTCTCAATCTCCATACGAATTGGAAGGAATGGACTTCTACACCAAACTAAATCATTGACATTTGAGTTCTCAAATTTATGGCTAACAATAGTCTCATTTTTCATTAACCAATTAAATGTTACACCACCTGCACCATACCATTCATAGTTAATGGAAATCATCTGTTGTTTTGTAGCATCAGCAGTTACACCAGTCCAACCATTACCATCAAACTTTTCACCATTCCAGTTTTCTCTAGTTACTCTTGTTTCTGTAGTGATACCAGTTGCACTGCTGCGAATTACATAAGAATATGTGCCTCCATCATCCTCAAAGAAAGCACCATCAGTCTCATTAAACAATCCGAATCTTCTGCGAATGCCGACTTGTGGTGTATCCAAACGAACTGAAAATGCTAGAGTTGCTGGTCTACCAGGAATGTATCTCATTACATTCTTCGTCTGTCTGACAACCTTACTACCAGCAGTGGAACCAACTTCCATAACCACATTACTGGAATTGGCATTATGAGTAGCAGTTGCAACACCAACTACACTCTCATCCCAAACATCAGTCTCCTTACCATACTGGAAAGTATTGAAGAAAACTGTTTGGAAGGGAGCAACCTTTAGTCTATTATTGTCAGAAAACTGAGGTCTCCAGTCTGTCTGGTTTCCCCAGTGATCTGCTATATTATAAACCTCAAAGAGACTTCTCTCCTGGTTTAGAAAGTCCTGTGTGTTCTTATTCCACTGAGCCATGAATTAAATCCAATCTAATTTTGCTGGATGATATCTTTTAGAGTCTGTAATTTTATAGGGACTGTTAGATGCATCAATACCATAAACGGTTTGAACAATTGCACCAGGCATCTCTGCTTGTAAGTGCTCACCCAGTTCCTCTCGGGTAGGGATACCATTCTGAGTCTTCATAGTGATTCTATGAATACTACCCTGATAGATTACATCTGCCATGAAAGACTCTCCAACCTCTTGTGGTTGTTGAGCATTCATGTATAGGTTGCCGTTAAAGTCGCCAGAGATATTGACGCTTTCGGATAAGAACTCTTTAAAATTTTTCATCAGCACTTCCACTTTCTAAGGGATAAAGCTTTGCGAGTGGGACGACCCTTCTCGTCTTTCATAGGTCCTTTCATACCACCCATACGGGCACAGAAAGATCTTTTGCGGGGACCACCTTCGGGTTGTGGTGCCTTCAGATCTGAACCAGGGTTTTCGCGCTCATAGGACTTACGACCCTTCTCGTTCAAACCACCAGAGGGATTCTTACCCTCCTTACGCTGCCACGCAGACTCTTTTACGGGTTCCTTACCCATTCTTCTCTCTGCATTTCTTCTCATTGCCTTTCCAGTCTCTGCTGCCTTTTTGACAAGAGCAGCGCCACCCGCAGCAATACCCAGTGCAGCACCTGCAGCCAGTGCAGGAGCAATCTCGTTAATCTCAGTCTCTTCTTCGACTTTCTTCTTTTCTGGAAGACCATCGTGCTTAGTCGATGCAAAGTCTTTTACATCCTTCTTTTTCATAGATTGTGCTAACTTAGCAACAGTCTCAGAAGGACTCTTCATTTCACCCTTTTGCACAGCACGGACCATGCCCATCAGGCGTTGTTGTTTTTTACTCTCTGCCTTTTCTGCAATAGTTTGAAATAAATCAGACATTTTTCACAGACTTTTTCTTATTATTTATCTTCACATGACATGTCTTAAAATGAGAGTAGACGAGCTGCTCTAGAGATGGTGACTCATGACCACAATAAGGGCACTTATGAATCCTCTTCTCCATTGCATCTCCTTAGCAATCATTAAATACTTGTCCTACCTGTGATCCTAATTCTGAACCAGCTTTTTGTCCCAGAAGCAGTGCCCACCCACCAGCTAACCATCCGATGTATGGGATGTTTACTACAGCGGGAACAATAGCGCCAGCAGCAATAGCACTACCTGCCATTGCACCTTGACTCCGTGCTCCAGCGTCCGCCACGATGCACTCGATGTCTTTTGCAGACTTTCCCTCGCCGTCTACAGCAGCACCTCCTAAATTTCTAACTCCATCCATAGTAAATTGATCTCTACGATACTCTCTCCTATGTTCAGTCTTAGGACCAAACCACCCGTTTTTATTTGTATCTAATTTTAAAGATCTTTCAGACTCTAAAATAGCAGGATCATTTGCTTTATACTCAATCTCATACCCATCTCTACCTGCTTTGATTTTATAAGAGGAGTATGGACCATGAGGAATGTTAATTACAGGTGGTTCATGTTTTCTGTTATTCACCACATATCCCAGAAGTCCAATATGAGAAACTCCCACTAGAGTCCCCAATACCAACGCTATCACTTTTATTGGCGATTTTTTCTTTGTTGGTGTTTCCATTGGCGTTTCCTCAGTAGGAGTTACTGTAGACTTCCAAAACATTTTCAGAATGGAATAGCAGGACCTGTTGTCGTTGGAGTGGATGGGAGAGCACCACCAGTCATCTTAGGCATCTCTGGCATAGCACCACTGATCATACCAGGGAGTGCTTCTGTTACTGATGCTGTGACTTGTTCGATTGCTGCTTTCTTAGCAGATTCAATCATTGCATCTTTGTTGATCAGTACATATGCACTACCACCAATGAGAGCAGCAGATGTAAGACCAGAGAGAAGAGCAATAGCGTTGATTAGTTTTTGCATTTTATTTCTCGTTGAATGTTTTTTCTAAATCCTTCAATTCAGAATAATATTCACATGGATACTCCATAGTAATTGGATCATTATCCATCATCATATCAGTGCGACACATACCATTACCAATCTCCATGTGTCCAACAATAAACAAAGTGAGTAGCATCATGGCGTTAGACCGTAGGCATTACAGGAGGTTCGCCGTCTTTCTTAGGTGCAGTAGTAATCTGCACAGGTGCTTGCTCAATACGAATGGTCTGGGCAGGTGCAGTTTGTGCTGCAGCAGCAATCAGTTTCTCAAGATCTGCTTTAGTGATACCACCACCAGCACCACCCATCTTCATCGTGCCATCGCCAGATTTCTTTGCTGTCTGGACACCGAAGGTAGCTAGAACCCCAGTGAACACGGATGCGATGAAAGTGGGATCGAGTTTCTGCTCAGGAATGCCAAGAGCAGCAGGAAGTTTAATATAGGCAAGAGTTAAGATACCACCAGACCAGATAAGAATACCAAGTCTAACCATTGTGCTGATCGCTTCTAACTGACCTTCATGATCAGTAGCAGCATCTTTCAGTTTAGCAAATGGACCTTTCTTCTTTTCTTCCTCTCTAGGAACTTCTTTTACTTCTTCGGACATTCCACATAGAATAAGGCTCTTATATTTAGCGTTTACCGCCGCCCATTTCTTTCAGCATTTTCTGAAGTTCTGCAGTACTTCCCACAAACATTGCATTATTAGTTACATGAGAAGGTCCAGATTTCTCTTCATCAATATCCTTAATCTTCTTTTGTAAGTCGATTAATTTCTCTGCATTATCTGCAACGGTCTTTAACAACTGACCTGCAACTTCATACGCTCTAGGAGAACTTGTTTCCTCTGCCAACTCCATAATACCATTGAGAGTCTCTTGTCCCTTCTCAATTAGAGAGTATAAGTTTGCCCTAGTATAGTCGTAGTCTTTTTTTACATCATCCTTGCTAAGACGATCTGGTTTTGTTTTCTCTACAGGAGTAACATCTACGATTTCACTTGTAGTGTTCAACGCTTCATCGATTTTTTTGTTACTCATGATCAGACATCCTGTTGTCTAGTAGGACTGTAAGTCTTAGCGTCTCCAAACATTTCAGTGACTTCATTAAATCCAAAGTCGTCCTCTGGGTCAGCGTTAGATGGATCTGGAGTAACTGTATAACGCATCTCTCTCTTAGCAGTCTGTCTATCAGTATCTGCGTAGTAATCAATTTGAACCTTACGAATGAGACCGTCAGTGCTCTCTGCAATGGGACCAAACAGATAGGTCTTTGCAGTAAAGTTAAGAGTATATGTCAGAACTCTTCTGGTAGAAAAGTCTCCTTCATATTCATCGGTAAATGAAATATTCTCTAGTACGACAGGAATATCTCTTTTCTCTCCAATACTATCAATTAAGTCGATAGTAACATTGAATGATGGTTGGAAGAATGGTAGAATCTGCTCCACAATTTGAAGAGCATCCTCATTTAACTTGCACAGGATATTCAATTCAAACCTAACATTATATGGTACAGGTAGAAATACCTTCTTTACATTATCTCCATCATCTACTGCTTTGAATGTTCTGGTAACGCTAGTCTTTCTCGAAGAATCATACTCAAGACCAGTCATCTCAAAAGACATTCTGGGCAGAGTAATGGCAACTGCTTTTGCCAACTCCTGTTGCTGTCTAATCTTTGCTAAGAATTTAGATCTGGGTCCATATGCCAGAGGCACCTTTGTATCACTGATTACACCACCTTGCCTATCCTCATGCTGGATGTGGATATCATTGAACAATGTTCCGAAAGCGACTACAGTCTTTCTAAGAACCTCATGATAGAAATATGTACCTAACATCAGAATGTACCAAAGGGATTAGTTTCGCTAAAATCTAAAAGATCGTCTGCCTCTGCTTCAATCTCGTCGTTGGAGAAATAGTCATCAGCATATGGTGCAGTATCTGTATCAGAGTATGAGAACACCTGATATCTAGCAGAAGATGCAGTGCCTGTAATGAATTCACCAGGCAAGAATGCACCAGTATTTATCGAGATTTGTAACTTTCTGTTGGTTAGATCCCATTTCTTAACATATCCTTCAGTACCAGAGATTGATCCAACGACTCTTTCATTGCCAAAGTATGTTCCTACACCTGCGTTTAGTGGACCAGAAATTGTAACTGTTGGAGTGCCCTCATACCCAGAACCAGCGTTAAGGATGAGGATGTTCTTCAGAACATCTCCCTGCAAAACTCCTCGTGCTGTTGCCTGAACCTGACCAGTTTTAATTCCTACAACTGCACCTGTTGTACCAATACCAACCTCAGATGGATGCTGAATGGTAATGGTTGGTGGAGAGGCATAGTTAAATCCTGGTTGTGTAATTCTAATAGATGTAATGCCACTATTAGTTAGAGATGCTGTTGCAGCAGCACCTGCTCCAGGTCCACCAAATGTAAAGGATGGGGGTTCGGTGTAGGCAAAACCAGGGTTACCAATCGCTACGAAATCGACTGCCTGAAGATTACCGATCGATGTTGTAAATGCTACGACTGCACCCAGGGCACTGGTAACACCCGCAGGAGATCTTGAGACCGTCACAATAGGTGCAGATGTGTATCCATAACCATCGTCATTAACAAAGACTTCCTGCAATGCTCCAGTGAGAGCAAATCCATCGACTACCGCAGTAGAGGTAGATCCAATACCCGCAACAGTAACTGTTGTGATATATCCTTCCTCCGACAGTCTTTCGTCGATTGCAGGGATGTTGGTATCGATAATCTCGTCTTCCAAACGGAAGAGTTCGCACTGTAATTCGTAGATGTAATTCTTACCAAGTTGGTAGAATGGATTCTCAAATTCTACATGCTTAATTTCAAAAAGTCTTTCTCCTAATGGGAACCAGATCAGGTCTCCCTCTTTAGGTCTTGTAGAAAATACAACATCTCCGTCTTCCGCACCTTGTAAGTTTGTAGAGTTAAAAATAAATGGTGCGATTAAATCTTCGTATCTTTCTCTTGATATTGTAAGAGTCAATTCATTCTGTAAGTTGATACCAAATTTTGTCATGATATCACTACCCTTGGCATAACCCTCATAGTTATTGAGGTATGCCTCCATAGCAAAGTTATCATTAAACTTAGATGATTGAACCTCTCCAAGGACATCATCCGTGGTGATCAACTTTCTTGGAATGTAATGAATCTCCTGACCAAACATCTGAAGATGTTCGTCGATCAAAGACTGAACCAGTCTCTGTTCGTCAGGGGATCCGTGTAAGAAAAATGGATTTAAGGGCATTATCCTATCATGTCAAGGGGTGGAATTTCGTAAGTGGAAAGCATCTTATCTTCGATGCGTTGTAACTCCATTACAGCGTCTTCATAAATTTGTCTACCATTTAATTCAATGCCACCTGGTAATTTCACACCTTGGAATTTAATGAGGTTTTGTCCCCATTGTTTTTTGACTAATGATGTAAAATACTTCTTGAGGAAGGAATCATTGTAGACACCTGAATAGTTTGCAGGGTCCATGATTCTGTAACACTCAATGATTACATATGTTCCGACTGCGGCACTAGACCAATCAATATCTAGGTACAGTCTATTGTTTCTCTTGTTATATCTAATCTGTTTTGTTGTGGTCAGGAGAAAATCAATATCCTCAAGATATGATTTAGTCATTGCATAATTTAAAAGACCCTGATACCCAAGGTCAAATGCAAGGTCATTCAAAAACAGTTGATATTTGATACTAAACATACCACTGCTGACATTGCTGTTATCGAATGTCATTACTCTTTCAATACCCAACACTGCGTCAGGCACAACTAAGTAATTTGTATTTTCCTCAAAGTCTCCAGAAGTCGTGGTAGAGGTAGTAATGCCGAGAGTGGAATCTCCGCCCCGTGCTCTACCTCTATCAATATCATCCTGGGTTAACTGATACTTTAGGAAAACTCTTTCAACTCCATCAAAGTGTCTTTCGTAAAAGAGTTGTAGAGCATCATCTAATGCATCATCTACCTGCTCGTCTGCGATGTTGATCTCCAGGACAGGAGCTCCTAACTGACGGAGGGCATAGTCCTTAAGACCCTGCCTAGTTGCTGGTTTTGCCATCAGAAGAAGCCTCCGTCGATAGAATCAGTCCAGGTAGGAATTCCATTTGCGTCTGTCGTGAGGATGTAATTTGATGTGGTAAGGAATCCTACTGTGCTTGCAGAACTTACCAGTCTTCCATCATTCTCGAAATAACCAACGCCGTTAGGACCGCTGTATCCGATTCCGTTGATTCCGCCTTGATCAGATCTGTAGTACAGACCATCGCGGAAGGTGCCATAACCGATTACGCTCAGGTTGTCTTGGACAGTTACCTGACCAGCAGCAGAGTCGAGAACCAGTTCACCACTGAGAGTATTTATTTTGGTAGCGGAGGATCCAGCACCAATCGTAATACTGGAGATCGTAGATACACCAGTTACTTTCAGGTTGTTAGTGGTGGTTACACCAGAAATGAACAGGTTGCGACCGTTGACCTCATCGTATACAACATCACCGATGATGTTCAGGTTACCAGCGATATAAACATCGCTCTCGAAAGTGGAGATTCCAACGAAGGTCGAGAGACCAGTTACCTTCAGGTTAGTGTTGGTGGTGTTGGTGGTAAATCCAGTTTCGATTCTGGCAGTCGTGATCGCAAAGTCAGTAGCAAGACCAGCAGTGATCTTGGCGTCCTGAATGTCAGCATCAACAACATCTAAGCGATTAGCAGTTACAACACCAGCGGTTGCAATGATAGAAGAACCGATGCTGATCTGACCCTTGTAGACACCGTTATCAGAGAAGGTAACGATACCCAGCATCTCCGAACCAGCGGCGGTGAGGATCAGTCTTGCCCCATCGCCATTGGCAAATTGATCGCCGTAGATTAACTTCAGAGTTTCGTTATCTACAGTCAGAACATCGCTGACACCAAGACCAGTCTGGATGCTCAGGAAGTTACTTCTAACTCTCAGTCTGCTGTAAGTCGCTTCAGAGTTGAAGTGCTCAATAGTGGTATGACCTCTATTGAAGAACGACTCAATATCACCGTGTTTGATCGTCAGATCATCATCATTACCAATCTTAATGACAACATTGTCTGGGAAGGACAGTGTGCTGTTAATACCGATTGGAGAATTGATCGTTGCAGATCCATCACCAACAACCTGACCAACAGTGAAGTTAGTAACGAGACCAACAGATGCTCTCAGAGTATTGATACCAACGATATGCTCGAATGAAGCGATATCGGTTACGGTCAGACCAGCACCAACGATGAGGTTGGATGTGAAGGTAGCAACGCCAGTGATCTTAAGATCTTCCAGCAGGGTAGATCCGAGAACATCGAGTCTTGCTCTTGGAGATGCAGTAGCGATACCCAGCAACTGACCAGGATCAAGACGCATACCCTCAACACCGTCAGTGTTGAAGCGGATGGTGCCATCAGAACCAGAGTCATCGAGAGCAATGGAGGTGTCGCCCTTCTGGAAGGCATCCAACTGGATGACCGTAGCGGTCAGGATACCCAGGACATTAACATCGCCAGTGATGTTAATCGAACCAGCACCAGCAGGGTCGATGTTGATATCACCAGTGGTGGATTCGATGTTGTTTCCAGAGATCTGGATGTTACCGAATGTACCGCTGGTAGGAGTGATTGTACTGCTGTCTACGCCATCAGTGATCTGGAGGGAAGACAGTGCCTGCAGACTGGTTACCTGCTGCGAGAATGCAACGGTGCCAGACTCCTGATCGACATAGAAGGCATCACCGACTCTGAAGTCGCCCTTGTGGTCGATGCTGACATAGGAGACATCGCCGTTGTTAACCTCAGTAACTTCGTTTGCCTGAATTGCCAGGTTAGGATCGTTGGAGAAGTCTCCGCCAGCACCAACATGGTTGAAGTTCAGAGCAAAGAGTCTCAGGGTTACGCCATCACCATCAGCGATAACACCCTTTTGACCGTACTCAACAGCACATCCGACCGAACGCATGTCGGCACCGAACTCGCTGTAGTCAGCAAGGATAACCTTAGTAGCAGTTCCGATGCCACCACCCGCTTGAGTGATGCGGATATCCTGGTTACGGATTACATTATCAGTGGTTGTGGTTACACCGCTAGCACCGTTGAAGTTCAGCAGCAGTGCAGTGTCCTTATCGCCAGTTAGTTCGGCAGTAGGAGGTGTAAATGCACCAGTGTACTTAGCAACACCATACTCAACTCTGAAGTCGTCGATCCAACCTGTTACGGAATTGGAAGTGCCGTCAAAGTCAGCACCGATAACCAGACCCTTGGATGCACCGTAGTCAGTCGTATCTGATGCCTTGGTGCCCACTACAGCACCGTCAACGAACAATCTGGTGTCTGTGCCGCTTCTGGTCAGTGCATAGTGCTTCCAGACGCCTGTAGCGATGCCTGCGCCAGTACCAGTGATAGCGGTGGTAGTACCAACGCGCATATCGACTTCGCCAGCGGCACGATAAGCAACGCTGATACCCTCAGCATCTGTGCCATCGGTTCTTAAGTCGAACAGAGTTGCACTGCTCAGACCAGTTGTATTCGAGTATGCCCAGAATTCAACGGTGAAGTCGGTATTAGTTCCAAATCCAAGTGTGCCACTGGAAGGAATGCTGACCGAATCATTTGTTCCGTCTAATGCGAGCGACGCGCTGCCATACTTCTTAACGGCAGTGTCTAACTGAGCATTACCGTTAAAGGTGACTGCCTTAGCAGATCTAGCAATGAGTACCTCAAAACCAGTTTGCTTACCAGTTACATCGATGTAAGTACCATCGTAGTTAGAAACAACTGCTGTAGCAACACCAGTTACGCCATCGGTATCATAAACTGTGATCGTGTCACCAACGCCAATGGTGGTGATACCAGTCATTCTCAGTCTGGTTTCACCAGTAGAGTTCAGACCAACAGATCCAGATACACCCTTAACAGCTTCGCTAGCGAAGTAGGTGAAACAGTTCAGGTACTCGATACGAGCACCGTTGGTCATTTCTAGACCTTTACCGCCAGGAACGATGAAGGTACATTCGTTGAACAGGAAACCTGCCTCTAAGGACCCAGAAGCGAGCTCTGAACCATCGACATAGGCACCACCACCCGAGATGTAAGAAGACGGCGGAGAATCGGCAGAACCGTATCCGTAGGGATCGGTAGCAGTGATGTTGCTACCCTTGTTAAAGACGGTTACGCGCTGGATATAAGGAGATCTGGTTGTGATCGCAATGCCAGGTGCATAACGGAACGCCCAACCTTGGTTACCAGCGGTATCGAAGTACTGACCAGCAACGGTGACATCTTCGACGACCGTTCTGTCGTTCATCAAGAATGCATCCTTTTGCCTTGTGGCAAGAGAAGGCATAATCTTGGTAGCACGGAGACCAGCACCCTTGACCGTTACACCAGCAGGAATAAGGAGTGGGAATTCTTCTTCATAAACACCAGCGTCAATCTGCAGAATCTCATTGACGCCAACCCCTGTCATTTGCTGCAGGGCATATCTAATCGTTCTGTAAGGTCTCTCAGGGGTTCTACCGCGAGAGGCATCACCATCATCAACACCATTCAGAGAGACATACCATGTGTCAGTTCTCTGGTTAATGGTGGCAATACCGATCTGAGCAGGTTCACGCCAGGTGATTGTGCCTGCAGGATCAGTGCTCAGGATGTGCTGAGTGTTAACACCGACAACTCCAGTGGAGTCATACAGAGATGTGATGAAAC
>Ga0222715_10005742_pt1 | contig 10530 bp, 12 predicted proteins | sample C33_9DmetaG_FD_165056 | JGI IMG/M metagenome (GOLD analysis project Ga0222715, IMG submission 165056) | Estuarine water microbial communities from San Francisco Bay, California, United States - C33_9D | ecosystem: Environmental > Aquatic > Marine > Unclassified | place: USA: California... | reverse complement strand
AGCTTGAATACTCAATTTATGATGCCATTGGTTAGTGGTGGTAGTTATAACGCTACAGTAAATTGGGGAGATGGCTCTAGCGATACAATAACAAGTTACAATCAACAAGAGGTTACACACACTTATAGTAGTGCTGGACAATACGAAGTAAGCATAGAGGGAACATTACAAGGTTGGCAATTCAATAACGCTGGAGATAAGCTTAAAATGCTTGACGTAAAACAATGGGGAGTTTTAGACTTATCTACTTCTGCTGCATTTAGAGGGTGTACTAATTTAGATTCTAGTGCTACAGATGCTCCTACTGTTTCTACTACATCTTTTAACACTATGTTTAGAGGCTGTACTAACTTTAATGGAGCAATAGGTAACTGGGATATTAGCACAGTCACAAGAATAGACCAATGTTTTTATGAATGTTCTACATTTAATCAGCCTTTAAATAACTGGAATGTAAGTAATGTTATAAATTTTTATAGAACATTTTTCAAAGCTATAAGTTATGACAAAGATTTGAACTCTTGGGATACTTCTAATGTCGAAGATATGCAACAAATGTTTTACGATTGCTCACAATTTAACGGAGACATATATAGCTGGGACACTACTAACGTAGAAAATATGCAACAAATGCTCTACAACTGCGACCTATTCGACCAATCTCTAGCAGCGTGGAATATTCCTAATGTTACTAACTTTACTAACTTTATGCAGAACGCTAGTGGTTTATCTACTTCTAACTACGATGCAACGCTAATAGCTTGGCAATCTGGAGGACACGATAACGATATTAGTATAAACTTTGGTGGCTCACAATTTACAGAGTCAGCTTATGCTGCACGATTTAGCTTAATAGAGGACGATGGTTGGACTATTGTTGATGGTGGAATATTTAATCCAACTCCAGCCGATTACATAAGCGTATTAAATACAAGAGTAGTAGCTGCTGGAGGAGTAGTAGAGAACACTACAGATAGCCAAGCATTCTTACAAGAATTAAACGATATAGACTAATGGCAGAAGGACTATTAAATAAAGCAAGTATAATCTTAACTCCTACTGGTTACAAGGCTGGTACGCTTTACAACGTAGCACCAATAGACGAGCCTTATGAAGACTTTGACTTTGCTAGAGCTAGTGTTGCTAGTCGAGTTAATTCTAGTGGCTTAGTCGAGATGGTAGGACGTACTCTTAGTAGTGAGTTAGTTACTTGTGGAGATTTTTCTTGTGCTGACCCTAATGACTATTGGACAATAGAAAACACTTGGACTTTTGGAAGTGGTGTTGCAAATGGTAATGGGGCGAATGGAAGTTCCGAGCAATTAGTACAGAGTAATGTTACTACGATAGGTAAAACATATTTGGTAAGTTACGAAATTTTAAACTACGTTAGTGGTTCTTTATTTTTGCCTAATGTTGGTTCTGTTAAATCTGGAAATGGTATTCATACGGAATATATTACTGCAACACAAACAGATTTAAAAGTTACTGGTATTAATTTCAATGGCTCTATAACAAACGTATCATTTAAAGAAATAATAGACACCAACAACATTCCAAGAATCAGCTATGATAGTAATGGAGAGAATGGTCATATATTGTTAGAGCCTACTTCTACTAATCTTATTCCTTATAGTGAGGATTTTAGTGATAGTAGTTGGATTAAGGTAGGTGTAACTATTACCTCTAACAATGCTGTTTCACCTGATGGTACTACAAATGCTTCTACTGTAAGTTTTTCAGCAGCCTCTCAGTATTTGTTATATAATAAAAATATGACAACCGTCATCGGTGAGTCTGTTTCTATTTCAATTTTTGCAGATACAAATACATCTGACTTTTTGTCTTTTGGAGGTGCTACACCTTCGGGCACAGATGTTTCAAATATAGAAACACTTAATAATGGTTTTTATAGGCATACATTAACTAGAACATTTACAGTAGCAACAACTAATACAGTTCAATTTATTATTTGGGATGCGTCTGTTGGTAATTATGTTATATGGGGAGCACAACTAGAAGAACAATCCTACGCTACATCATACATACCAACACTAACTGGAAGTACAGTTACAAGAGCTACAGAGACTGCAACTGGTGCTGGTAGTGCTACATTAATAAACTCAACAGAGGGTGTGTTATATGCAGAGATAGCTGCTTTGGCAGATGATTCTACTTTAAAATCTATTAGCTTAAGTGATTCTACAACTGCTAATAGAGTTATAATAAATTATTCTAATCAATCTAATAGATTGACTGTAGATGTGAGAGTCGGAGGAATCGGTCAAGCCTTTATGCAAACTTTTAGCTATACAATTACTAATTTACTTAAAATAGCTTTAAAATATAAGCAAAATGATTTTGCTTTATGGATTAATGGAACAGAAGTAGCAACAGATAATAGTGGCTCTACTTTTTCAACTAACACATTAAACACATTAGCCTTTAATAATGGTGCTGATGGAGAGGCTTTTTACGGTAAATGCAAAGCACTAGCAGTATTTGATGAGGCTTTAAGTGATGACGAACTAAATAATTTAACTGGCTGATGAGTTTAAGATTAACAGAAATATGCTACCCAGAGGTAAAGAGTTACTACATCGTATGGAACGATAGTGATGCGATAGTATCGTTTGGAGTGCTAGAGACTTATCAATGCTTAGAGACTAAGTGGGACAATGTAGACTTATACACTAAGGAAATAGATTGGATAAACATATTAATAGATAACGGTATTAACCCTTTTCCAGAGCAATGATAGTATCAGCTAAAATAGACGAAAAAGAACTTAAACAAATTATAAAAGATTTGGATAAGTTATTTCCTAGCTCAGATACTAAGCTAAGAAATACTCTTAGAAGTGCTTTGAGAAAGTCTGCTACACCTTTGAGAAGTGAGCTTAGAACGAATATAAAGAATGATATTAAGCCGTTAAGACCAGGTGCTGAATCTGATAAAACTGGACAGCTTGTTAAGTCTATAGGTATAATAAACGGAAAGACTAAAGGAGGGAGAAAGCCTAGCGTTTATGTAGGACCAAGAGTAAAGGGTAGTTTTTCATCTAAAGATAAAACTGGATTTTACTTTTACTTTCACGAGTATGGATATTATAACGCTCCACCATTAAGAATGCTTGACAAGACAGTAAGAGCAAAAGGGCAACAAGTAATGGATAGTGTAATTACTAAACTCAAAACGATTATAGAAAAACGATTTGCTAAAACAATGAAGTAATGGAGATAGGAAAAGTAATATATAATATTTTAAGCAACGATTCAAATGTTGCTCCTTTAGTTACTACAAGTGGCAACTTGAGAATATTTCCTAGTCGTTACAATTTCCCTACAGACGTTAAGTTACCTTATATAACTTATCAGATGTTTGGAGATGAGCCTAACAACACTAAGAACGGAGTAAGTACTTATGACTATGTAAGAGTGCAGATAAGCTTTTACCATAACAACTACGCTGACTTAGTAACTTTAGCTGGTCATATTCGTACAGCTTTAGATTATGTTAGTGGCACATATAGTGGCGTAGTAGTAGATAAGATATTTTACCAAGACCAAAACGAGCTATATGATGATTCTGCTGGTTCTATTGGTTTATATGGTATTGCACAAGATTACAGATTTAACATAAATAGATAGATATGTATAAAGTATATATAAAAAAAGATATTGAGATTCGAGGAGTAGAATATACGAAAGACGAGTCTTATGAGGTAAGTCAAAAAATCTATAGAATATTAATATTCAATGATGCTTTAGGCAAACCCAAAAAGAAATCTAAGAAGAAAATCGAATCTTCTGATGATTTAAATATTAGCTAATTATAAATTTAAAAATTAAAAAACGATGGCAATTTTCAATGGAACCGATTTAATTATCGAAATTCAAGAAGTAAATGGCGTTGCAGCAGAATACAAACTGCTACACGCACAAAATGTAAGTTTAAGTATTAATGTAGATACAATAGACATCTCAACAAAAGACTCTGCTGGTTTCAGAGATTTGTTAGGTGGACAAAAGTCTTTTAGTATTTCTGCTGATGGTGTATATGATGTATCTCCTACTGCTGGAACTACAACAGACCCAAGTGACTTAGTCACTCAGATGTTAGCAAGAACAGCAGCAACTTTCACTTTTAAATATAGTGGAGAAGCTACTGGCGATGCTTACTATACTGGTTCTGCATTTGTAACAAGTTTTGAGGCTAGTGGTGGTGTAGAAGATGCTCCTACTTATTCCGTATCTTTAGAAGGTACTGGAGCTATAACTCAATCATTTGTATCATAAATAATTTCTTTGTTGGTTGGGGTATGGGCTTCGGCTCTGCTCCAACTGACATAATTTAAAACCAATAAAGATATGTACGAAATTGTAATAATAAACGGTAAAGATTATAGTGTACGTTTTGGGATAAACTCCCTTAGGTTATTCTGTAAAGATACTGGAAGAAGTTTAGCTGACTTAGATAAGCTAGGAGAGGGAATGAGCTTAGACGATGCTTGTTATCTAATCTTAAACGGAATAAAAGACGGCTCACGAGTGAGTGGTCAAGAATGTTCTTTAAATGTTGATGATGTCGCAGATATGTTAGACGAAGATTTTGACGCACTAAACAAAGTGCTAGAGATATTCTCTAATCAATTCTCTGCTAAATTTGAAACGGAGGGAAACGACAAAGCCACGAAGAAGGTGGCAAAGAAAAAGAAGTAACTTGGGATAGTTTAGAAGCTATAGGTTATGGCTTCGGATTACTACCTCAAGACTTTTGGAGTCTAACCTTTCACGAGTTTATCTGTATGCAGAAAGGCGTAAACGATAGAGTAGAGAAGGAACAGCAATGGGAGTGGGAACGAGTGAGATGGTTGGCTTGTGTTAATTTACAGCCACATACTAAGAAAGGACAAAACCTAACACCACAGAAGCTGATGAAGTTTGATTGGGAGAAAAAGAAAGTAAAGACCGACATTAAGAAACAAAAGAAGAGAGCAGAATATATTAAAAAGAAATACGAATTGCTAAATAAAGACAATGGCTGAGAAAACATTAAGTATTAAGTTAACGCTTAACGATAAGCAATTTATGAGTCGAATGAGAAAGACTTCTGCTTTTATGAAAAAGTGGGGTAAGTCTTTTGAAAGAACTGGAAAGAATCTAACAAGAAACTTGACTCTTCCTATTGTTGCTATGGGTGCTGCTAGTGTTAAGGCTTTTGATACTCAACAAAAAGCAATAGCACAAGTAGAGGCTGGTCTTATTAGTACTGGTCAAGCTGCTGGTTTTACTTCTAAGGAGTTACAGAAAATGGCTTCTGACTTACAAGCTAAGACTTTGTTTGGCGATGAGGTCATTTTGAAAGATGCTACTGCTCAACTCTTGACGTTTACAAATATTAGTGGAGAGCAATTTGCAAGAACTCAGAAAGCTGCATTAAACTTAGCAACTCGTTTAGATGGAGATTTAAAGTCTGCTAGTATTCAACTAGGTAAAGCCTTAAATGACCCAATAGCAAACTTATCTGCTCTTAGTCGTAGTGGTATACAATTCTCTAAAGACCAAAAAGAAGTTATAAAGTCTCTAGCAGAAACTGGTAGATTAGCAGAAGCACAAACTATAATTCTTGATGAATTAGAAAAGCAATACGGAGGAGCTGCTGAGGCTGCAAGACTTGCTGGACTAGGACCATTCCAAGCATTACAAATGGTTTTATCTGATTTGTCTGAGGAATTTGGAGCTTTAATAATGGAAAACTTAGAGCCATTTAGAGCAAAAGTAGAACAAATAACAAAGTTCTTACAAAACTTAACAGACCAACAAAGAAGAACTCTAGTTTCTTTTGCTGGTTATGCTGCTGTCATTGGACCAGCTTTGTTTATTATTGGTAAATTGTCAATTGCTGTAGCTGGACTATTAAAGAATCTTAGAATATTTACTGCTTTTATGGCTACTAATCCATTTGCCTTATTTGCTGTAGCTGTAGCTGGTTTAGTAAGTATTATGGGATTTGCTATACTAGACACAGAGAAGTTTATTAAGACAGCTTTAAAGATGGGTAGAGTAGGTAAATTTATTGCTAAAGTAGTTCTAGGTGCTTTAGCAGCTATTTCTCCTAAGTATGCTGCTTATTTTGCTGTATTAGATGATGTAAGTGAGGAGCTTGACGAACAAGAAAAAAATCTAAAAGACTCAACAAAAGAAGTTGATGCTAATAAAGATGCAGTAGACAAACTTACTAAAGCAATATCTAACTTAAATATAGAGACTGGTAAAGGTAAGACTATAAAAGTAAGTAAAACATTTGAGGAAATATCTTCTGCCTTAGATGCAGTACAATTAGATGAAATAGGAGAGGAGGAAGAATTAGAAGAAATGGGATTTGATACTGCTAAAGTAGTTGAAAATTTTAATACAATGCAAAACGCTATTATGCAAACTGCTAATGTTTTCTCAAGTTCTTTTAATTCTATGAAAGTTAGTGCTGAAACAACATTTGCTGATATTGGTAAGGCTGCATTAAATTCAGCTAGAGATGTCATAAAAGCTGCTATTGGTCAAGCTATAGCATCACAGATAGCTAAGATAATTGCTACTATACCATTTCCATTCAATGTCGCTATCGCTGCTGGTGCTGGAACTGCTGTAGGTGCTTTATTTGATAAGGCTATACCAGCCTTTGCAAATGGAGGTATTGTTAGTGGGCCAACTCTAGGACTTATGGGAGAATATGCTGGAGCTAATACCAATCCAGAAGTAATTGCTCCATTGAATAAGCTAAAAGATATGATAGGAGGGCAAACGGTACAAGTACAAGGAATGATAAGTGGAGAGGATATATTCTTATCAAACGACAGATACTCACGAAGAAAAAATAGTTATTAATGGCATACGAAATTACAAATAGAGCAAAGTTTAAAGATGACAACGGCATCTATTACGAGTTACATATATTAAAAGATAATTATGTAGGCTCTATTAGTGAGTTCAATGTAGGTGGAGATGGTTTTAAATTATCTTATAAAGGAAGAGGAGAAAGAGTAGACACTGCAATACATTCATCAGAAATTACCTTTGAGTTTGTTTTAAGAGATAACGATGACAGAAATAGAATCTTAGATATAATGTCTCAACAAGAGGGTAAGTATATAGCTAGAATCTATATGAATAATGCTGGTACAGAAGTAGATTTTGAATCAGTATCTCCAGTAGGTAGATTTTGGACTGGTATAATTATTATGAATGAGTCTATTATGGAAGATATAGACTATCCTCAAATAATAAAGCTAAGAGCGATTGATGGTTTAGAGCTTTTAAAATCTAAGCAAATCAATGAAATATCTAATATTTATAATGAGCGAACTAATGAAACTGATGCAACTATAAAAGTAGCTGATAGTAACGGAGATTTTGAAGGAGGATACTATACCTTTCAATCAATTATTTTAGGGATATTAAACCAAAATCCTATCACTGAGGTATTCACTGATAATGTAGCAACTGACTTTTTATATCTATTTGCTGGTAATTGGTGGAGTAGCAAAACGAATGTAACAGAAGCTCAAGGATATAATGATTGCTCTAATATTATTATCTGTAAATCTAGTGCATTCTATCAAAGACCAAGTACTCCTGGAGGAGCTATAAAATATATGACTTGCTACGATGTATTAAATAAAATACTTTTTTATCTTAATGCTAGAATACATCAACAAGAAGGAGCTTTTCATATTGTACAATTATCAACGTTTGAAGTATGGCAAGATGACTCTGCTACTACATACGGATATTATTCTAAAGGTGGTACTGCTGCAAGTGGAACGGTAAACTATTTAAAAAGTTTAAGCTCACAAAGTAACAAGAGGTCATTAACTAAATTCAATTTTAGTAGAATTATTAAGAGATTGATTTACAATATAGCTGGAGTAAGTGAGGCAACACCTTTAGACTTTACTTATTTAGATGGTGGTCAAGGTATTGCTAACCAAATCAACTTCCCAGGCAATCAATTACAAAGTGCTTGGCATACTTTTACAGAGTACACATTAACTACAGATTCAACACCAGCAGCAAATGAATATAAACAAACATTCTTAGCTGTAGAGACTGGTCAAAATATGACTTTTATATTTAACCAATCATCAGAACACGTAGTTGATTCTTTCAATGCTTCTGAATGGGATTTGTATAATGATTTTGCAGCTAGAACTTTATTGATTATAAGAATCAAAAACGATATTCAAGACTATTATTTGAAATTTGACCCAGTGAATAATGTTTATACTTGGGATACTACAGAAGCTCCAGTTACTACACAAGGCGAGTTCACATTAATTAACGGTCAAAACTATAGTAATTACGAAACGGTAACTTATGGCGCTCCAACAAGTGATGACATGGCAGTATGTCCAGTGAGTGGACTTATTCAGTATTATGCCTATACACAGTACTATTATGTATATGCCTATCAATATGATGCTGATGGTAATGCTGCTCCTTCTGTATTAGTTAATATAACAAGTCAAATAGAGGGAGATATAACATCTACAGCACACCCTAACTATACTAATTATGATTCTCCTTTAGACTTACCAGTTGCATCTTGTCAAATATATGTAGATGGGGAGACTCCTAGCTTTGTAGCTTATGAATATATTAATGAAGATGCTGGAACTATAGTAGAAAGTGGAGAAGAAGTTATTGACTCAATAAATTTTGTAGAGCAATTCTTTCCAAATGCTTCAATAGCTGACAATTTAATTTATATAAAAGACTCTTATACATTTCAAGAGAACAATTACTTAAACGCATTTACACCTAGCTGGACATACATTAATGATACTACTGGTATGTCTGCTGTTCATTTACCAAGTTTAAAAGCATCTACATTAATTGCAATGCAGAAGAATTATAGAATGAAGATGGACACTAGGCTAGTAAGAGAGACTGATGTTCTTAGCTTAGACCCTTGGGAGTTTGGATATTTATTAAAAGATACTGTAGAGGGTTCTGAAAGATATTTTGTTTGTCTAGGTGGAGAATATACAGCTACTCCTGGTTATTTTATGGGCGAATGGGTAGAGATTGACTTTAATGATTTAGATAAAGATGGTAGTCATTTAGTTGGTAACTTTACAAATCACGCTGCTGAAAATGCAAACGTATTGACAAATAAAAATATTATAAACAATAAACCACCAAAAGTTAAATAATGGCAAACATTGACCAATATAGTGGAATGCTCCAAGAGATTTATGCTGAAAGAGGGCAACTTGTTTTTGCTCAATCTAGCGTTGCTATTTCTAGTGGCTCAACTAATACAAGAATTACGATATATCCTTACGCTGGTCCATTTATTCCAAAAGGAGCTAGAGTTTTAGTTAAGCCTAGATTCACTAACAATACACTAGCAGTTACCTTAGAAGATGACTTAGATACTGCTGACACTACTATAGTCACTGAGAGCTTTGTGCCTTCATTTGATATACCAGCAAAGACTAATATATACTTTAATAATTTTGATTTAGTTTCTTTTGCTAACAAAAGATTCTATACTAAAAGTTTTCAAATCTTTGAAACTGGTAACTCACACGGCAACGATTTACTTTTAGACCCTTCAGCTCCATCTCAATTTACTATAAATAGTGGAGTTACATTGACAGACTCTACAGCTTATGCTAACAACTTTGCAAGTTCTTTTAGTGTAATGAATGTACCAAGTTTTAAGCCAGTACTAGAACGTATAATTTATACTACTTCTAGCGATGGAGGAACTAATGAAGATTGGACGTTATCAGTTTGGAAACAAAGCATAAATAAAAACTCTAATACAGCACCAACTATTAATATAATAGATTCACAAGAGTTTATAGCTCAAAATGATTCTAACTATGTGCATTATGTAGAAAACTTTGTTGCTGATAGATTAACAGAAGATTCAGCTATAATTTTATCATTCAAAAAAAGTGGCAGTAGCCAAGTTAGTAGTACTAAACACTACGGACAAATAACATTAATCTTTAGCTATTACGATGCTTAACAAATAAAAAAATGAAAAATCTATTAAAAGAAACATCAGACGTATTAGTACTTAACACCACTACATTTACTTTTGCTACCTTAGCTGATGTTGAGGTAGTGCTAAAGATAGCTGTATTATTATTGTCTATTATTTATACAACTGACAAGATTATTTATAACCGTAAACGAAGAAAAAACAATGAATCTAAAAACGTGGAAAAAAAGTCTAAATAAAGTAGAACAAGAAATGGCTCTCAAACACTTTAAGCTAAGTGAGTTTGATTCAGACGTTAAAGGAAGTGGCAAAAATATGAAAAGAGACTTTCTTAAAAAACTAGATAAGGCTAGAGATATAGCTAAAATACCTTTTAAGATAACATCTGGATTTAGAACACCACAACACAATGAAAGACTAAGAAAGCAAGGCTATAAGGCTAGTGCTAACTCAAGCCATTTAAAAGGCTGCGCTGCTGATATATACTGCAAAGATAGTGGAACTAGACAAAAG
>Ga0222715_10005739_pt1 | contig 10533 bp, 19 predicted proteins | sample C33_9DmetaG_FD_165056 | JGI IMG/M metagenome (GOLD analysis project Ga0222715, IMG submission 165056) | Estuarine water microbial communities from San Francisco Bay, California, United States - C33_9D | ecosystem: Environmental > Aquatic > Marine > Unclassified | place: USA: California... | reverse complement strand
CGTACGCCTCTTTGACAGCGTATGGATTGATATCGAAGTACATACTCCGTCCACCCGATGCAGCCAAAATGGCTGCCGCTTTTTCCGCGCACACCTTGGGTTCCGTTGTTCCAGTGGTGTCGTACATGATGGCCTTGACCTGATTGATCTTCATCCAGTTCTCCATCATGACGGTGTCTGGGTCGCCGCTGTAGAGGACCCCCAGACGCCCTACGGAAGCCTCAAAGAGGCTTCTCCATAGGTACATACCCTCTGGATCTGGAACCCGTGCCCCTAACTCCTCGTTGGGGCGGGCAAGGACATCAAAGTTGAACAGAATCACGTCAGTTTGTAGAAGCCAGACTTCTTACGCTGATCGTGCTCCACGTACGAGTGATACGGGCAGAAGTCGCAGAGGTAGTTCCACTCCTCGGGGGGCAGACCAGCGGTACGCCCGATAGCACGGCTCTTGTCTCGGTAATCAGCACACCCAGAGCCGTATCCAGCGCCCACTGTGGGCCTGTTATGGAGGTTGTAGCACCCCAGAGCGTCCGTCTTGTACTGCTCACGCTCTTCCTTCAGGAACGCCTCAAGGCGACCGTCGTGGACGGCCTGCTGTAGGCGTGACTCGTCAATGAGTTCCAACTCAGCGTCGTCAATGCTGAAAAGGTTGGCCTTGTGGCGGTCAGGGGGGCCACCGAACTTCCGCATGTGCAGGTCGATGGCATCACGCAGGTGATGGTCATGCTTAGCCTCGGGGTCGTTCTCAGTTGCGTAGTTCGGCAACTTATCGACCGTCTTACAGGTGTTGCAGATCAAGAGACGTGCCATTTGATACTCCTTTGTAGCCGTATGGCTACATACTACTACTAGTGAGTTACGTCAGCGTGGAGGATCGGTGAGCCTGCTGGCGTGGTAACCCTGCATCGGGTTGGTACCGACAACTTGGTCGTACAACTCGTCGTTTAACGTGGCACGCACAGAGTTGGCGTCAACGTCATCGTTAGGGAAACCACCACGATCAGGGCTGGCCTTCTTGACCATACCGTCGGTGATACCCTCGCGGAGGTCTGCGTTCATGCTGCGAGTTTCATTAACTGCCATAGGTATATCCTATCATAAGGTCAACGCCAATTAAGGGGTATATTGGCGCGGTTTCTTGCCTGACGTTCTCTCTCAGGGTCTGCGGACCTAGTATTGGTTCGTCCGCTCTGACGCACCGCACGGGGAGGCGGGTTGTCAGAGGGACCGGGACCGGGAGCCTGAGGCTCGTCGACCCTTTGGCCCACCCTGCGCTGGGTACCAGCAGGCAACGCTCGCGGTTGTCCAGCGAGAACGTCAGCGGTCATACCGGGGGCAGGTACGGCACCCATCTCAATAGGGCTACCCGTAGGCTCTCTTTGGGGTCCAAAGCGGGACCTACCTAGAGATTCCCTCATGTCGACACTCTTCGCTGGGTACTCATCCCCAGACCCCATGCCCAACTCAGGTAAACCTGCGGTAGGTAGACCGTACTCAAGGTTAATGTCCTGCAAACTCTGACCACTACCGGACAGGTTGGGGTTGTACTTACCTCTATAACGAGAGAGTCGCGGAGTAGTCGTCCTCACTGACCCGTCGCCCGCGAAATCCCAGTGCCCGGGTCCCATCAATCCCGGGTCTTCGTTCAATACCGGATCGAGGTCATTTGTGTTGGTGTTGTATGACGGATTATACTTTCGGACGGGTCGCGTTGGATCTTCAATACCAGAGTCATTCATACGTTCTAGAGGGAAGCGACCAGCGGGGAGGTTTTGACGCTTTCTAGAAATAGTTGCAGAAACGTCGTAATCTTCGTAACCCTTCAATGCTTCCCTCTTTGCTTTTCTGGCTTTGCGTGCTTCGTTCCCAATGACAAAGCCAGATGCGGCTAATCCACCTATGACATTACCTGCCCTACCAGTTACCTGAAAGGTGTTCTCGCTTGGGCGCTCAAATCTACCAGCAACGCCTTGTGCCATAGCGGAAGGGCCAGCGGGACCCATTCTCTGGGGCCTATCGGGAGCGCCACCTAGGGGGGTAGGGCCGTCTGTAGGCATATCCACGTATCCACCGCGCCCCATACCCCTACTACCGGGAGCAGCGGTCCAAGACCCAGTTCCTGTGGGTGCGCTAAGATAAGAAGCGCCGACCTGCTGGCGATTGTAGCGCGTGGACTCAGTAAGGCCACCAACAGCAGGTCCCCCAGCCTCCAGAGGGTTATCTGGGTTCTTTTTGTAAGCCCTAGTGGACTGGCGGTTCTTGAAGTACTGATCAGAGAGTGCCATAGGTATTACCAGCCCTCCGTACTTCCGCAGGTGGAGCAATATCCATGCTCGCATACTGCGTGCGAGTAAGATTGCGGCTACCAATGTTGCCGAGATGTGACGGGTCACGGGCCACACGCATGGCCCTAGCCCTGTTACCAATGATCCCAGCCTCTGATTCGCGGTCCCACTCACGAGACGGCGACCCAGCAATACCCATCTGTTGACTACGAGCAAAGTCGCGATCAGGGTTGATGGAGTCAGAAGCCATCGACTGCGTGTAAGGACCCTGCGGCTTCTCCATCACCAAGTCCCTTCACTCATCGCATTACGAGCAGTACCAGACCACGACTGGTCACTCATGACACTGGGCATAACGGGCATACCAGACACCCAAGAGCGGTACGAAGGGGTATAGCGGTCGATATTCATGACCTCATAGATATCCCATACCTGCTTAGCGAAGCCTCGGCGCTCTGGGAAAGGGTTTTGGGGCGCGGCAACCGGGCGCATCTCACGCAACTCCTCAGGAGTAGCAGCAAGTGCGCCCTCAAGAGCGAGGTCAACGAGATACTCGCTACGGGTTTGCCACGGACGAGCCATTAAAATCCCGTGTACTTACCGGCTCCCGGGGGGCCATCGAAGCGCTCACCCTTCTTAAAGGGGGCGAAATTATCAGGATCACTAGCCTGATCATAGGGGGCGTTAGGGCGTTGCATACCCTTAGGGTCGTTGCCTTCACCCACAGCAATGTTGGGAAGCCGCGACTTCGTATGGATGGAAGGCAACATCCTATGTGACCGGGGAGGCTCCTGTGTATACCCCCCGCGCTTCTGCATACCCTTAGGCGAAACAGATGGCCCCGTAGGGGGATCAAAGTTAGGCGGTCCTGTGGGGGGAGTCTTCTTAGTAGGAATCAGTGGCCGTTCCTGACGGTCTTCCTTCCTCGTAGGAATCACAGGACGGTCTCCGTAGGGACTCTTCTTCGTAGGAATACGAGGACGGTCCTCATTGTCGTTACCGTAACCCTTAGTGGGTATTTGAGGGCGATCTTTCTTCTTAACAGGGATACTGGGACGGTCTCCCTGAGAGTCCTTCTTCGTAGGAATACTGGGACGGTCTCCCTTAGAACCCTTCTTAGTGGCAATCCTTTGGCGGTCTGCGTTCTTATCAGCAGCCTTTTTAGTAGGGATGTTAGGGCGCTTCATGCCCTGAGGGTTTGCTTCATCAGCCATATTAGTACGTTTCTCCTACTCGCTTACCAGTCTTACCTGAGAAGTTCGGCTTACGCCCTGTCTTGGCATCACGGCCCTCCATGCGACGCTTGCCCATGGCCTCCGCAGCAATCTCAGCACGTTTCTTCGTCCTGAACCCAGTACGCTTTGAGTCCCAACCGGTTTCTGTACCGCCACGAAGTACGTTGTTCACCGTACGCTCATCGGCATCAGTATGGGTCTTGTTGTCACGATCCATCGCGGTTTCCCCCTTCTTCGTTCTGACGACAGAGGGAATGTAACGATCTTCCGCAACGATCTTTGTACCGTCGCCCTTTTTGGGCTGACCCTTCTGCTTACCCATCTTGTGACGCTTAGCGTCAGGGTCGGCCACCTTCTTAGTGACAACCTTCTTATCAACACGAGCGTTAAGAGTCCCGAGTTCGTTATTACCGGGGTCAACATTCTTAAAAGCCAAGTTGCCAGACTGGGGATTAAAGGAGTACATGTTGGGAGGACTACCTTCCCATGCGTCAAGATTACCCTTAGCCGACGGGTGTACACTACCCATAGGATTCGTGGTGCGAGAATAAGGACCATCTAGCCCTTCGCTGCCGGGGTGCTGGAGTCTAGTCTTAGCGAGATAACTGGCCTTAGATTGAGCCTCATCAAGTTGGTTTGGGATGGACATCCTACCAGCGGCGGTCTTATCCCGAGGCATGGAATTCTTAGTGTTAGGACCCCAGTCCAACTTGGGCCTCTGACCAGTGGGCATACCACTACGAGCCGCCTCTGATCCCTCATGTAAATGGTCTGGATGATGTGGCATTACTTTTTACCTCCAACTCGGTACGAGACGCTTCAACATGGACTGCCTCTGTACGTCTATCTGTTCTTGCTGGGGCCGGTCAAGCCCTCGGGGGATACCTCGGGGGCCAGCCTTTCCATCATTTGTTAGTCTAATCGGCTCAGCACCGGGGGGTGCGAATTTCTGCCCTATGGCCTGAAGTTCTAAGCCAGTCATAGGGTTAAACTCCTCAGGCCACAGGTAGTCACCGGGGTTAACGCGCTCACCCTTATGGACACCACGGCTATAAGAACGGTGGTTCTGACGCTTAACGGCGCTAAGCAACTTGTCCTGACGACGGTTGCTGTCCATCGTGCCGAGGTATCCGTCTGGATACTGGGTGTCAGGGGTGGCCCCGAACGCCGCGAGGCGGCGGTCTTTAGCATCACGGAAGACAGGAGCAGGCCCGAGGACGGGCTGCGTCTCGCCACCGGCTGGGTCATACCCACCGGCCCAGTTGCTAAAGGTCTGCTGGTTCATCGCCCGTTAGCGGTGCCTGTGGCCTGTGTGAAAGCCATGAGAGAGCCACCACGGCCCCCACCAACTGTAGAGATAGGGCGAGGACCTTCAGCATCTTTGGCAGCACGCTCTTGCCTTTTCTGCTCAGCGATCATTCGGTTGGGAGGACGTTGGATAATCATCAGTCCCACTCTCGGTTCTTATAGGTGAACTTCTCAAAGTCGTCCGAATCGTATAGATCCCTATACTTGTTGGGAACCTTATCTAAGATATCGTCGTCTTCAAGACGTTCTTCGTTTAAGTTTTGGGGTTGCATAGATCGTGTGTTACTTCTTAGTACCCTTATTACCCTTAGTATCGTTGTCTGCGGCCCTCTGGCGCTCTGCCTTCTCAGCGTCAGACATTCGCTGCTTGCGCTGAGCGGCACGACCAGCCTTCTTTTGCGCTGGAGTCTCTGCGGCAGTTGCCTCAGCGACGGTCTTTTGCCTAGACTTGCTACTGATAACTCTTGCACTAGGTTTCTTTTCGCGCTTCTCGTCGTAACCGGGGTCAATGCGGTCGTCAATATAACGCGCCGTCTCTGCCTTCGTCATCTTTTTGGCTTCACGCCTTTCCTGCACCCGTGCTGCCGCCTCTGGGTCAAACTCTGAACCCATACCCTTTGGAAGAAGATCGGGAGCGGTCTTGTTCTTAATCGGCTCCCTCTTCGTGCGTGGACCCGCTGTAGACGAGCCGACAGTGCGGCGAGTTGCTGGGTCGTCAGTGGCAGAGGTAACATTGCCCCGAGCCTCTGTAGAACCCATTAACCCAGCGTTTACCAGTGATCGCACAACACGTTGAGCATTGCCGCGAGTACCCAAGTCAAGTGCCTCTGCGATCATTTCATAAGAAGGATGCGAGCCAGTGATCTCTTTATGCTCCTTGATGTGCTGAAGAACACGCATACCGTGTTTACCCAAACCTCGGGGAGGAGTATCTCCGCTAAGCACCCGGTGTCCGGCCTCCGTAATAGAACGCCCACCGCCCTGAGCGGGCTGCTCAGCGATAGAAATCTCTTTGGGAGTAAGGGTTCTCTTGATAGACCTAGTCCCCTCAAGTGCCTTGGCATACAGATCGTGAGCAAAGGTCTTGCCCTGAACGCCGCCGGGATCGCCTTCCATCTTCCGCATCTTGCCAGTGGGGACGTTGACCATACCAGCGCCAAGCGTGGACTGTGGCGGAGTAAGACGGGGTTCGACACCCGCAACCGTGTAGTTACGGAAGGCGGTCTCACCAGAATTCTTTAACTTAGCGATATCTCCAGCAGTAGTAATGTCTGCTGGATCAATCGCCTCGCTGGGATCTCCCAAGAACAATTTACGAGTGGCAACAGCGTCAACCTGACTGGCAGTTAGTCTCTCACCATCAGTATGCCTAGCAACCTGACCAGCAATGTGGCCAACTATTCCTGCCGCGCGGTTTTCAATAGAAGTTGACACGCCACGTACGGGAGTTCTAGGAGCAGCGTCGACGGAGGCCGTCCCCAACTGAGACTGGTTGACACGGTCTTTAGCGCGAGCAGTCTCTAACTGGCGCGAGTAAGCAGACGACGCCGCGTCATCGCCCTGCTTTGCGGCATAGTATTCAGCAGAAGTCCTGAAGGCGGGGCGTGCCTTACCGTCAGCAGAGGGGACAATTCGTGGATAAGGCTGAGTTGTACGTGGATCAAGAGCGTTCGTGCCCGACTCTACATCGCCTATGTGGCTAACACGATTCCAACCACTACCATCAAACACGTCGGCTTGCATTACTGTTGATGATTTAGGTTTTAGAATGTAGTCACCGGGCATTGGTTGGGCGGGGCCGAACGCCTCACCTCTACGCAGAGGTTTTGCAGTCCTGTCAACTGGCGGAATCCTGCCACTAGACGGGGTGGGTGTGGGCAGGGGCGATCTAGAAAGTCCTTCTCCACGTAAACGTGTTCTAGAGTCAGGGGCGGCAGGAGACGGTAGGGCAGGCCGCGCTTCTCCGGCCTCTCTTTCCGCCTTACGCTTCGCAGCCTGCTCCCCGATAATGTTGGGACGATTAACTAAACCCGCACTCTGCTTGACATCGTCTCCCGCTGTCGGTGCAGTACGCATCTCCCGAGCCTGACTAGCGGTGTAAACCTCACTGGTTTCATCGCTAGCGACAGCGCCCTCTTTCCTACCAGTGACAGCAGAGAGAGTGTCCCCCATAAGACGACCAGTTGAGGAGTCGTCACGCTTATGGACCACGTTTCCACTCGGATCTGTAATTGTGGAGTGAATGTTCCGTAAGGTAGCAAGAGTTGCCCTGTTAGGACCGTACGACAACGGTTGTCCCCCTCTGGACAACCCACCAGTTATAGGATCACGGACGATCTCCCTAGAAGCACGGCGCTCTTTGTACTTAGCCGTACTATCTGCTTCACGAGCAGCGCGGGCATCTCGGCTAGCAACGATGCGTGATGTCGTAGCCTCGCGCATACTAGCGATAGAGGGTCCGTTGTCATCTCCGCTCTCGTTCTCTGGGAACTGGCCGGAAAGATCCATTTCAACCCTCCATAGGGTTACTCTTTGACGATCTCAACAGTCCACTTGAAGTTGTCGGGATCGTTCTGGTCGTCTGGGTGTACGGGGCCATACATATGACCCTCGGGGAGCACCACGCCACCAGTAGTAGGATCGATATTGATCTCTTTGTTTTCCATTACTGCTCCTATGTTTCTATAGTAGCACAGGTTTACCGTGCTACGGGTTTCCAAGTCATGGAGGAGATAGTTTCTCCAGACTCTCCTTGAATGTCATCAAAGCCGATAATAAAGGTCAAATCTATGCCTCGCGGGGCCACGAAACCCCTAGCGATAGCACATGCCTTAGACGCCTGATTGACGGCTGACGCACCGATGGCCCTCATTTTAGGGGCCTGACCAGCGACGATAGAACGGGCCAGAATTGACCCAACAGATGACGGGTTACTGGACCCGGACACCTTGATAACGTCTTCCTGCTCTGCCATGGGTTACCTCTTTCTATACCGTTGTGTACCCTATGGCAGTATTCTAGTAGTAACCGGCCTCCTTGAGAAGGGCAGATAGGTCCTCAAGTCGAAGAATCGCATAAGTTTCTCCGAGGTTCTTTTCACCCACCCCGGGGCGCTTTACTACCAGAACTGGGAGAGCGTTCCCCCCGACTGCTTCCTGCGTAGCCTGCGATACTGTGTCATTGAGCCATCCAGAGAGGTCAAACTTACGCTGGTTCTTACACTGGATAATTGCCTGACGAGTGCTATTACGGATGCCGTTAATATCACCGCTGTCATAAGACCCTGAAGTAGCAGGGCGGTAAGCCTTTCTGAAACCGCGAGGTCGCAGGTACTTGACCACCAGCGTCTCAAAACTCGTCCCCTTGGCCTTCTGTTTGTTTCCCACTCTGGTACTCCTTCATTATCAATTCCGGTGATTCTCCGCACAGTCCGCACGTACCTCCACTGTAGTAAGCCGATTCTATCTGTATGGGCCAGTCCCTACAGCACCTAAGAATAACGTATTTAGGAAGCACGGGGGCCTACTCGTACTCCACCCTTGGAGTGGGCCTTTAAAGGTGCGTAAGGTAACAATACACCACAGGTGGGGCACTCGTAGTACACGATCTCCCTACCGTTCTCTGTGATGTTCTTGTGAAGCACACCGGCAGACCCCGAGCCGGGGCACACTACCTCTGCATCATCATGTGCGTGATCCATATGTACCCCTCCATCATGGTGATCAGATCATGCAGTTGATCGCTGTCAAGTTCCTTCCACGACCCACCGTAGTCCTTATCAACACCGGGGATCATCTGTGCGAGGCTGTACCGCTCCTCCTTAGTCAGACCTAAGTCCTCTTTGAGAGCCATAGCCTTGCGGTACCGACGCTCGCGGGCGTCAGTCCTAGCGAACTTACTGCTGATGGGGATGGCCCCCACAGCCTCGGTGCTAACTATCTCTGCCATTCTTACTCCAACAGTGTGACTTGTAACTACAGAACCTACAGAACTCACAGGACTTGTGGGTGGCCCTGATGGGGCGCGATGGTACTACCTGATCACGGAGGGCGTCAATGACCTCCGTGGCCCCGTCCAGCATGGGCTTAACGAGTTCCTCGTCATATGAGAGTTGGAACTCCTTGACATCCTGCGAGGGCTTCCACTCATAGATAACAATCGCGTTATGTATTCCGAGGCAGTGCATGTACAGGTTGACCTGCCGACGGTGGGTGGTGAGGGGACGCTTGATCCGCTTCCACAACTCGTCTAGCGACAGGTCACCGCTCTCATAGCCCTCGTACAACTTGGGGGCTTCCCACCTGATGGTGCCGAGACCCACAGACTTGATCTCAATAACAGCGCTGCCCCCAGCATCTTCCCAGATCCCATCTGCGTGACCGATAAGCCTGTAGTCAGGGGCGGATATGGATACCTCTTTATACCTAAGCGATAGCGACGAGCACTCTGGGCACTGCGCGGGAGCCTTGCCATCCCACTCGTGGTAGCAGTCGTTGCACTTCCACGACCCCACCAGACCACCGGCTTTCCACATCCACCTCTGCCACTTGTCGTGGATGTTGTTGCCCTCAGCAAAGATGTTCAGGCTCTTGAGGTTGAGGGAGCGAGTATCACTCTCTGCCACGTCGGTGATCTTGTAGTACGAGGACCGCGCACACCAGTTGTCCTTACACATCTCGCTGGGGTGCAGGTGCTCTGTGTCACGGTGGGCGTTACGCTCAGCCTGCTCAATGGCGAGAGCCGCCTCTATCTTCGGTAGCAGGCGCTGGGTGTCCTTAGCGCTGAACTGCTCCTTGTAGTTCTGCATGTACCACGGTTGCTCACTCATCTTCTACTCCACATATGTCCAAGAAGTCATCCTCTCTGAGGATGACGTAGCGGTGACCGGCTAGGTCTATCTGCATGAGGGGGATACGCCCCTCCAGTAAAGCACGCTTAACAAGGTCGCGCATGTCCACGGCCTTGATGCTGTATGACTTAGCGTCGGGGTCCATCTTGAGTTTGTTCTCAATCATGAACTCCTCGGTGCGGACATCCGCCTTGCGGACCCACCCTGCCCCCGACATGATGTTACGGGAGCCGTTGTATGCCTTTGCCGTGCGCTCTTCCTGCTGCTTAGACCTCTTGCCAGACTCACTCTTCATCTTTATACAGGACGTAGACGATGTCGTCAAGTATCTCGGCCTGATCGTTGATGTGACCGTTGATCTCGTCAAGGGTGTTCAGGATGGCCAGCATGAAGGTCTTAAGTGTCTCAATGTCGTGGTTGACAGTCTTATCTTGATCGTAAGGCTTCTTCTTGGACTTGTAGTAACTGTCCTCTTGCTTAGACCACAACTGCTGTTGCACCCAGTTATTACTAGGGTGGTTCTCTTTATCCTTCTTCGACACTGGCTTCCTCCTTGGGTTGCGGATTGAAAACGGCATTGTAAGCCGCATCGCTAAGGCGGCGCTGTAGACCAAGGTCCTGTCGAACCATGTCATACAACTCTTCCTTCTTGCTAGCAATGCGCTCACCCTCAAACTTGTAACGACCCTCAAAGAGTTCTAGAGCGAGGGCCACGTTGACAATGTCCTTTACCGTATCAAACTCTCCCTTACGGAAGCCGTGAGTGTTAGCAAAGTAAAAGTCAGCCTGAGCGATCTGCTGGGGGCGGTAGGTCTTGTTCTTGATGACTCGCATCTTTATGGTCTGGCCCACGCGG